>TARA_R110002167_G_scaffold62754_2_pt1 | contig 11068 bp, 7 predicted proteins | sample TARA_R110002167 | Tara Oceans TARA_R110002167 (sample SAMEA4398238) | marine metagenome | biome: Polar Biome; feature: [MES] marine water layer (ENVO:01000295) within the mesopelagic zone...; material: water (ENVO:00002006), including particulate matter (ENVO:01000060) such as...... | reverse complement strand
CCCGGTCACACGCCACGCCGGTCCCGGCCCCCGTGATCGCCGGCCCCGATGACGCCTATCGGGCTGTATCGGTCGCGGGCGTGTTCCGCCATGACCATGAGGCGCTTGTCCAGGCGGTGACCGACCTGGGGCCCGGATACTGGGTGATGACACCGCTGGAGACCGGTCAGGGCTTCACCGTCCTGATCAACCGGGGCTTCGTCCCTTCAGCCGTCGTAACGGACGGCACCGGGCGCTGGAGCCGTCCCCCCGGGCCGGTCAGCGTGTCCGGTCTGATCCGCCTCAGTGAACCAAAAGGCGGCTTTCTCCGTACCAATGACCCGTCGGCGGACCGCTGGTTCTCCCGCGACGTGACGGCCATCGCCCGCGCGAAGACCCTGACAGGGCCGGTCGCGCCCTATTTCATCGACGCCGCCGCCGGTGACAGTCGGGACTGGCCCCGGGGCGGTCTGACGGTCGTGCGTTTCGCCAACAATCACCTGATCTATGCCCTGACCTGGTTCGGCCTCGCCCTCATGGCCCTGTTCGCGGCCTGGCGTGTGCTAAGGGAGAGGTCGCGTCCTGTCCCGGACGCACGGTGAGCGACGGCAAATGACGGGCAAAGCGGGCATTCTGGACGCCGCCAATCGCGAAAATCTGAGACTGCTGATCCTGCTGCGCTGGATCGCCGTCGTCGGACAGGTGGTCACGATCGCCACCGTCCAGGTCGCTATCGGCATCGACCTGCCCCTGACGGGCATGGGTGCCATTCTCGCCGCCCTGGTCATCTGGAACGGTATTTCGATCCTTCGCTGGCGAAGCGGAGCCGCCATTTCCAATCCCGAGATCTTCGTCGGGCTTCTGGCCGATGTGCTGGCCCTGACCGGTCAGCTCTACCTGAGTGGCGGCGCGGCCAATCCCTTCATCACCCTGTTCCTGCTTCAGGTGATCCTCGGCGTCGCCATGCTCAGGTTCCGCCTGGCCGGCAGCCTGAGCCTGATAACGACCGTGGCCTTCATCGTTCTGGCGTACCGGAACCAGCCGCTCGCGATGTCGCATGCCCAGCATGGGGACTTCCTCAACCTGCACATCCAGGGGATGTTCATCTGCTTTCTGCTGACGGCGGGCCTGCTTCTGGTGTTTCTCGCCCGCATCGCCAGCAACCAGCGTCAGCTGGACCGGAGCATGGCCGAGCTGAGACAGCGGGCGGTGGAGGAGGATCACGTCATGCGGATGGGCCTGCTGGCCGCCGGTGCCGCCCATGAACTGGGGACGCCCCTGGCGACCCTGTCCGTGATCCTGAATGACTGGCGCCGGCTGCCCTTCTTCAAGCGCGACGCCGACGCCCGTCTCGAGCTTCAGACCATGGGCGACGAAATCGCGCGCTGCAAAACCATCGTTTCGGGCATTCTGGCATCGTCAGGCGAACTGCGCGGAGAGGGCACGGTCAGAACCACCGTTCGCGCGTTTCTGGACCGCCTTGTCGGCGAATGGCGCTACTCGCGATCGCCCGCCCGCCTGATCTTCGACAACGGGTTCGAGCCCGATGCCCCGATGGTGTCCGATCTGGCACTGAAACAGGTCGTCGCCAATCTGCTGGATAATGCGTTTGAAGCCTCCCCCGCCGAGGTCAGGATCGAGGCCCGACGGGAGGCTGACAGCCTGCGGATCGAGGTGACCGACACCGGACCGGGATTCGATCCAGGCGTACTGGCGCGTATCGGCAGTCCCTATGTTTCGACCAAGAACAAGCCGGGCGGGGGACTGGGCCTGTTCCTCGTCACCAATGTCGCGCGCAAGCTCGGCGGCACGGTCCAGGCCACCAATCCGTACACGGGCGGGGCGTCGGTCGTCGTCACCCTCCCCCTGTCCGTGCTGGGACCGACGTCATGACCGTCCCGGATCCTGCCCCTGCCCTCGTTATCGTCGAGGACGATCGCGCCTTCTCCGCCACGCTGGAACGGTCCTTCGTGCGCCGGGGCTACGAGGTCGCGACCTGCGACAGCTTGGCCGGGCTCGATGAGGTCCTCAAGACGTTCGCCCCGGCCTATGCGGTCGTCGACCTCAAGATCGTCGGCGGCTCGGGGCTGGAGTGTGTCAAACGACTCAAGGCCCATGACCCGGCAATGCGGATCGTCGTCCTGACCGGCTTCGCCAGCATCGCCACGGCGATCGAGGCCACCAAGCTGGGGGCCTGCTACTATCTCGCCAAGCCCTCCAACACCGACGACATCGAGGCGGCGTTCGCGCGCGACGCCGGCGACGCGGCCGCTCCGCTCACGGTCCGTCCGACCTCGATCAAGACCCTGGAGTGGGAGCGGATCCACCAGACCCTGGTGGACGTCGATTTCAACATCTCGGAAGCCGCCAGACGACTCGGCATGCACCGCCGCACCCTGGCGAGGAAGCTGGAAAAACGCCGGGTCACCTGACCTCGGCCACGGCAACTTCGGAACGCCTCAGGGACCACGCGACCGTGGCCCTCAACCGGTCGCCGGTGAGACACACCCCGCACCGTCCCCGAACAGCCGGGCCACATCGTCGGCGCGACGCTTCAGCACCATGCGGCGGTTGATGGAGCCCTTGTCGGACACCTCATGCGCCTCCGGATCGGGCGGATCGGCCAGAAAGCGCAGCCGGGCAATACGACTGCTCTGGCCGGGGTTGTCGCGGTTGTGGTCGGCCAGGGCCCGGCCGACGGCCGCCCGGACGGCGGGATGGTCAGGATCGGTCCCGCCGCTCAGACGGGCCAGACCGTCCGGGTCCGCCCAGGCCAGAACGGCGACCGCCGCCTCCCCGTCCCCGCACACCACCACCTCGCGCACCACCCCGGTCAACCGACCCAGCAGGGAGTCCCGCAGACGGCCGGCGCTGACAAAGGTGCCGTTCAGCAGCTTGAACTGTTCGGCCCGGCGACCAGCGAAGAACAGGCCGTCTTCCGGCCGGTCCCGGTCATGGAAGTCGGCGAGGTCCTCCATCCGCAGAAACCCCTCCTCGTCAAAGGCGGCCGCGGTCTGGTCCGGGTCGTCGAGATAGCCGGGCGTCACCGACGATGCCTTCACCCGCACCTCATACACGCCGTCACAAGGCACCAGTTTCAGCGCCGCGCCGGGCACCGGAAGCCCGATGCCGACCCTGGTGCTCTCCCACCAGGTGTAGCTGATCGCCGACCCGGTCTCGGTCGAGCCATAGCCCGAGACGAAGACGAACCGCTGGCCGGTGGCGCGCACGGCGATCCTCTGCAGCCGGTCGTGCAGCGCCTGGGGCAGCCCCGCCCCGCCAAACAGCATGGCCCGCAGCTCGCCGAAAAAGGCGCGGGCGAACGCGTCATCCGCCTCCAGCGCATCGGCCAGCATCGCATAGCCGTTCGGCATGGTGCCGTAGTAGCGGAGCGGGATCTCCTTCAGGTTCTGGATGGTCTCGTCGAACCGTCCGGGCAGCGGCCGACCGTCGTCGATATAGAGCGCGCCGCCGAGGTAGCTGATGCTCGTCAGCAGGGACGAGCCGGCGATATGGCTCCACGGCAGCCAGTCCAGCGCCTGGCGATCCCAGGCGAAGGCGTCGCCCATGGCCTGAAACCCAGCCGCCGTATTGCCCGTCGCCATCGCCATCGTATGGATCACCGCCTTGGGCCGGCCGGTCGACCCTGAGGTCAGCAGGTAGCGGGCGGGCTTTGTCGGGTCGAGGGCGGCGACATGGGCGGTCAGATCGGGCGCGGGAAAACCGACCGCTTCGGCCCAGTCCACCGCACCGGGCAGCCCGGCTGGCGCGGCGCTGAGGATGACGGTATCCGGCGGCGCGACGGCGGCGATGGCAGAGGCGAACGGGGCCCCCTGTTCGGCAAAGATCAGCCCCGGGTTCAACAACTCGACCACATGGCGAAGGCGCTCGAAATCCGTCGACAGAAGCGCATAGTTGACGCTGACCGAACAGACCGGAAACCCCGCCACCATGCCGGCGAACAGCAGCACCGCATGGTTCAGGGAGTTCTCCGACAGGATCAGGATCGGCCGGTCCGCCGTCAGGCCCCGATCCATCAGCCAGGCGGCGACCGAAGCCACCCGGGCGCGCCCGTCGCCATAGCTCAGCCGCGTCCAGCCACGCTCGGATCCCTCACGTCGCGCCAGCCATAGTGACCCCGGGGCCGCATCAGCATGACGCCAGAAGGCCCCCATCAGGTTCGGATCATAGGGGTTTAGCGGCGCCCTGCCCGCAACGATGACCGTCCCGTCCGCCCGTCGTTCGATATCCAGTCCGACCTCGCCGAACCGCACCTGACGGCAGGGGGCGGCAGCAAGATCAATAGTGGAAAACACGTTGCTCATGGCACGATCCTAGGCCCGGAACAGTCACTTGCAAATCAGGATTTATCCTTGGGCGACGGACGACCTCCGCTGGTGCTAGGATTGAGTCACCCGCCACCAGAGCGGGGCTGACGAAAGCCGACCCTGCGTGACGCCGCCGACCAACCGCGACCTGATCATGGGCAATCCCGTCGCCCGCGCCTTTGCCGTGACCGGCGACGCCTGGACCCAGCTGATCCTGCGCGAGGCCTTTTACGGTGCGCGCCGGTTCTCGGTCTGGCGCGATCGGCTGGGCATGCCCCGCAGCGTCCTTACCGACCGGTTGAACCGTCTGGTCGCCGCCGGCCTGCTGGAGCAGCGCGAGGCGAAGGGATCGACCACGCGGATGGAGTACCGCCTGACCGAGATGGGGCTCGACATGTTCGGGGTCGCGGTCATGCAGGGTCAGTGGGAACGCAAATGGGCGCGTTCGCCGCTGCAGGAGCGTTATGCCATGGCCTTCTTCGACCGGGAGACAGGGGCCCGGGTCGAACCGACGGTCTTCGATCACGAAGGCGGTCGCCCGGTCGAGGCCCGCAACGTCCGATGGGAGGCAGGCAAGGGTCTGGTCCCGATCGCGCCCCCCACCTCACGGCGGCGCCGGACCCAACCGATCGAGACCGACCGGGCCATCATCGACCGCTCCACCGACATCATGGGCGACTACTGGAGCTGGGCGGTGCTGGCTGCCGCCTTCTTCCGCCTGCGCCGGTTCGACGAGATTCACGACGCCCTCGGCGTGGCCACCAACATCCTGGCCGAACGGCTGAAGACGCTGGTGCTGCAAGGGGTGCTGAACAAACGGCTGTACCAGACCGCGCCGCCGCGGTTCGAATACCGCCTGACCCGCGCGGGACTGGACCTGTATCCGATCATCATGGCCATGCACGGCTGGTCCGAACGCTGGCTCTGCCCGGACGGCCCGCCCCTGAGGCTGATCGACACCGAAACCGGCGAACCCATCGCGGCCGTGGTGTGCGACCGGACGACGGGCCGGAAGGTGGATCCGCGCAACCTTCGCTGGGAAGTCGAGGCGGCGGCGCCGGTCGAGACCAGCGCCGCCTGACCACGATCAGAAGCGCCGGCTGATCGCCACGCCATAGGAGCGCGGTGCCCCCAGAACGCTGAACCCGACGCCGACATTCTTGATGATGTGGGTCTGGTATTCCTCGTCGCCGAGGTTCTTGCCATAGACCGCCAGCTTCAGCCCGCTCGGCGCTTCCCATGACAGATAGGCACTGACCAGGCTGTGCGCCGGGGACAGGACCTCCGGGTTATTCGACGGATCGAAATAGAAGTCGTCGGTCCACTGATAATCGACCCGGGCCGCCACCATCCCGCCGAATGCATCCCATTCGCCGTCGGCATACAGCGTGTACTGGCTGTCGGGCGACCGCGGCAGCGCGTTGCCGTTGTACGGAAGCGTCAAGGCTCCCGACTGGGCGTCCGAAGTGAATTTCGCATCCAGCGAGGTGTAGGACCCGCCGATCGTCAGGTTGTTCGTGACCGCGAAGGCGCTCTCGATCTCATAGCCGTTGACCTCGGCCTGGGCGTTCGAGGTGACCAGGCTGAGCCCCAGAAGCTCGTACACCTGCAGATCGTCGTACTCGAGCCGGAAGGCGGCCGCATTGAAGCGAAGGCGGCCGTTCAGGATCGTCGACTTCAGACCCAGTTCGTAGTTGTCGAGGATTTCCGAACGCAGCGGCGTCGAGGCCTGGACCGCGGTCTGGGCACCCGATGCGAAGGAGCCCGCCTTGTAGCCCCGGTCGTATGAGGCATAGATTCGCACGTTCTGGATCGGCTCGACCGACAGGGCCAGCTTCCAGGTCGGCTCATCGAAGCTGGCGTCGGCGTTCACCCGGTAGGGCGACCCGCCCGGTCCCAACGGAATGCCCGGAGGGGGGTTGGCCCCACCTTCGTTATCCAGGGCGACCTGCAGGACCTCGCGGTCATCCTTGGTCCAGCGGGCCCCGACCGTCAGCTCCCAGATGTCGGCGAACGGCACAGTCGCCTGGCCGAACGCCGCATAGCTGGTGTTGGTCGCGGTTTGCAGGAAGGAGGTGTCACCGCCGAAACTCGACGGTGCGATCGGCAGGCCGGCACGGACGATGAACCGCTCGTTGCGGTCGATGTTCTCATTGAAATAGTAGACCCCCGCGACCCAGGAAATCGGCTGTTCCGGCTTCGAAACCAGTCGGAACTCCTGGCTGAACTGGGATGCCTTTTCAGACGCGCGGTCATCGACTTCCAGCGGGAAGGCCGGAAACGGCAGGCCGCCCAGATTGTCCCGCCAGCTGTAGTCGTTGTCCCGGTAGGAGGTCAGGGACACGATACCAAAATTCTCCGCATCATATTCCACACGGCCGGTGAAGCCGAAATTGGTGCGCTCCTGGTAGTTGTCAGCCGACGAGAAGCTCTGGCGGACATCCAGGCCCGACCGCAGACTGTCGATCAGGGCGACAAAGGCGGGCGCGGTCGACGAGGTGGTGACCGGAATCCGCGCATGGCCGTCCATGTCATCCTTGGAAAAATCCACCGAGGCCAGGACGGTCCAAGGGCCTTCGGCGTTCAGGACCGACAGGCGCGCCCCGAACGAGGTGCCCCCCTCCAGACCACGTCCGGTGGGGACGTTCTCCGCATAGCCGTCGTTCGTATTGTAGCGGAAGGCCAGTCGGGCGGCGGCGTCCGGACCGAGCTGGTGGTTGAGGTTACCCTCGATTCCGTACTCGTTGAAACTGCCGTAGCGCGCGGTCAGCAAGCCTGAATCCTCGAATTGCGGACGCCGGGTATAGACGTTCAGCGCCCCCCCCGAGGCGTTACGCCCGTACAGGGTTCCCTGCGGTCCGCGCAGCACCTCGACCCGTTCGATGTCGATGAACGACATCGCGCTGGCTCCGGCCCGGCCGATGGACACCTCGTCGATCGAGATCCCGATCGAGGGGTCGCTGGCAGCCGAGTCGCTGGTGGTGCCGACACCACGAATATACAGCTGCGGTTCGCCGATATTGAACTGCGTCAGGGTCACACCCGGCGCCTTGCCGGCGATGTCCTGAATGCCGGTCGCATTGGTGCGCTCCAGCGTTTCGGCGTTGAAGGCGGTAATGGCGATGGGCACATCCTGCAGCGATTGCTCGCGACGCTGGGCGGTGACGATGACGTCGTCCAGGGTCGTGGATGTCTGTTGTGGTGCCTCCTGCGCATAGGCCGGAGCCGAAAGGCCGGCAGCCAGGATCAGCACAGCCGCGGACGCGGTTTTCCCGATGATGGTCTTCATGTTTCCGTCCCCTCCAAGGGTCTGGCTTCCTGTTAACCGGAAGCTCGATCATGACGCTTGCGCCAACAGACCACTTTTGCAAGTCTTTTTACGCAAGTATGGCGCAAGGGAAGCTTATGACCGACCGATCTCTGGAAAACCGTGTTGTCATCGTCACGGGGGCCGGACGCGGACTGGGGCTGGCCTATGCGCTGGATCTTGCCCGGCGCGGGGCCTCCGTCGTTGTCAACACCCGACCCCGCGCGGCAGGCCAACCGGCGTCAGCCGAGGCGGTCGCCGACCGAATCAGGGCCGCCGGCGGACAGGCTGTCGCCTGTGCCCAGGCGGTCGAATCCCCGGACTCCGGCGATCGACTGCTGGCGGCGGCGCTGGAGGCCTTCGGGCGGGTCGACGCCCTGGTCAACAATGCCGGCGTGCCCGAGGCTATGAGCCTGCACAAACAGACCGTCGACCAGGTGCGCGGCGTGTTCGACATCAATTTCTTCGGCACCCTGACCGCGACCCTGCCCATCTACCGGCATATGCGTGAACAGGGATCGGGCCGGATCGTCATGACCACCTCGGCCGCCGGCCTGCACGGGGTTCACGGCATGGCGGCCTATTCGGCCTCCAAGGCGGCGGTGATCGGCCTGATGCGGGTCATCGCCCTTGAAGGGGCCGCGAAGGGCGTGCACGCCAACGCCGTCGCCCCCTACGCCCTGACCGGCATGACCGAACAGTACGTCGATGACGCCACGGCCGCCGCCATGCCGCCGGAACTGGTCGCGCCCGTGGTCAGCTGGCTGGTCAGCGAGGCCTGCCCACTGAACGGCGAGACCCTGGTCGCCGGGGCGGGCCGCGTTCGGCCGGCATATCGGATAGAGGGGCCCGGACTGGACTTCGGCACCGACCCGGACATCGCCCTCGACCGCTTTGATACCTCCGCCGACGCCCTGATGTCTGCGGAAACCTGGAGCCGGCCGGGCGACGGCAACGCCGCCTTCGAGGCCTTCCTGGCGGCAAAACCAACCAGAGCAGACGCCACCTGACTTGCGTTAAGATACCAACCCGCGTAGCCTTTGATCTGGAACGGATGGAGCCCCTGTCATGGCCGATGACGCCGACGTAGCCCGCAAGATCGAGACCGGAACCCTGATCGGGCTCAATACGATGAACCCCTATCTTCAGGGGCTGTATGAACCCGTCGCCACGGAAACCACGGCGCTTGAGCTGCCGGTCATCGGCGAGATTCCGAAGGATTTGCACGGGGCCTTCGTGCGCAACGGGCCCAATCCGCATCAGGCCCCCGAGGGCATGCACCACTGGTTCGACGGCGACGGAATGATCCACGCCGTCTATTTCGAGAACGGCAGGGCCGAATACCGCAACCGTTACATCGGCACGGACGACTACCGCGCCGAAAAGGCTGGCAAATCGATCGGGGCCGGCGGCGTTCTGATGCCCTCGTCGAAATCCAGAGCGGACTCAACCCGCGGCGATCTCGTCTACAAGGACACGGCCAACACCGACCTGGTGTTCCACAACGGCTCGCTGATGGCGCTGTGGTACATCTCCGGCAAGCCCGTGCGGGTCGATGCGCGCACCCTGGAAACCCTCGGCAACGAGACCTTCGGCGGGGCCCTGCCCCGCCACGTCTCGGCCCACGGCAAGGTCGACCCGAAGACAGGCGACTTCTGCTTCTTCGACTATTCCCTGACCGAGCCCTGGATGACCTATGGCGTGGTCTCGAAAGACAACGTCCTGACCAATTTCCAGCGCGTCGACCTGCCCGGTCCGCGCCTGCCGCACGACATGGGGCTGACCGAAAACTACGTCATCCTGCATGACCTGCCGGTGGTCTTCACCGAAGGCGGCCTGCGCAATCACATGTGGCAGATCAAGGTGGCCGACCAGCCCGCCCGCTTCGGCGTCGCCCCGCGCAACGGTCGCGGCGACCAGATCAAATGGTTCGAGACCGAGACCTGCTACATCTACCACGTCGCCAATGCCTGGGAGGATGGCGACGAGGTCGTCATGACCGCCTGTATGATGCAGCCCAACGGCTTTCCGCCGAACCCGGCCTATGGCCCCTATGCCTCGATGGTCAACGTGCTGGCCCTGAACGCCGTGCCGGTCGAGTGGCGCATGAACATGGTCACCGGCGAGGTGAAGAAGCGCCAGCTGGACGACCGCATCGGCGAGTTCCCGGTCATCAACCTCGACTACACCGGCCGCAAGTCGAACTGGTCCTACCATGTGTCGATGGCGACCGAGGAACTTCAGCGGTTCAACGGCCTGCTGAAATACGACCTGACCACCGGTCAGGCCCAGGCGCATACGTTCGACGATGGCGTCGGCGGATCCGAGCCCGTCTTCGCCCCGCGCATCGGTGCCACGGACGAGGACGACGGCTATGTCGTGGTCTTCGCCACCGCCCCGGACGGCAAGTCGGAAGTCCAGATTCTGGACGCCAAGGCCTTCGACAAGGGGCCTATCGCCCGGGTCCCCCTGCCCGTCCGCGTTCCCGCGGGCTTCCACGGGACCTGGGCCCCCGGCGACCAGATCGCGGCCTGATCGACGCAAAGAACGTCGACGAAACAAGGAAACGACCATGACGACCTATATTCTCGACGCCGTCCGTTCGCCGCGCGCAAAGGCCCGCCCGGACGGCGGTCTGGCCGCGATGAAGCCGCATGAGCTGGTCGGCGGGCTGATCGACGCCCTCGACGCCCGCAACAATGGTGCCGCGCGCAAGGTCGACGCCCTGATCCTGGGGGCCGTGGGTCAGGTCGGGGCCCAGGGGGCCAACGTCGCCCTGGTCACCAAGATGTACGCCGGCCTGCCGGACGAGGCCTATGCGTATTCGATCAACAACTACTGCGTCTCGGGCCTGACCGCGATCGGACAGGCGGCCCAGATGGTCGAGGCCGGCGGCGCCACGACCGCCCTGGCCGGGGGGGTCGAGATGATGTCGCGCGTCCCCTTCATGGGCGACAAGGCCGACTACTATGAAGATGCCAGCTTCCCGCCCCGGACCCGCTACATCCCTGTGGTCGTCGCCGCCGACCGGCTGGCCGAGGACCTCGGCGTCACCCGCGAGGAAATGGACGCCGCGGCCCTGACCTCACAGCAGAAGACGGCGGCGGCCGAGGGCACCGACCTGCTCAAATCCCGCATCGCCATCAACGGTCTCGACCGCGAGGAACCGGCCCGGGCCTCCACCACGGCCGAGAGCCTCGCCGCTATGCCCGCAGCCTTCGGTGCTCTGGGCCAGCAATATGCCGGGGCGCTCGAAGGGCGGGTCATCGACCACCGCCACACGGTCGCCCACGCCCCGCCGATGTGCGACGGCGCGGCCCTCGCCATCGTCACCGGCGAGGCCAAGGGCGCACGGGCAAAGATTGTCGCCTATGCCGAGGCTGGCGGCGATCCCGCGGCCTCACTCACCGCCGGCTTCACCGCCATGGACCGGGTGCTGGCCAAGGCGAACCTC
>TARA_R110002167_G_scaffold108212_2_pt1 | contig 11082 bp, 19 predicted proteins | sample TARA_R110002167 | Tara Oceans TARA_R110002167 (sample SAMEA4398238) | marine metagenome | biome: Polar Biome; feature: [MES] marine water layer (ENVO:01000295) within the mesopelagic zone...; material: water (ENVO:00002006), including particulate matter (ENVO:01000060) such... | reverse complement strand
CACCGCTCGGGGCCTCCCTGCCGGGTCCGGTGACAGCCGCCGCCTTTCTTTTCGTCAGAGGGTTCCAGCTTGAAATACATCGAGACGATAAGCATCCCCGTCGACGAGATCGACGACACCAACCGGCTACGGCCTCTCAGTCAGTCCTGGGTGGATGCTATTGCGGAGAGTATCGCCAAGATCGGCCAAAAAGAGCCGATTGAGGTCATCCGTCAAAAAAAGGGAAAGCCTTATAAATTAATAGCCGGCGGGCACCGCTTAGCAGGTTGCCGTAAAGCCGGTGTCGACGCCCGAGCTGAAGTGAAGGAACTGGAGACGGACGCGCCCGGTCTGGAAGCTGAGCTTCACGAGATTGACGAAAACCTGATCCGGAACGAACTCAACCCGTTGGATCGGGCTGTATTCATCGGGCGGCGACAGAAAATTTACGAGACCATGTATCCGGCGTCCAAGCGCGGCGGGGATCAAGGGAATCAGTACACTGGTGGTAAAAAGAGGCAAAACGAAATCATTTCGTTTAGCCAAAACACTGCTAACGCAATCGACCTTGGCGAACGCACGATCCAGCGTGCAACGCGCATTTATCAAGGCCTTTCCAATAAAATCCGCGCCCGTCTGGCCGGCACCCACCTCGCTGATAGAGAGGGCGAACTCTACAATCTGACGCGCTTCGCGCCGGACGATCAGGTGAAAATCCTCGATCTCTGCCTGAAGGATGTCGATCCGCTGCCGAGCGTCAAAGCGGCCGGCGACGTCATTAACGGTCACACACCAAAGAAGCAGAGCGCAGCTGACGCCGATTTCGAGAAACTCTACGAGACTTGGAAGCGCTGCGCCTCGAAGAAGGGGCGCACCCGCTTTCTCGGCTCGCTGAAAGAGATGGGCGTCATTCCGTCATTCAACGAGGAGCAACTTTGATGGCGCGGCGTCGCAGCGATAATAAAACGCTGGAACTACTGGACTGGCAGCCACCGGCGGTCGCCGAAACCTTCACCCCCGAGCGCGTCCGAGGTCATACCGACCGAATACGCATGGGCCGCGCTTACGCCGAGGCGATGAAGGACAGCGACCAGTCCCGCGACGATATCCATGCGGACATGATTGCGCACCTTGGTTTCACCTTCGGTCGACACTCGTTCGACCGTTGCACGGCTGCGTCTGCAGAGGGGCATGAATTCACCGTTAGCAAGCTGATTGCCTTCTTACATGCTGTTCCTGACATCCGCGTTATCAACGAGCTGCTCAACGGCACCGGCTTTGCGGCCGTCCCGGAGAAATACCTCAGCGCCATTGAGGAAGCGATTTGCGCCGAGCAGATCGAGAAATTTACCGAACGCAAGCGCTTGGCGCGCAGAAATTGGCGGGGGCGGTCATGAAGGAATGGTTCAGCCCCGCTGAGCTCGCAGAGATGCAGCTGCCGGACATGCCGCGAACGCATTCGGCAATCGTACGCCGCGCCAAATCCGAATGCTGGCAATCCCGCCAAAACGCGCTCGGCGCACCGCTGGCGCGCCGGCGTCAGGGCAAGGGCGGCGGTTGGGAATATCATTACACAGTGTTGCCGATGCATACGCAGCTGAAATTGACGCACGACGCCGCGCGGCTCGAGAAGAAGGTTGAGGTTAAGTCGCCGGCAGATCGACCGCGTGGCTCTGAGCTTTGGGCGGCATACGATTCGTTGCCGGACGGTGCCAAGAAAACTGCTGCCTGGCGGTTGACGGTCCTCGAAGAGATTGACGCCCTAACGCGCGGTGGTTGGCTCAAAAATGCCGCGACCAATGCTGTCGTCGACAAGTGGCGCGCCGAAGATAAAAAGATTAGCGCGCGATCTGTGTGGCGCTGGAATGAGCTCGTCGCCGGACTTGAGCGTCAGGACTGGCAGGCCGCGCTCGCCCCCAACCATCGCGGCGGCGTGCCGACATCCGAGTGCTGCGCAGCGGCTTGGGAATATTTTAAAGCGGATTATCTGCGCCTTTCGCAGCCGACCGCCGAAAGCTGTTACGAACGCCTTGGTCGGATCAAAGACGAGCAAGCGTTCGGCCATATTCCGCCCCTCAAAACCATGATGCGTCGGCTCCAACGCGAGGTTGATCGCCGGATCATCGTGCTGCGCCGCGAGGGCGATGAAGCGCTGCGCCGTCTCTATCCGCCCCTGGAACGCGACCGATCCGTTTTTCATGCGTTGGAAGCGGTCAACGCCGACGGCCACGAATGGGATATCCGCGCGCACTGGCCGGACGGTACCGAAGGCCGCGCGAAGACCGTCTTTTTCCAGGATTTGCGGACAGGCAGAATTCTGTCATGGCGCACGGCGCTGACCGAGAACGCCGATAGCGTGCGCCTAGCCTACGCCGACGTCGTGATGACCTATGGCATTCCGGATTTTGCATACCTTGATAACGGTCGCGGTTTCGCCGGCAAGTGGATGTCTGGCGGCACGCCGTTTCGGTTTAGGGGCAAGGTCACGGCGGAAGAGCAGACTGGGATATTTAAGACCTGCGGTACCGAAGTTCACTTCTCGATTCCCCGGCGCGGCCAGTCAAAGCCGATCGAGCGTGCGTTCGGCGATCTGCAGGACCGTGTAAGCCGCCGCGCCGAGTTCGACGGTGCCTATACCGGCAATAGCCCGATGAAAAAACCCGCAAACTACGGCACCCGCACCGTACCAATCGATCTGATCGAAGCCATCATCGACGAAGAGGTCGAGGCGCATAACGCCCGGCAGGGACGCCGGTCCGCCGTTTGCAACGGCCGGTCATTCGACGAGGCGTTCTACGACAGCTTCAACAAAGCCAGAGAAGACGGTTTGATCCGCACGGCGCCGCCGGAGATGCAGCGCTTGTTGTTGTTGCCGGCTGAGAAAGTGAAAGCCGACAGGCAGTCAGGTCACCTCAAGCTGTACGGCAACCGCTTCTGGTCCGAATTCCTTGTCCAGTATGCGGGCGAGCCGCTGATCGCGCGCTTCGATCCACAGAACCTGCATCGCGGTGCCCACGTTTACCGGATGAACAACCGCTATCTCGGCTTTGCCGAATGCCTAGAAAGTGCCGGCTTCAATGACACCCGACGTGCCCGCGAACAAGAACGCCGCCGTCGCCGCCACGTGAAGCTGACCAAAGAGCGCGATGCGCTCGAAAACAAGTTGAGCGACGACGAACTTATGGCCGCGCACGAATCGCGCCGCCGGTCCCGCTCACAACCAGTAGCGCCAGAGCCGGACACCAATGTCGTGCGGCCGCATTTTGCGGGCAACTTAGCGCTCAAGGTCGAAGAAGACGAAGTCGAGGACGCGGACGTCGTGATGCTCGACTTTATGAAGGGAGTCGCGGCAACCGCCGCTGATGATTGAGGGCGCGGCTGCCTGCAAGCCCGCCACGCCCTCTTAACGCTAGAAAAAGGTTTATAGCATGTCTGAAACGAAAACAGAAACTTACGATACAACGGCCGGCGACGCCCTGCGTGGCGAAGTCCGCACAATTCTTGCCGCCGAGGGTAAGTCCCAAGTGGACCTGGCGCGTGAATCCGGCGTCGCGTACGGCACCTTCACCGGCTGGTTGTCCGGAAAGTATGAAGGCAATAATGCTAAGGTTGAGGAGAAGATCAGCAACTGGCTTCAGGCGCGTCGCCAGAACGCCAGCGTGGCCGCAACCTTACCGGCGTCACCACGGTTCCAGTTGACCGCGACGTCTGAACGCATCGTCTCGCTTTTACAGTGGGCTAAGGTCGCCGGCGATACAGGGATCGTTGTCGGTGTGCCCGGTGTCGGCAAGTCGACCACATTCAAGCAGTTCACGGCAACCAATCCGAACGTCTGGATGGTCACATTGGAGCCTTGCACCAAGGGGATCAACCAGGTGTTGGTCCGCCTTTGCGAGGCGATGAGTGTCACTGAAAAAAGGCCAACGTATCTGTCGACTGCAATCGGCGCGTTCGTCCGTGATAAAGGTGGCCTGATCATCATCGACGAGGCGCAGCACGCCAGCATGGATGCGCTCGATCAGATCCGCTGCATTCCCGATCAGTACAGCTGTGGTGTCGTTCTCGGCGGTCACCAGTCCGTATTTGCCCGCCTAAGCAACGGCTCGAACAGCAACTACGCTCAGCTGACCAGCCGCGTCGGCATGCGCTTGACGTTGAGCAAACCCCGCCGCCACGACATCGACACGCTGCTCAAAGCGTGGGCTGTCGAGGATAAGGACATTGCCAAACAGCTGCATTTTTACGCGGGCAAACCCGGCGCGCTTCGTGTCATCGATAAGGTCATGAAGCTCGCCCACCTGCTTGCGATCGGCGCCGGCGAAGACCTGCAGCTGAAGCACATCAAAGCCGCATACTCGCAGCTTGCCCATCATGATCAAACCGACAACTCGGCGTAACCGCCGGAGGAGTAGCCATGTTGAGCCAAGATATTGAAAACCTGCAGCGAAGAATTGAGGTTTACCGCCGCGAGGGTGTTTTTCTGGAGCCCGCCGGCATCGCGTCAATTTGCGCGATCCTCCAGACGGCCGCCGCCGACGCGCGCGCCCTTGAGCAGTCAACGATCAAGAAATGCTGCATCAAGGTGGTGCCGCGCCGAAAATACGATGACGAAGACATCGTCGATCTGAACGAGGCCCGTGCGAAGCGTGATGACGTCGAGAATTGGATTCGCGGCCAGGGCGTGACCGTTTTGCATACGCCCGGCCCGGACGGGGATGACGCGGCATGAAAATCAGCATGCATAAAATAAAGCAGATTGTCGCGACCGCAGACGGACTGACGATCAGCGAGTTAGACGGTCAACGCCGAGTCCAGCGGATTGTCCGCGCGCGCCATTTAGCGATGTATCTGGTTTCGGAAATAACCAGCAAGCCCATGGTCGAGATCGGCATGGCCTTTGGCGGTCGTGACCATACAACGGTCTCTCATGCGCTTACGTCGATCAAAAGAAAAATGGCCGCCGATCTGGAATACAAACAATACGTGTTAGGACTCCAGGCGCAGATCAAAACGGAAGATTTCGGCGGGCTCGTCCTCAACGAAATATACATCGATGAGATCGCGCAGGCTGCAATCTCCGCAGCTGTCAGGCAATCCAAGGCAACACCCAACACGGCCATCGTTGGTGAATTAAAAGTCATCGAAGATGCTTTGGCGTTGGAATGTGATGAGGTGTTGAAGGCAACGGCGCGAACCGCCGGCAAGACAGAAATTCTTTTCTTCGCCTCCGAAACGGGTTCCTGGTCAATCATTGAGGTGGCTAGGCCCAGCGCTAAAGCTCGCATCATCGCGACTGGCGTCAATTGGTGTGATGTTCACGAAGCGTGCAAGCCCATTGCGCAGCCGGCACCACCGCGCGACGAGTGTAAAAGGCGCAACTGCGTGAAGTGCTCCAAGAAATTTACCAGCCGGCACTTTGGCGAGCGTGTGTGTCCTCGGTGCCGCAACTCCAGCGCATACCGACCTAGCATTGATCCCCGATACGAAGGGGCAACGAGATGACCCGCCGCAACTCCCTCACTCACCTGATTCGCCAGCAGTTGCGTTGGTGGCGAACGATTTTTCTCACCCCCAAGCTTAGGAACGTAAAATGACAGCGCCTACCACAGACACGATTCTAGTGAACACCATCCCCGCAGGATACGCGCAAGATGCCAAGGGACGGCTTGTCCCGGAAAACCTGATCAAGCCGCAACAACGGCTCGAAGATCAGACGGTGCGCGCGATCATCGACCACGCGCGCACCCTGAGCGCACAGATCGTGCGGTTTCGCGGGCATACCTTCGATGACGTCGCAACCTTCATGGATACGCTCGGCGAGCAGTACGGCGCCACAAAAGGCGGCGCCAAGGGCAACGTCACGCTGACCAGTTTCGACGGCTGCCTGAAGGTGACCGTGCAGGTGCAGGGCAGCCTGACGTTCGGCCCGGAACTGCAGGTCGCCAAGGATTTGTTCGACGCGTGCATTTCCGAATGGTCCGAAGGCGCTGACGATAAAATTCAGGCCCTCGTCTCGCACGCGTTTCAGGTCGACAAGCAAGGCCAGATCAATCGAGAAGCCCTGTTCAGCCTGCGCCGCCTCTCCATCGATGATGACGGATGGCGCGCCGCCGTCGACGCCCTGAACGATTCGATCCGTGTCCAGGGCTCAAAGCAATACGTGCGCTTCTACCAGCGCAGCGACCCACAGGAACGCTGGCAGGCGATCACCATCGACATTGCCAATGCCACCACGGCGAGCTCGGAGGCGGCGTGATGAGCGTCGATTTCGCCGAAGAAATCAAAGATCAGAACGTCGTCCTGTTGGAAGACGGCCGCGCCGCGATCCGCACTGTGATCGTGCGCGGCGTGGCGGGCAAAGGCCCCAAAGGCGAACAGATCGAATACCTCGCGTTTGGTGACCCCAAAGAAGGGCTGCGCATTGCCTACGACCTGGGGCTCACCTGCATGCGGCTTATCGGCAAGGACAAGAGCGCGCCATGACCCATCCCGCGTCCGCCCCGGATATGCAGCGCAAGCTATATCAACTGGAGGCCGCACTGGTCGAGTTGATGATCAGCGCGCAGCCGTTCCGGCACGGTCGCGGGCTTTGCGAACGGCGCGATAGCCTGGACGCCGCGATGCGGCTGGCCGGGCTGACGCTGCGGACGGTTCGCCGGCAACCCTCGGCGATTGAGAGACTGTGGTTCGAAGTCGAAAAGGCCGAGGCCGCGCGTCGCGATGAGCCCGGCTACCGGGCCGATTTGGAGAAATGAACATGGCTAGAAAATGGTTCTTCGATCCGCTGAAGCCCGGCGCTTATAACAAGATCATTGCCGATCCGCCGACGCATTTCTCGACGTTCTCGCCGTTTGAATCCGCTAAAGGGCCTCAATACCCGTTGATGTCGGATTCCTGGTTGCGGTCGCTGCAGGTACGGCATTTGGCGGCTGCCGACTGTCTTATGATGCTTTGGACGACGATGCCGAAGCTGCCGTTCTCGATTGAGTTGCTCGGCGAGTGGGGCTTTCGCTATGTCACTGCCGGCTCTTGGCACAAGTGCCATGCCAACGGCGCGACCGCCTTCGGCACCGGCTTCGTTCTTCGCAGTGGCGCCGAGTTGTACCTGATCGGTGCAACCGGCAAACCGCTTTACGTCAATCGCCCTGCGAAAGGCGTCATCGTCACCGAGGACGATCACGACCGCGAATTTATCGATCTTACGACCAACGCTGAGGGACTTGAGGCGATCCGCCGCGAGCATTCGCGTAAGCCCGACGAACAGTACGAGATCATGAATAAGCTGATGGGCGATGCGCCGGCCTGTGAAATCTTCGCACGCCAGCAATGGCCTGGGTATGACGCCTGGGGCAACCAGCCTGATCATTTCAAACCAGTTGATGAGAGGGATGATCAATCATGACCGCGCCGGCTAGGAAGTTCGCACCTCGGAACGATCGTCGCCGGGCCCTGACTGCCAAGGTACATATCGCCAAAAAGTAACTGCGGCTCGACGACGAGTCATATCGCGACCTGATCGAAAACCTTTACGGCAAACGCTCGTCTGTGGATCTGTCGATAAGCCAGCTTGCCGACCTCGTTGAGCATTTCAAAAAGCAGGGGTTCAAGGGGCGCCCACGCCGGGTGCCGGGTAACGTCGCGCCGTCTGCAGATCGCGAGCGCCTGATCCGCAAGATCCGCGCGCTATGGGTCTCACTGCATTGTCTCGGCGTTCTCAGAGACGGCTCAGACACCGCCATGACGGCGTTCGCCAAGCGTGTCACCGGTGGAAATAACACCGGGATCGCCAATCTCGCATGGCTCAAAGGCGATGCCGCCTACAAGGTGATCGAAGCGCTGAAGAAAATGGCAGAACGCGACGCTGGCGTGTCGTGGACGGCGTACACGATGACAACGCAGGCCGGACCGCAAACCGTCTACTTGCCGCGCTGCCGGGTGCTCGATGCGCAATGGCGCACCATCGCGGAATTGAAACAGGCGCAGCAGCCCGATCCGGCAGCGCTCGCCGCCTATGTCCGGCAGGTCGCCAAGGCCGATGCGGAAAAACCGCTTTTTCAGATGCGTGCTGAAGATCAGGACCGCGCGATCGCGAACTTGGGCGAGCAGATCCGCGCTCGCCTCGATGCGCTCGGATTCGAAACCGTTCAGGACTGGAGGAAGTCGCGATGACCGAGACCGCTTTACCGCATGATCTCGCCGAGCACCGACAGGCCTGCACGCTCCATTCCCGCAACCGCGCACAAAAACTCGCGTCGCCGATGTCGTTAAGTGAGATCGAGGCGTTGAGCCGGCACATCGATCTTTACCGACCGGCGTTCCAGCGTCCCGGCCAGACCAGGTATCTCCTCGGCGTCCATCGTGGCAACGGCGAACGCTTTCGCGTGATCTACGACACGTCTCTGAAGACCATCGTCACCATCCATTACGGCCTGCCGAGGTCGAGTAAATGGGTACCGGACGGCACGTCCCCAAACTGCAACACGGAGGAACCCTCATGAAAAATCGCCTCACGGATCTGAATGACCACCTTTTCGCACAACTTGAGCGGCTTTCTGAGGAAGGCATATCAGCGGAGCAGATCGATCAGGAAGTTACGCGCGCCGACGCCATGGTGAAGGTCGCGGACAAAATCATCGGCAACGCGAGCATGGCGCTCAAAGCTTGCGATCTGCTGGCAACCCACGGCGACCGTTTTCGTAAGCATTTACCGATGATTTCCGCCCCGGAAGATCCGGATTTTTCGAAATGAAGGGTCGCGCGATCACATATTCCAAGGACGAATTAGCCTTTATTGCGGCCCGAAAACTATTACCTCGGCGCGAACTGCATGCGGCGTTCGTAAAGGCGTTCGACCGTGAAGATGTGTCGCTGACGAATTTCAAGGCGTTGTGCAAGCGAAAGGGCTGGATGACCGGGCGAACGGGGCAATTCGATAAGGGCCACAGGCCATCCAATAAAGGTCAGCGGAGGCCTTACAACGCGAACAGCGCCAAGCACCAATTCAAAAAAGGTAATGTGCCGCCCAACACCAAGTACGCGGGACACGAGCGCGTATCGAGAGACGGATATGTTGAGATCAGCATTGAAGAAACAAATCCGCACACCGGCTTTGAGCGCCGATACGTACATAAGCATCGGTATTTGTGGGAGCAAGCGAACGGCCCGATCCCGAAGGGCATGGTGCTGAAATGCCTGGATGGCAATAAGCAGAATACGGACCCGTCGAACTGGAAACTCCTTTCGCGCGCGTTGTTGCCACGGCTGAACGGGCATCACGGTCGCGGCTACGATGACGCGCCTGCCGAGCTCAAGCCGACAATCTTGGCCGTGGCAGAACTGGAACACCAGGCGCGAACGGCGACATCCAAAACCCAGGAATCGGAAGGCGGTGAGAAATGACATCTCGTCTCGTCAATCTCAATCATGAACCGGTGGAAAGGGGCGTCCGACAATGGGTAAGGCATATTGGGATATTGCGCGCGAGGGTTACGCCGACGCAAAGGCAGAAGAACCGCTATTTCATGACGCGCATCCGGCGTATGCGGCTGGATGGTGCGTTTTCCACGACTGCAAAATCCCGGATGAGAATATTGCCTATCAATTGGGGCGCAATACCACAACCACGAAAGGCACGGGTCATGAGTGACGCAGACCGCCATATTGAGAATGCAAAATCAATCATCGCTGAAGAAAGTGAGCGGTCATTCGTTAACGACACGCTGGAAGGGCTGACGGCGGAGATTGAGCAGCTAAAGGCAAACATTAAACGCCTTACAAACAACCCGGCAGATCATCGTTATTGGGAAGGCCGTTGGCGTGACGAAAGGGCTGAGAACGAGCGGCTGCAATCTGATCTTCGGGAAATGATTGAGTACGCCAGTTCATCATATTTGGACTGTGACGACACTGCCCGCATCCGAGAAATTGAAGGGTGCCTTCCGTCGCCAAGGCCATCCAGTAAAACGAGGCTGCCCCGTGCCGATCAGACCTGAGAATCGCAACAAATACCCGAAGGACTGGAAAGAAATTTCCATCCGCATTCGGTTTGATCGAGCCGAGGGGCGATGTGAGTGCGACGGTCTTTGCGGAGAAGATCACGGCGGACGCTGCGAAGCCCGGCATGGAAAGCCGCACCCGGTCACCGGGTCAAAGGTCGTTTTAACAGTTATGCACCTGGACCACGATCCAACGAATAACGACGACACCAATCTGATGGCCGGTTGTCAGAAGTGCCACAACCGATACGACGCGCCAATGCGCCGGCGCGGCATCGCGGAGCGGCGGCCTCTGCCGTTGTTCGATAGGAAAGTCAATTGACCAAACACCTTCCCCACGGATTGCGGATTCTTGCAGAGGCGGCCGGCATCGATGCCGCCTTGAAGATTGCGCTCGCCCGTGGCGGATCGCGGCTTTCGATCCCGCAGAAGGCCGAGGGTTCGATCCTGGACGGAATCGTCGGGATTGACGCGGCGCGCAAGATCGTGAATGACTTGACGGGTGAGCGCATCGAGATTCCGACCGGGCGGCGCCTGTTGAACGACTGGCTCCGTGATCAGGGCTGGTCGCAGGAAAAGCGGGCCATCGAGCTCCGCACCGGCCGCCGCACCATCCAGCGCTGGGATGGCGACGACATGCCCACACTGCAGCGCGACCTTTTCGAAAACGCATCCTGACCCGAACGGGCGTCGTATGACGCCCTGATATGTTCCGACCGAAATGTGCACGATGAGCGCATGGTTGACCGTCTGCCCACCACCGCACCGGAGAGCCCCGGCGGAGCAAAATCCGCCGGGGTTACTGCCGCGCGGGACGACGCGATCAGCTTCGCCATGGGCCACGAAGGCGGCTTCGTCGATCATCCGGCCGATCCGGGCGGCGCCACCAATTATGGCGTCTCATTGCGTCATGCCAAAAACGCCGGCGCGATCCGCGGCGTGAACGGCGCCGTCGTTCTCGATTTCGATTTGGACAACGACGGCGACATCGATGTCGACGACATTCGCGCCATGACATCTGACCAGGCGCGCCTGGTGTACATCGATATCTGGAACCGGTTCCACTTCAACGCCATCGAAGACCGAAAGATCGCCGCCAAGTTTTTCG
>TARA_R110002167_G_scaffold318993_1_pt1 | contig 11088 bp, 12 predicted proteins | sample TARA_R110002167 | Tara Oceans TARA_R110002167 (sample SAMEA4398238) | marine metagenome | biome: Polar Biome; feature: [MES] marine water layer (ENVO:01000295) within the mesopelagic zone...; material: water (ENVO:00002006), including particulate matter (ENVO:01000060) such... | reverse complement strand
GCGCAAAATAGGTCGTCTGTGTTGCCATGCCAGCAGTCAGCAACGTCTCCATAAGTCCTAAGTTGTCCAGAATTCATCCAGTCGATAATAACCTCAAATGATACAGTGGCCCTACCCGGACCATTTGGATCGTCTGAGGCGATTACCTGAGTTGGTCTGCTTACGATTATGTCTCCGAGTAGTTCTTCTGCGACTCTTCGCAGTCCAACAGTGAGAGGATTTCCATTATACATTTCTGATTTATGAAATTTATCCATGACGTAATCATTCCATTCGTCAGACCCGTAAGATGGCATTGTCATATCTGGGTCTTCTGATTTTTCCACATCCCTTTCCTTTTCTAGCGTCTCTTTATCAAACAAGTCCGTATCCATAGCGTCCAAAGTATCACTCATTACCTATCTCCAATTCAATAAAACGTTTAGTTTTAGGTGGAAACTTTTCCTTCACGCTTTCCACCTCTACCGAAACCAAATCCCACAACCTTCTCTCTACGGCGCGAGACATACTCTTACAGAGATATCTAACGCGAATAACACAAAAACCCTTTGAAATCAAGAGTCCATTTTTAATGGAGTCAAATTTTGTAACGTCTTGTAATTTCTTCTCTCCAAAAATAGGAAGAAAGTGTTGTGGCCCATCTATCTCTATTATAGTATTCAGACCCGGTAAAAACAAGTCAATTTCAAAATTACCTTCAACAAGATCCTTTTTGTGGATTACGACATCATAACCCGCCTCGTTGAGCTTCCTCTGTAGGAACTTCTCAGCCTTAGACCCCTCTATGGAGGCTATCCTGAGCGCCCTACCAGCCTTCTCCATCATATCTCTTTTTTTATCTGCTGGAATTTTATCCCATCTTTCTCTTGCTCCTTCTGCGAATTTTTCCCTATCTTCTTCTGAGAGATTTTTCCACCGTCGTTCTGCACCCTTGCTTATTTTATTCTTTTCTTCTTCTGTCCGTTTTTCCCCTTTTGTTGGATGCTTACTGCGCCCGGATTTTATAGCGTTAGCCTGAGCCTCGGAGCGGCTTCTTAGTATCACTCCGTTCTTTTTTAAGATCCTTTCGATCTTCTTGGGGTATGTGTTTAGCTCTTTAGCAATAGAGTACGTGCTACTATATTGTTCGTATTGCGATATTACATAACCCTCATCTATGTTAGACATTTTTCTTTCTCCATTATTTCTAGTAATTGTTCACTATTCCAATCTTCTACTATTCCGATAACCTCTTTATTGCAAAAATTATTTATAATGTCCGCGTGTGACTTACTTCTTGCTATGATCTTTAATCTGTTGTCTCTTAAAATATTACATACTTGTGTGAAATTCATCGGCCTAACAAGCCACTCTAGATCCCACAGGTACAAATACTTTTTACAGTTATTGTTTGACTTTAATAAGATGTCCGCCTCTTCCAGATTTGTAGCTATAGCCGTCCCGATGTAGTCAGAGAAGAAAGACACGCTAGAACAAGAAAAGAGGGGTTTTGTTACAGGAACCCCCAGATTGGCAACGAAGGCAGAACAAGAAAAGTTTGGATCTCTTGATAGTTCGTTAAACTTTTTTATAAGATAAAAGGACTGCTGGGATGGTCCTAAGTCTTTTACGATTGCCGCTATGTTAATCATTTTAATTCCTCTAAAAATTGATCGTAGCTTTTTATATAGTCATCTTTGTCGTATTCCGTTGAGCATATTGATAAAAGTATATCATTGCCTGTTAGATATTGCTGTTTATCCCACACCATACTATCAACAAAAATATACTCTCCTTCATTGAGGGTGTGTCCCCGTACACATTCTCCGTCATCTAGTAAGACTAAAATCTTTCCCTTTACACAGACTAGGATCTGTTTATTGTTTCTGTGTGCGTGATCGCCTCTCCATTCAAGCTTCTTAACCCCCGTCACATAAAAAAATCTCTTTGCTGCAAATCCAAGGTTTTTATTCAGGGTAGATAGTGTGCCATTCTCGTCCCTAAATATCTCTAAACTTTTTAACATTATTAATAATATACTCTACGTTTTCTTTGGTTAAATTTTCATGAAATGGAATACTTACGGTTTGTCTCTCTTCTATTTCCGACTTGGGCATCGGCCTATATTTGACGATGTTTTTTAATAGCGGGCTTTTGTGGAACGCCCTGTAGTGTATGCCGCATTGTATTCCTACCCGCTTCATCTGTTCTACAAATTTATTATTGTCGCTAGTTCTTACTCTGTATAGATGGAGACTCAAGTTATTATAGTCTAATCCCACGTTAAAAGCATTCCTAATATCGTTTATTTTGTGTTTTTTATCATCTATTTTTTTGAAGTTTTCATACGCTATCCTAGCCTGAATAGAGTTTCCGTGCATTTTATACCCAAACATTATTTGTTCTCTTTCCCAAGAGTTTTCAGAAGGTTTGGTTCCATTTAAAACCATAGCTCTGTATTTGTCTATGGTATATTTGTTGTCAGACACAATCATTCCTCCGTCACAGCCTCCTACGGGCTTTGTTGGATAGAAGCTAAATATCATCACATCTGTACCTTTCGCTACTTGGGAGTACTGATCCCTGCTCACCCTCTGCGCAGAATCCCAAATTCCTTGGTGTAATTCATACATATTGCCAACCCAATCAACGTCATCATAAAACTCTAGTTTGTTTCCAGAGTTTATTATTGCGTTTGGAACGACTGGAGGCATGATGCTGGGTATTTTTACCGTTGTTTTCAAACTCTTTAAGGCCAAATAGATCAGGCTAGAAGCACTGTTTGCAAAGCAGGCATATTTAGCTCCTACATATTCAGCAAAAGACTGTTCAAATTCTTCTACGATTTCATCATGGAGTAGATGGCTAAATTTAGAAGTGTCTATTGTGTGCTGTGGTATATGGAATAGATTAATCATTTTGATATCAATAGCGATCTTTTCTGAGGGTGTTCTTCAAACGGTTGGGTTTCAATCACTATCTCGTACTCGTACCTACTTAATAATTCTTCAAGAGACGATCTACACATAACGTAATTAATGGTGTCCAGACCGCCATAAGTCTGATAGTGTTCCACATCCCCCTTTTCTGCAATATCCTGTCTATGTATCAGAATATACTTGTGTGCGTGTTTTAACACACTCTCTAGTATCTCCATAGCGTTTGGCATTTCGCTCAGAAAGCTGTTCATTAGCACAATGTCAAAATGCTGCATGAATGAGTAATCGTCTGTATTAGCGTCGAAATGATGATAGTTAAGAAGCGGCTTGACTCTCTTGGAGACGTTTTCTATTATATGCTCTAGATCTGCGCCACAATAATCAAACTCAGGAAATGCATCTGCAAACTCGGCCTTACAGCACCCTATGTCCAGTAGGTCTCTTTTTTCAGACTCTATCCTGTCTATACAGTCTTTTAACGCCTTGAAATGACCACTTTGATTCAGTGGCGGAAAATTTGTATTTAGTATGTGTTGGCATATTTCGTCATTGTGCCACGCTGTATTTTTCATAATTTCACTTTCCGTTTGTTTTTACAAAGTGTTCTGGAATGGGTTTTTTAAACGGTACAGAAGTTTTTCTTTTGGCGAAACAGCACATTAAAGAATCGTTTGGTATTTGGCTTACAAAAATCCCTGCATTCTGTTGGAATTGCAGATTTTCATTTTTTAAGTATGTATCATTTGGATCAAATTTTAACCAGATTCCACCCCTTTTTTTTGCTGCTGCAAAATCTATATTAAAGTTATTAATCTTGTAGAAATCTCTGAATAGGGCTGGGCTTAAAGAGTAGAACCCGCGACCAAAAAATCCACAAAGATTACTAGTGTGCATAACACAACCGTTTTCTTTTAACATAAACAGGATGTTTCTAAAGACGGTACATGGATCAAAACAGCAATACAGCGTTCCAGAGTCTATAATCCAGTCATAACCCTTTTCAAATCGTTCGTCTATAGGTTCGTTTAAATCAACTTTATGAGTAGGGTTTCCATTTATGTCAAATGTGTCTAAGCTACTAAAGCCCATACCCTCTTTAAAAGATTCTAAAGAGTGACCGTAAACATGACAATCCCCTAATATTGCACAGCTTTCCCCTTCTGGATTTTGTTCTCTTATTGTTTTTAAAAGCTTAAAATCTTCTGGTTCAATAGCCATTATAGTGCCTCTCTATTATTTTTTTAAGTAATTGTATATCTGTTTCTACAACCCGCATACCCTGTGGCACTTCTTCTGTGATTTTCTCGACGGAAAAAGAATTGTAATCATCCACCTTATCGTAATTGTGATATTCCATAAAGGCTTTTGATAACTCATGTAAGCTTACTTTATAGCATTTTTCTAATCTTATATATTCACCCTTAGTCTCTAGGTTGTCTAGAATTTTATTGGCTATTTCACAAGTTTCTACAAAGTATCTAGTAGTATCTCTAGCATTAAGTAAAATGGGCTTATTTTCTAATACTGCCCTATCCCACAAGTAAAGAACGCTACCACTAGAAAAAAGAAAATTTACACCCTGAATCGTGGAGTATCCATTTTCAAGCATCAGGTTCTCCATTAGTAGCTTAGTACAGCCATAAACACATGAAGGATTTATAGCCTTGTCTGTACTTACGGCTATCATATTTTTTACACCAAGCTTTTTGCAGATAGTAATCAGATTTCTGCTTCCGATAATATTAATATCTATTGCTCTTCCGGGGTTATTTTCGCATATTCCCACATGTTTCATTGCCGCCGTGTGAATTGCATAGTCTATGTCATGTTTTTTAAATATGTTTTCTATTTGGTCTGAATTTAAAATGTCTTGACAATATATGGGTACGTTTTTAAATTTCATCCTTAACAATTGCGATCTTTCCTCTGAGTGTCCAAGGGCTATTGGTGAATACCCCCTTTTCAAACACATCTTGACAAGCTCAGTTCCTAAAGTCCCTGTCGCTCCTGTTATGAGTATATTCATCTGTACCACCCCTCTCCTGCTGGTGATTCTAAATTATTGTGTATATTTTCAAATATTTCAAATCCTTTATTATCTAAAAAATAAAGACTTTCTACACAACTATCCCAAGAGGCGTATCCTTCATAGTGTTCCTCTAGGTTTATAGATTGATAACACTGCAACATATCATTCTTTAAGCTGCAATCAACCCTAAGCTGCATAAAATGTTTAACGACATTATGATTGCAGTCTCCATAATTTAAAATATGTGTATTTTTATATCTTCTCATATCTCTTTGTTTTCCCACCGTGGCTATATCAGGAAGAACAAAAGTCGAAAAGAACGCAAAAGAAATATTTTTTTCAGAACAATATTTACCCATATAGTTAAAAAGCTGTATATGTTGCGCGTGTTGGTGTTCATCTCCATAGTGGGAGTGCGTTACTACTAGGTCTACATCTTCTAGTCCCATTTTAGAGATTCCTGTATTAATCGACTCTTCCAGCAGAGACAAGGAAATACCCCCGCGACTAGGTATATCCTCTTCCGCCACGAATCTGTTTTTAATTCCGGCTATGTCTAATGCTTTTTTAAATTCGTCGTTTCTTTGTGGGTGATGTCTTCCGGTGACACACAGCACGTAGGGATCGACTTCTTTTCTATCGCTTAAAAATTTTAGTGTACCCCCTATCCAAAGACTTTCATCGTCGGGATGAGCGACTACAAATAGTAACTTACTTGTCATTATCTTTTCCTTAAAATCACGGATTGATTTACGCCAAATTTGTTACCTTCGTGTGAAAAAATTATATCATAATTAAACTCTTCAGAGTGTTTTTTGAAGAATTGTATCCATTCAGAAGGTTCTTTTATGTTTATATGCGCTGGAGTAAAACCTTGCTCTTTTGACCACCCATCAGCATACGCGTCTTCGCAGGCTATCTCATAGAATATGTATTTTTTAGATACTCTGATAGCTTCTTTTAGGCAGCTTTTTTCCCACACCCTTGGTATATGTTCCATGCCGTCAAGATGACACACCAAGTTGAAACTATTATCTTCAAACATATTCATATCACTAGCATTCGCTACAAATACGTTTTCAAGAGATGGGAAATGTTCTTTTGATTTTTTAACAAATTCTTCTGATATATCTACACCATAAACATCTGCTCCACATTCTTTTTGTAGCCAACTCATTACACCTCCGGGTCCAGATCCTATGTCTAAAACTTTAAATTCTCCACCTTCTTTTAATTCTGATAGAATATTTTTAAACCCAACCGAAACATCTCCGAGGTCATTTTTTATTCTTTCAATTTGCTTTATTCTTTCAAAATCTGATCCATATCCTTTTTTAGTGACAAAATAATTATACTTTTCTTTTTCTAATAACTCTAGGCTATTCGTATGATTAATTATTTCATCATATAGTTTTTCAAATTGCTCTCGTTGTCTTATGTGTCCGTTGTACAATCTGCTTTGTAACCAAGGAAGATTTGTATAGTGAGAAGGCAGCCTGCTTACTAAATCGTCTGTATTGATTAGACTTCCATCGAACTCTTGTTCATGATTTTCATAAAGTTTAGTAAAGTATTCCCTTAATCTTTCTAACCCCCTGTCCTCCCTGTAATTATAATGTATGGCATCCATATCAAAGATAAACTTATCATAGTTCTCTACCGCCTCTATCAGCGCACTATGGGCTAAGTTGTCGTCGCCCACACACCACTGTACAGAATTTGATTCATTTAGCAAATCTCTCCCACTGCCCATTTGTCCAGCATTAACCACGACAGGAACTTCTGATAGTAATGACTCCGCAATCACACCGGGACTACCTTCACACATAGAAAACAAGGTTGAAACTTTAGAACACTGATAAAAAAATGACAGTTGAGTTTTACTTAAACCTTTAAATTCTAGACTTTCATCCAGTCTCATTAAAGTGAATAGCTGCCTCTCTTCGTCTGTAAACATGTCATAGTAGACATCTTCTATATTTAAGAAATGATCCTCTGGATAAAGCTTTTCTTCGTTTCTTTTTGCACACACTAGAAGGATTTTGTATTTTTTCCCACTATCGTATATCTTTTTTACCTCTCTAAAGAACACATCTAGTCTTTTTACATTTCCCGATCTTGATATATTTATTATATCCCAATACTTTTTAGCATCTGGGTCTTTTTTAAATACGGTGGAAGTAAAATTTGAACTAACGACAGGTATTTCAAATGCATTATTATATCTTTGTGCTATATCTGTTACTGAAGGCTTACCCATAAAAAAATCAGCAAAATCAGGATAAGTCGCCCCATGCGAAAACCCCCCATAGTGTATACCTATGAAGTATCCTTTGTTTTTTATTTTATCAATAATGTCTCTATGATGTTCTGAAGCTATGCCCGCTTCTGCGTGAGAAATTACCACAATACCGTTTTGATTCGGGGTTGCGTTTTTAAAAATGTGAGCCATTATTATTCCTTAAAAAATTGTTATAGTTCTACTTGTTATTATAGTTCGGGAGATGCGTTTTGTCAAGCTTTATAATAATTAATTTCCGTCAATATCCTGAGTGTTGTATATTTGTTCTATTTTATTTAACGCGATCCAACATTTTTCTCCAAAATTTTGATGTCCCTGCCATATCTCTGGCATAATGGTGTTCGATTTTTTTAACTTTGGTAAAATATCTTTAAAGTTAATATCTCCATCTCCTAGCTGTAGTCCCTCCTTGTCTACCCCGGCAGCATCTGATATATGAACGTGTGACACATGGTCTTGAACAGTATCAATAAAGTTATTAAAATCTATATTAAAATAATTACACGCCAGCTTTGAGTGCGATAAGTCTAGACATATCTTATGGTTATTTTCTTTACAGAAATGATTTATCTCTTCTGGAAGTATAAATAGGTTTAGTAATAACTGACCGCCGAAATACCAAGGAAAGGGTGGTACTGTTTGTATTATTATTTCTGTCTCATCGTCAGAAAGTTCCTTTAGTGCCTCTGCAACTCTTTGATAAGATTCCTTTTTCTTTGACTTATTCATCCATTCGTCCCTTGTGAACCCTCCCACACTAGAGATGATTTTTGTTTTATCTGTAACAGAGAAATATTTTCTCAATTGCTTTGTTATTTCTACTACCTTATGAAGATTGTTGATGGAGTCATTTCTATATTTATCGTCGCTAGACGACAGGTCTATAAGGTGGTCGTCTCTAAAAAGGTCTGGAGCATGAACGGTAATATCTGTATTATACTTATTGTCACAAAATAGTTCATCAATATTGTATGTTAAGTCATTATAACTTAAATGAAATTCTAAAAAATCCATATTGGATTGATCTAGGAAAAAATTGTAGTCGTAAAATCTAACCGGGACTCCCCACTTTAAGGGTATGTTGTAGTTTTTGGATTTGGTTGTTTCTCTAATATCAAAATCATACAAAAAGTACCCCTCTTGGATATCTCTTTTTGCCATTTTTCCTATTATATGTGGGATCTTATCTGGTTGTAAACCTCTCCCCGGAGCTTTGATATCTAAGTGTTCTCTTGTAATTATTTCACCCATTTGAATTGTTTTACCGGCCACAATACTTTTAGATAGTGATTCTCTATTAATAAGCTCGCCCTGAGAGCATTCGCGCTCGCCCCCGTCCCCCATAGCTTCCTCTATTTGCCTTATGCCATTAACCATTTCTTTAAATTCGCCCGGCAGGAGACTAACTTTATGGTCATTTCCAAGCATGGTCTTTGATATAGTTATGTGTTTTTCTATAACGGTTGCACCAAGCGCAGCGGCGGCCATCGGTATATAGATTCCTCTTTCGTGTCCAGAGTATCCAACATTTCTATTTGATATTTTTTTTAGGGTTTTTAGGTATTTTAAATTAACGTCTTTAAATGGCGTTGGATATGTTGAGTTACAGTGCATTAAGGTATAGTCAGCTTTTGTTCTTCTTAATAGGTCATTTGTCTCAAGCACTTCTGATTCATTAGACATGCCAGTAGAGACAAACATTCTTTTTCCAGTTAGTCCAATTTTTTTTAATAATTCATGGTTCGTTAGATCAGCAGATGCAGTTTTATAAAATTCTATACCATATGATTCTAATAGTTCAAAACTAACCTCGTCCCACGGTGTACACATTGGCATTATACCAATAGTTTTGCAAAAGTCAAATAATTCAAACATCTCGTCGTTTGAAAGGTTAAACTTGTTTATAATATCTAAAACATACTGAGAGGATAGATCTTCGTCTTTGTAATCTTTGTTATTTCTATATAAGGATTTAATGTCTCGCATTTGAAATTTTGCAATGTCTGCTCCACTATCTTTACAGTGCTTTATTAAATCCTTGGCTATCTTCATGTCTCCATTGTGATTTATTCCGATCTCAGCTATAATTAAAATTTTATTCACTACTTTTCCCTTTGGGTGTTGTGAAAATTGATAAAGTCTGAATTACTATCAATATCTATGTGGTCTTGTAATTTAAAAAAATATGTATCCTTATTATACATATTGTTATTTAAGTTTTTTAATTCTTTAACCTTGAATATGCACGTATAAAAAGATAACTCAAAACACTTTGGATAATCTTGCCTTCTGTATAAGTCGTGTCTTATTACCTGCTCTCCTTTATTATCATCCTTCTCGAAAAGGCAAAGAAACGGATTTGTTTTTGGTGTTTTTTTACACAGTAGGGAGTTTAGGTTTTCTTTAAGAAATGTGTTTTGTATTTCTGTTACCGTTTTCCATGTCCGCTCTGGATACGTTAAATATAGTATTACAATTATGTCATCTGGTTTTAGTCTTAGGTTTATTATTGTTTCTACCATAACTGATTTTATAGACGAGTCGTCTTGAGATGTTTCATTACTTCTTTTTAGATGTTGTATTTCCTTTTCTTTACAGGTGTTGATTATATGGTCATCATCAGTCGAGATGTATAAATTTGGAAATACTTCTTTAGGTATTTCTCTAAGGGTATAGTCTAATAGGGTTCTATTTTTATGCTTAAACCCCTTAGATCCGTGTCTTGCTGGTATTATGTAGTGTATCATGGGCGGTTATGGATGTAAACTGCTATTCTTTGCTTATTTTCTTCTACGATTTTACCGCCAGCGTGATAAGTATCTGTGTCTAATACTAAAAGATCCCTAGGGGAGACCTCTGCGTGAACAGCCTCGTCTTCGTTTCTGGTTATTAGCTGTGGGCAGTATTGTTGAAAGTCAACCATTCTGTGAGCTATTCCCCCCTGAATACCTCTTGGCCCTCTAGACATAAATTGTTCTCTAATGATTTTTCCTTCCGCTCTAGATTTAGGGACAACCATTGGCGCTCCATTATCTTTGGTGGCTCCAAATGGGAAAAACGCAAACTTTAAAGCCGCATACGGATCTGCGTGTAACCAGCTATGCCTTCCTAAATTTTCATTAGTTACAACTCTTTTTTCCCAGCTAGCAAAAACTTGCAGAAATCTTTTACAGGATTGACCGTAATATTCGTCTATAGTTGTATTTACAATTTCGCTTTCAAATACTTGCTTTACGATATTTGGTATAACTTCGTAGCTACTGGGCATTATCCTTACATTTTTACCCTGTGGAAACCCACCCCCCGGCTCATTTTCAATAACCCCGTTTTCTGTAACTGCGAAAGAGTTTTCATTAACTTTTTCAAAACAGTCTAGGATATCCTTTTTTACAAGGCTGGAGGCTTCGTCAGAAAAAAAGTTTTTAATGATAAAGAATCCATCATCTCTTATATTATCCGCTATAGTCATAAATATTCTCCAATATCTTAATTGATTCTTCTGTTGGTTCTAGCAAATTATTAAATCGTATCTCTTTTCCGTCTTTTATTGCACAGAAAGAAGCGTCTATTAAATTTAATTCATGCATTTTAATAATCAGTTCACACTCTAGGTCGTCTTTATGGCATTTGTTTATTTTTTCAATAGCCCTAGAGTTATAAATATGTTTTCCTAGATCTAAGGGCTTTATAGAATATCCAATCAAAAAGGGTTTTATACATTGGCGCATCAGTATCGCCACATACGCTAATCCATTTTTCAAAAAGAACGGATGATGAACATCACGCTTTAGTAAAACTTCTTGAAGTATCTCCGTATTATTTCTACTGTAATTTATTAT
>TARA_R110002167_G_scaffold55676_7_pt1 | contig 11090 bp, 10 predicted proteins | sample TARA_R110002167 | Tara Oceans TARA_R110002167 (sample SAMEA4398238) | marine metagenome | biome: Polar Biome; feature: [MES] marine water layer (ENVO:01000295) within the mesopelagic zone...; material: water (ENVO:00002006), including particulate matter (ENVO:01000060) such as...... | reverse complement strand
CTCATACCTTCTTAAGGGACTCTGTTTATTTAGTTCATTAAGAAAGTCTAGTTTGGCTTTCAACTTAATTTCTAGGCCCCTTTCATTGGGCTGGTAATATTGAGTATGTTTAATTGACTCGGGCAGATAGCACTCACCCGCAGCAAAAGCATGCGCTTCATCATGAGCATAACGATATTCTGCGCCATAGCCCATGTCTTTCATCAAACTAGTGGGTGCATTGCGTAAATGTTCAGGTACAGGATAATCAGGTAATTCTTTTGCATCTTTCAGCGCTTGCTTAAAAGCAACATATACAGCATTACTTTTTGCCGCACTGGCACAATAAAGCGTGGCTTGAGCAATCGCTCTTTCGCCTTCTGCAGGCCCTACTCGCTGAAAAATATCCCAGGCATTTAAACACACTTGCATTGCACGAGGATCGGCATTGCCAATATCTTCGGTAGCAATGGCGAGTAGTCGCCGTGCAATATACAAAGGGTCACATCCTGCCACTAACATTCGCGCATACCAATACAAAGCAGCATCAGGTGAAGAGCCTCGTACTGACTTATGAAAAGCAGAAATTAAATCGTAAAACTGATCACCTTGTTTATCAAACTGCGCTACTTTTTCACCTACCGCTTTTTTCACAAGCTCAATGGTTAATACTTTGGACTCTGCCTCTGCAGGCAAAAAATCAGCACTTAATTCAAGATAGTTCAATAATCGTCGTGCATCACCGCCACTGAGTTCTATCAACAATGTTTGAGCTTGGGGTTCGATAACAAGTTTTAATGCTCCCAAACCGAGTACGCTATCATGCAGTGCTCGGCTTAGTACCTCACTTAGTTCAAGTTCAGTGAGGCTTTTTAATACATAGACCCGAGCGCGCGACAACAATGCACGATTAAGTTCAAAAGAAGGGTTTTCGGTGGTGGCGCCAATAAATATTACTGTACCGTCTTCAATATAGGGTAAAAACGCATCTTGCTGGCTTTTATTAAAACGATGCACCTCATCAACAAATAATATGGTGCGCTTACCTTGTTCTTGATAATACTTTGCTGACTCAATCGCTTGGCGAATATCTTTAACTCCAGCGCTGACAGCGGATAAACGTTCAATATGTGCGTCACAATGCAACGCCACTAATTCAGCAAGTGTGGTTTTACCGGTACCGGGCGGCCCCCAAAGAATCATTGAATGACATTGTTTACGTAACAACGCGTTACGTAGAGGCGTATTTGGGCCAATGATATGTTGTTGGCCAAAATATTGATCAACCGTTACTGGTCGCATTTTAGCCGCTAAAGGTAAAAACTCAGCTGAATTCACACTTTGGTTAAATTCAAATCCAGTGTTCATGGAGTGCGTTGATCATCTAACTCAAAGGCTTGAGAATTAGTAAAAATAAACAACGTTTCGGCAATATTTTGATTTTGTTTAATTTGATTAAATGTCAACGCACTGACTTGCTGCTGGCCATCAATGATTTTCATTGCCACTAGTGAGGACTCTTTAAAGCTTAAAATTAACTCAACCACATTAGCTTGTTGCTGTTTAGGCTTGATACTGAATTCATTATTTTTTTCAGTCACCTTAAAGTCGTCCCACGCAGCACCTTTGGGGTTGGTCAACAAGATCAGCGGATTGTTATCAATTGCAGAATCTTGATTTAGAGCAACTACTTGCTCCATAAAGGGGTCAATTTGCCACAGGGTTTGGCCATCAGCAATCAATTCACTCTCATTTGGCGCATAGAGTTGCCAATAGAGCTTATTTGGATATTGCAGTGCAATTTTGCCCGTGGCTTCTTGTAAGACTGTCTCATTTGCATCGGTAACTTTCTGACTAAACTCTGCTTGAAAGGTATGCAACTGCGTTAAACGTTGTTGTAACAACAATGATGCGTCTACCGCTTGGGCAAACACCTGAGAACTAATAAAGGCACTAAGCAATAAGCTCAATGCAGGAAACAACTTATAGTGATGACGCATAAAGATATTAATCTCTTGGTGGGGCAGCCGCGAGCACTTCGCGATTACCATTGTGACCTGGTGAAGTTACGACGCCGCTTTGTTCCATTTGTTCAACTAAACGTGCCGCTCTATTGTAACCAATTCTGAATTTACGTTGGACGCCAGATACTGATGCACGACGAGATTCAGTAACAAAGGCAACCGCTTCATCGTAAAAGGCATCAAACTCTTGGTCAGCGCCATCAGCTTGCTCGCCGGGCAACAAAATTTCAGCGTTAGCATCGCCATTTAAAATTTCTTCAATATATTGTGGTGCACCCCGTTTTTTCCAATCAGCAACAACGGCATGAACTTCGTGATCATCTACAAAGGCACCATGTACACGGGTTGGCACACCGGTACCTGATGGTAAGTACAACATGTCGCCCATGCCTAATAAAGCTTCAGCTCCCTGCTGATCCAGGATAGTGCGAGAATCGATTTTTGAAGAGACTTGAAAAGAGATACGAGTGGGAATATTGGCTTTAATCAATCCAGTAATAACATCTACCGAAGGACGCTGGGTGGCAAGAATTAAATGAATACCCGCCGCTCTTGCTTTTTGTGCGATCCGCGCAATCAATTCTTCAACTTTTTTACCTACGATCATCATCATGTCGGCAAATTCGTCAACTACTACCACGATGGCAGGTAACTTTTCTAAAAATGGCGCTTCAGTAAGCATGCTTTCTTCAAATCGCCATAAAGGATCACGAATTGGCGTACCATCTTCAATTGCTTGTTTAATTTTTTGGTTATAACCCTTGAGGTTACGTACACCGAGGGCCGACATCAGCTTATAGCGACGTTCCATTTCACCCACACACCAGCGCAGTGCATTTGCTGCTTCTTTCATATCGGTGACAACTTCAGCCAGTAAATGGGGAATTCCCTCATAAACGGAAAGCTCTAACATTTTCGGGTCGATCATGATCATACGCACATCTTCAGGCGTCGATTTATACAACAAACTGAGGATCATGACATTCACCCCAACAGACTTACCCGACCCTGTCGTACCAGCCACTAATAAATGCGGCATTTTTGCAAGGTCGACGACCACTGGCTTACCTGAAATATCAGCACCAAGCACCATGGTTAAAGCTGATTCAGCAGATTGGAACACCTCACAACTGATCACTTCACTGAGCCTGACCATATCACGGTTTTTATTCGGTAATTCCAAACCAATAACCGATTTACCTGGTATAACTTCTACTACTCGAACTGACATAGCCGACATGGCTCTGGCTAAATCTTTAGACAAAGTAGAGATTTTGCTTACTTTGACTCCGGGCGCTAATTCCATTTCAAAACGAGTAATAACCGGGCCCGGATATACTCCAACCACACGAGCTTCAATATTAAAATCAGCCAGTTTTTCTTCTAATAAGCGTGAAACAATTTCAAGCTCTTCTGGCGTAATGGGGTTCTTAATTTTGTCAGCCCGTTGTAATAAGTCAAAAGAAGGCAAAGGCTGTGATAAGTCTGTTTCGCCGACTTGTTCATCAGACTCTGTAGTTTCGGCGACAAAAGCATCTTTAGTTTTTATTTTACGCGCACTATCTGCTTTTGCTCGAATATCACTGGTTGTTTGGATATTGGGCTCAGGATTTTGTTGCTGCTCAAACACGTCGTCAGGGATCGTTATTTTAGGTTCGCTACGAACAAAAATGTCTGCTCTGGGTTCAATCTTAGGTTTATCACTAGGGGTTTTAACCGGAGAATCAAATGCGCTTAGGACTACATCAGCAGACTCATCCTCTGTAATTCCTTTACTTTTAAAACTCAACAAGGGCACGGTGGTTTGTTTGATTTTACTAGGCGTACGGTAAATAAGTTTGCTGATTGCTATAGTAACAGCGCCGAGTTTATCCACTATGGTTAACCATGAGATGCCACTGACCAAAGTAAACCCAGTGCAAAAGAAGCAAAGAAGCAGCAACGTTGTCCCTACTAGACTGAAGTACGGAACTAATGCCGTACTCATTACATCACCCACTAACCCACCGGCTGAATAGCTATAAATATCGTCAATATTCATGCTCAATAAACCCGTCGCTCCTAATATCAGTAAAAAAACACCAATAACTCTTAGGCCAATCGTTAAGTAGTCGATGTCTAGAATACTTTTGGTTTGTTGAAACAAAAACCACCCCAGAAAAGCGGCACAAAAGGGCAAACTATAGGCAAACCAACCTAAGGTAAAAAAAAGTATATCAGCGAACCAAGCGCCAATTGGACCCACCCAATTGTGCACATCACTTTGCAAGCCAGCTTGACTCCACCCAGGATCGGCCGGATGAAATGAGGATAATGCCAATAAAATGAAAAAAGCAAATGCACAGCTAAGTATCATGCCTACTTCCATTATCCTTTGAATACCTGTAAGTCGTGCCATAGTTATAATTTTCGTATTAAGTGTTTATCTACTAATTTCAGATTCATAAGATACCAGTGCAAAGTCTAAAATCCTAGCTAAGCCAATGCTTTCGCTGGTTATTTCACCAATATGGAGCGACTTATAGCTAAGTGACTCAAAAATGTCGGGGTTAAGTCGATTGGGCATAGCCTATTTGAGACTAATTTTTACCTGCATAGATTCTTTAATCTCTTCCATAACTACATAGGTGCGAGATTCACTCACCCCAGGCAATCTAAGCAAGGTATCACCTAATAGTTTACGATAACTCGACATGTCTGCAACCCGCGCTTTAAGTAAAAAATCAAAATTACCTGATACTAGGTGACATTCTTGAATATCTTCTTGGGTTCTCACCGCAGCAGAAAAATCTTCAAAAATATCGACCGACGTTTTTACTAAGGTTATTTCAACAAAAACTAACATTGATGCCCCAAGTTTAGTTGGGTCGACTCTAGCATGATAGCCTTTAATATAACCTTGCTGTTCTAAGCGTTTTACTCTTTCTAAACAAGGACTTGCGCTTAGCCCTACCTTTGTCGCCAAATCAGTATTGGATATTTTTCCATTCTTTTGTAATTCAATAAGTATGTTTCTATCAATCCTATCAAGGTGTTTTGGCGTTTTAATCAGCATATATAATTCTGCAATATTTAATTATCGCAGCATAATATACTTATTGCCTTTTAATTTCAGGATAAATTTCTAGCAAAGTTACCCTATACTGCGGCTGCAAATTTAAAACCCATATTTATCCTACTGAAAGGGCGAAGCTATGTTAATTGGTGTACCAAAAGAAATAAAAAACCATGAGTATCGTGTTGGCCTAACGCCGGCTGCAGTCAAAGAATTCGTTACTTTCTCTCATGAAGTATGGGTAGAAACAAATGCGGGTATAGACATTGGATTTACCGATGAAGAATATATTGCTTCGGGTGCAAAAATAATTGCCGACGCTGCTACTATTTTTGCCAAAGCTGACATGATTGTGAAAGTGAAAGAGCCTCAGCCCGATGAATGTCGTATGCTGCGAAAAGGACAAACTCTTTATACCTACCTACATTTAGCACCTGATCCCAAACAAACTCAACTTTTGGTAGAGTCAGGTGCGACCTGTATCGCCTATGAAACCGTAACTGATGTAAAAAATGGATTACCCTTGCTTGCTCCAATGAGTGAAGTAGCTGGCCGTATGGCAGTGCAAGCTGGCGCACATTATCTAGAAAAAGCCCACGGGGGCAGCGGCACACTATTAGGTGGTGTACCAGGAGTAGCTCCAGGAAAAGTATTAATTATCGGCGGTGGCGTAGTGGGCACCAATGCCGCAAAAATGGCCTTAGGTTTAGGCGCAGACGTTACCATTCTAGACCGTTCATTACCCCGTTTGAGGGAGTTGGATGATATTTTCGATGGCCGTCTAAAAACTGTATTTTCTACTGTCGATGCTATTGAGTATTACTCTAGTAAAGCCGACCTAGTGATTGGCGCAGTATTAATACCCGGTGCTGCCGCCCCCAAAATGCTCACCCGCGAACATATCAAGAATATGAAAGAGGGATCTGTGGTGGTCGACGTTGCTATTGATCAAGGTGGTTGTTTTGAAACATCAAAAGCAACGACGCATCAAGACCCTGTTTATATGGTTGACGGCGTAGTGCATTATTGTGTGGCTAATATGCCAGGTGGTGTTGCAAGAACCTCTACCATGGCATTAAACAACGCTACTCTACCCTTTGGTTTGGCTTTAGCTAATAAAGGCCCTAAACAAGCTATGTTGGATAATCCACATTTACTTAATGGCTTAAATGTACATCAAGGTAAAGTGACCTATAAGGCAGTAACAGACGCCTTAGGTAGTAGCTTAAATCTCGAATATATGGACGCTAAGTTAGCTTTAGAAACTTTATAATAAAGGCAAAAAACGAATATTAAAAAAGCCACTTTAAAGTGGCTTTTTTTTGGGTGTTAATACAGGTCTATAAAAGTCCGTTATTAATTTCTATTAAGGTCGCAATAGGATCGTCAGATTGTGTTACTGGACGACCAATCACCAGATAATCAGACCCTGCTGTTACAGCCTGCCTAGGCGTCATAACGCGCATTTGATCACCTTTATTACTGCCCTCTGGTCTAATTCCAGGGGTAACCAAGACAAAATCCTGACCCAGTTGTTGTTTTAGCATACTGGCTTCTTGTGCCGAACACACTACCCCATCCAAGCCACTGTGTTTTGTTAATTTTGCCAGATTCAATACATGTTCTGCTGGGCTGCAGTTTATGCCAATTGCGCTTAATTGCGCTTGATCCATACTGGTTAATACGGTGACCGCAATTAACAAAGGTCTATCAAGGCCAAAACTGTCTAAACTTTTATACGCCTGCTCCAACATCACTGGTCCACCGGAAGCATGCACATTAAGCATCCAAACACCCAAATCAGCAGCAGCAATACACGCCTTTGCTACTGTATTAGGAATATCATGAAATTTTAAATCTAAAAAAACCTTAAACTCTTTATTGACTAAATACTTGACAAAATCAGGGCCAAAATGGGTAAACATTTCCTTGCCAACTTTCAATTTACATAAGCTAGGATCAAGTTTATCTATAAAATTATACGCCTGCTTCAACTGGTTAAAATCCAGTGCAACCACAACTTTTGAATCTACCATACTATTCACCATCTAAACCTTTAATGGGTTTAACCACTCCCCACTTTTTACAAGATGGGCACAACCAATGTATTTGACTACCAGAAAAGCCACAACTATGGCATCGATACTTAGGTCGCATTTTTATTTGCTCTTCTACTAACTCTTTGAGTAATCGCAGACTATTTGTTGAATCTTCATCTTCTTGTTGTTCAATGTACAACCCCATTAAAGTTTTAAAACCTTTCATGGTTGGATGCTTTTTAAGTTGTCCTAACAACAATTCTGCTGCTTTGACTGATGATTCATCTTTAGCGACTAATTTAACTTTGGCAAGATAAGCAGTTGCGCATTGCTGCCAATATAAATCGAGTATATCGCTCAACTTACTCTCGTCAGCTAATTTTTCACTGCACTTTTCAATTAATGGAATGGCTTCAGATAGCCAGGTAATATCGCGTAGAGGAACTTGTGAGAGATGCGCGATTGCAACCTCATATTGTTCATTATCGATGGCCAGTTCACCTAACATCAACCAAGGTCTAACGGCTTTTTCATCCACTTTAGTGGCTTGTTTTAAATAATCTTCGGCCTCAATTAAATTGTCTTTGCGCCATTCGATAAGGGCCTGTTCACAATAAAAATGTGCTACGCGGGAACACAGTTCATCACTGTCACCACCGGCGTTAATCATATTCTCGGCTAACTCGATTGCCCGCCCCCATTCCTTGGTGGTCTGGTAAATATTAAAAAGTTGAGTTTGGGCTTCAACAAAGTGCTTTTCACTGTTGAGCAACTGCAAAAACGCATTTTCAGCCCTTTCCAAGAACCCTGCCAATACATAATCGCGACCTAATTCTTTGAGGGCAGATTCACGTTGGCTGGCAGAAATTTCTTCTTTGCTTACTAAATTTTGATGTACTCGGATAGCACGATCCAACTCACCACGATGCCTAAAGAATTTGCCCATGGCGATATGAGTTTCAACCGTGTCACTATCCAAATCAATCATCTTAATCAGCGTATCTACGGCTTTATCTGGTTCATCTGAAAGTAAAAAATTTAAACCGCGATAATAATGTTTGGATAATATACTGGATTGTTTACGTTGGGCTTGGCGAACACTATTTCTGCCCATCACCCATCCATATCCGGCAGCAACAGGTAACAACAAAAATAATAGTTCTAACATTAGGAATCAGTGTTCCGTTGTAGAAGTTTTTTATTTTTGCGATTTAACATGGTGATTTGCCATTTTAAACGAAGAATATAAGGAATAAAGGCCAACAAGCACATCAAGAAGCCTAACAAAAACGTTATCCCTAACAAATAGGATAATTTAATCTCTGCTTTAGCTATCAGATAATGAATCGAAACAAGATGGCTGTTATATGAACCAATAAAGCTAGCCAAGATAAGCAGTATCAAAATAGCAATTAGAATTAATAAACCTTTAACTTTCATTGTTGCCTGTTTGCAGTTGAGGTAAAACACATTTAATCGCAGCCTAAACAAGCCGCTTTCTATTAATGCTTTATAGAATAATCACTTATTTGCTACTGTAACAAAAACGGCACCCAAATTGGAGTGCCGTTTAATAAGAATTCAATAAAAACTAATTTAACTAAAATTCATTTACCCGTTCGCGTAATTCTTTGCCTGGTTTGAAATGAGGAACGTATTTACCGTCCAATCTCACTGTTTCACCAGTTTTAGGGTTACGGCCAACTCGTGGAGCACGAAAATGTAAAGAGAAACTACCAAATCCGCGTATTTCAATGCGTTCACCCTTTTGTAAGGTTTGCGCCATTTGCTCTAGCATCTCTTTAATAGCCAACTCAACATCTTTAGCCGGGATATGACGTGCTTTATCGGCGAGTCTTTCGATAAGTTCTGATTTGGTCATGTAACCTCTCCGTTAATCAAAAAAACTGTTGGGTCCGATAATAAAGTGCGTATCAATTAATGTAAAACTAATTGTACGCACTCACACATAGTTTAGTCGTTTTTAGCTGCTTTGAAAGCGTCAGCGAAAGCGTTAGTGAAAGTCACTTCTTCTTGCTGATTTACTTTATCAATTGCGTCTTTTTCGTCAGCTTGGTCTTTCGCTTTAACAGAAAGGTTTACGATGCGATTCTTACGATCAACACCCATAAACTTAGCTTCGATTTCAGCACCAACACTAACAACTTCAGAAGCATCTTCAACTCTATCACGAGCTAAATCAGCAGCACGAATATAACCTTCAACTTCATCTGCCAACTTAACAGAAACGCCTTTAGCATCTACCGCTGTAACAGTACCAGTAACGATTGTACCTTTCTTGGTATCATTCAAATATTGGTTGAACGGGTCTTCTTCAATTTGCTTAACGCCTAGAGAGATACGCTCGCGCTCTGGGTCAACTTGTAATACAACAGCTGAGATCTCGTCACCTTTCTTATAGTCACGAACCGCTTCTTCACCTGTTTTATTCCAAGAGATATCAGACAAGTGAACCAAACCATCTATGCCGCCATCAAGACCGATGAAGATACCGAAGTCAGTGATAGATTTGATTTTACCTGATACTTTATCGCCTTTGCTTTGTGCTTTAGCGAACTCTTCCCAAGGGTTAGGGATACATTGCTTAAGGCCTAGAGAAATACGACGACGCTCTTCGTCAATTTCAAGCACCATAACTTCAACCACGTCACCTAAGTTAACAACTTTAGATGGGTGGATATTTTTGTTGGTCCAATCCATTTCAGAAACGTGTACTAAACCTTCAACGCCATCTTCGATTTCAACGAAACAGCCGTAATCAGTTAGGTTAGTTACAGCACCGCTTAATTTAGCGCCTTCAGGGTAACGGTGTGCAATTTCTTGCCAAGGATCGTTGCCCATTTGTTTCATACCTAGAGAAACGCGAGATTTATCTTTATCGAATTTCAATACTTTAACATTGATTTCATCACCAACATTCACAACTTCACTTGGGTGCTTAACACGTTTCCAAGCCATATCAGTAATGTGTAGTAAACCATCAACGCCACCTAAATCAACGAATGCGCCGTAGTCAGTTAAGTTCTTAACGATACCTTTAACTTCATGGCCTTCTTCTAGGTTAGCAAGTAAAGAATCGCGTTCTGCACTGCTTTCTGCTTCGATAACAGCACGACGAGAAACAACAACGTTGTTACGTTTTGCATCAAGTTTAATAACTTTGAATTCTAGTTCTTTGCCTTCAAGATGCGTAGTATCACGCACTGGACGAACATCAACTAGTGAACCAGGTAAGAATGCACGCACTGTGTTCACTTCAACTGTAAAGCCACCTTTAACTTTACCGTTAATAATACCTATGATGGTTTTCTTTTCTGTATACGCTTCTTCTAATTCAACCCACGCTTCATGACGTTTAGCTTTTTCGCGAGATAGAATAGTTTCACCGAAGCCATCTTCAATAGCATCAAGTGCAACATCAATTTTATCACCAACAGCGATATCTAAACTGCCGTCTGCATTTCTGAACTGCTCAACGGGGATAGCACTTTCAGATTTCAAACCGGCGTCTACCAATACAATGTCTTTATCTATAGAGACGATGGTACCTTTAACGATAGAACCAGGACGGGTTTCGAGTTCTTTCAAACTCTCTTCGAATAGTTGAGCAAAATTTTCAATCATAGTTTTCAGTAGTTTCTTTAATTGACAGCCACATTACATCCAGTGAACGCGGGGTTGTTATTCAAGGCCAATATCTTCCTGACGTCGGCATATTAGTTTTACAGCGTTTTTTGAATTGGAGTATCGGATAACTTCAAGTCAATAAATTCTTCAATTTTTTCAATTACTTGGTCAACAGTTAAATCTGTTGAATCAATAATCAATGCGTCTCCAGCAGCCACAAGAGGTGCAACACTACGGTTGGCATCTCGTTCATCACGAGCTGTGATGTCTGCCAAAAGGCGCGATATGCTAACACCATGACCAGCATCTTTCAACTGATTAAAGCGTCTAGAGGCTCTTTCTTCT
>TARA_R110002167_G_scaffold54624_5_pt1 | contig 11094 bp, 9 predicted proteins | sample TARA_R110002167 | Tara Oceans TARA_R110002167 (sample SAMEA4398238) | marine metagenome | biome: Polar Biome; feature: [MES] marine water layer (ENVO:01000295) within the mesopelagic zone...; material: water (ENVO:00002006), including particulate matter (ENVO:01000060) such as...... | reverse complement strand
TAAATTTTAGACATGCAAGAAATACTTAATCAATACAAAACGGTAAAAGAAGACAAGGTAAAAACCTGGTTTGAAGTGGGAGCGGTTAGCGATTTTCCTGTGAATAGCGGTGCATGTATTAAGTACAAAACCAAACAAATTGCGGTTTATAATTTTGCGAGAAAAGGGAAATGGTATGCTTGCCAGAATTTGTGTCCGCATAAAATGGAAATGGTGCTGTCGCTTGGAATGATTGGTGATAAAGATGGCATTGCCAAAGTGGCTTGCCCCATGCATAAAAAGAATTTTTCGTTGGAAGATGGAAAGAATTTAGGTGGTGATAATTTAAAAATTGCTGTTTATCCTGTTAAAATTGAAGGCGGAAATGTGTATATTGGCTTTGTAGATTAATATAAACACAAGCCTATGCAACCCACAAAATTTGAAACAGCTATAGCGTTAATTGATAAAAAAAATTCGGAAGACGTAAACGTTTATAAATCAAATGGTTTGGATTTTCCAAAAGAATTATTGTACTCACAGCGTATGTCGCAAAAATTGTTGCAATTTAAACCAAGTGCCTCCAGGGCACTTCAAATTGCAGCACGAGCGCAACATATTTGCCGTTGGAAAATTGCCAGGGATGAATACCCAATGGACAGGGTTGGTTATTTAAAATGGCGTGAAACGCTTAAAAAAATGCATGCAGATTTAACTGCTGATATTTTAAAAGAAGTTGGTTATGATGACGAATTTATTGATAGAGTATGTTCGCTAATAACTAAAAAACTAATCAAGAAAAACGAGGAATCCCAAATTTTAGAAGATACGGTGTGTCTGGTTTTTCTTGATTTTTATTTTGAAGAATTTGCTGAAAAACATGAAGATGAAAAGGTGATTGACATTCTTCAAAAAACATGGAAAAAAATGTCTGAAGAAGGTCATGCGGAAGCTTTAAAACTTAAATTTTCAGACAAAAGTTTAACATTAATTAAAAAGGCACTTGCCTAAATTATAAAGTAATAATGGCAAAAAACGGTAATTCTTTAGATCAGCGTACGTTTGATAAATTAAGCCGTTTGTACATCATAGCATTAAGCACGATTGCGCTTTCTGTTATTATCAGTCAAATACTTGTTAGAAAGCACCTTAACGACCAACAAAGTGATTCTTCGGTTATAAACGTGGCTGGTAGGCAGCGTATGTTAAGTCAGAAATTAACAAAAGAAATTGTTTCGCTTTCTACCGAAGATGATTCGGAAGAACGCATTCGTCTAAAAGATAAAATCAAGCAAACGCTTAACCTTTGGGAAACATCACATCATGCCCTTCAAAACGGGAGCGATAGTTTGGGTTTGCCAGGGAAAAACAGTGAGATAATTACTGATAAATTTAAGGCATTAAACCTTACATTTAACACAATAAGTACGGCTTCAAAATCCATTATTGAAAAAATAGAAAATGTTCCTCCATTACCACTTATGGCTTTTATTGATGATATTGAAACAGTAAAGCAAAATGAAGGTGATTTCCTTTTGATGATGGATCAGATAGTGAATCAGTACGATTTGGAAGCCGATGCTAAAGTGAGTTGGTTGCGAAATTTAGAACTGTTATTAACAGCACTAACGCTACTTATATTGTTGGCAGAATTTCTGTTTATATTTTGGCCAACAGCAAAATCGGTAAAAACGACGCTTGCCGAATTATTAATTGCTGAGAAAAAAGCTAAAAAAATGGCTTTTGATGCCGATGAGTTGAGCTTAGCCAAAGAAAAATCGATTAAAGAGTTGCGTGCTTTGAGCCATGCCATGGATGAAACGTTGTTATTTGCACGAATAACCCCAAATGGTGCTTTGGTGCATATGGGGAAAAAGTTTTCACGTCTTTTTAAGTTTACAAAATTTAGCATGACCACTAATTTCGCCCAAGTTTTAACTATTAATGAAACCGAGCAATTAGTTATTGAAAACTTAATAGCACATCATAAAAAAACAGGATGGCAGGGAGAAGTAAAGGCCACCACAAAAGACAACCATGATGTTTGGTTGGAAATGGCCATTATACCTTTTAACCCAACAGACGATAAATCGGAACTACTCATAATTGCTTCCGAAATAACCGCACGCAAAGCAGCTCAATTAGAAATTGTTCGCTTGACCAAAGAAAGTTTTGAGGAGAAAATGAACCAGCAAAAGGTGATTTCCAGTCAGATTATTGAAAATCAGGAAAAGGAGCAAACCCGAATCGCCAAAGATGTGCACGATGGTATTGGGCAAATGCTTACGGGTTTAAAATTTAATTTAGAAAGTATAGATATAAAAGATATAGTTAAGACAGCTACTAAAATTGAACATTTAAAAGAACTGACTTCAAATATTATTAAAGGTGTTAGGACGGCCACGTTTAATTTAACACCACCAGAATTGTCCGATCACGGAATAGTTCCAGCATTAACTAAATTAACTCATGAACTTGCTAAACTTACCGGGAAAAACATTGTGCTTTTTAATAAAACGGATTTTAATGAACGGTTAGATTCTTTGGTGGAAATTAATATATATCGCATTACACAAGAAGCTATTAATAATGCGATTAAGTATGCTGAATCAACTCATATTTTGGTGTCTTTATCACATAGCGAAAATATACTAAGTATTGTTATTGATGATAACGGTAAAGGTTTTGACCCCACTAAAGTGAAAAACGTTAAAAATGGCGATGGAGGTATGGGAATGACGTTTATGCGAGAACGTATTAAATATATAGATGGACGTCTTTTCCTTAATTCAGAAATAGGGAAAGGGACGCGAGTAACTTTAAATATTCCATTAAGTAATTAAGTATTTTTACTTAATTTTTTATTAAATTTGTACTTATAAATATAAGAAAATGAGTATTATAAATGTAGTTTTAGCGGACGACCATGTTCTGGTAAGGGATGGTATAAAAGCGCTTTTGGAAGATCAAGAAGGTATTCATGTTATTGATGAAGCTTCAAATGGTGTTGAGGCTTTGGAGGTTATAAAAAAAAACAAACCACATTTGTTAATTGTTGATATTAGAATGCCAGAATTAAATGGTATTGAAGTTGTTAAGGAAGTTAGTAAAAAGTATTCCGATGTGAGAACACTTGTACTTTCAATGCATGATTCCGAAGAATACGTAGTTAAAGCCATTCAAGCTGGAGCAGATGGATACTTACTTAAAGGAGCGAGTAAAGAAGAATTTTTAAAAGCATTATACAAAGTTGCCGCAGGCGGCAAATATTTTACTGGTGATATATCTGCTATTATAATGAATAATTTTGTGAATGGAAATGCTCCGTTAGAATCTTCTTCAAAAGAAACTAAAACCGAAGACCCATTCAATCTTACCAAACGGGAAAAGCAGATTTTAAATCTGGTTTTACAGTTAAAAAACAATAAAGATATTGCTGATGAGCTTCAAATTAGCAAGCGAACTGCCGAAGTACATCGTTTTAATTTAATGAAAAAATTAGATGTTAAAAACCTTATGGAACTTAATAATAAGGCTAAGGAGTTTGAGTTGATTTGAGTTTTTTGACTTACTTTTTGTTGGCAATAGGTTTTTTTACCAGATACTGTCTAATTCATCAAATAAATTTCCTTCATCCGATCCGTTCCTACATCTGATTGTCTTTTTTCAATGGTAACTTATCATAGTCTAATATGAAAACCCTTTTGTTTTCAAGTCTTTTCGCCTTATGGATTGTGGAAAGTTTTATGGCATCTTGAAGCACCGTATGAAGGGAGACTATCACAGCCTGCCCAGTACTTGGTACGGGGTACGGTTCTGTGGGAGGTTTAGGGGTGAGATTCCCCTTTACCTACTCGACTTTTTAAATCCAACTCTATTCTTTATCTAATGCCAATATGGTTTGCAGCAACACGTTCGCGCCATTAGCCATATCAACTGCTGATGTAAACTCTTTTGGCGAATGACTGATGCCCCCAACACTTGGCACGAAAATCATTCCTATAGGTGCAATCAAAGCCATGTTTTGTGAATCATGTCCTGCTCCACTTGGCATATGCTTATAAGTGAAACCCAATGCGTTTGCTGCTTGCACAATTTTGTCCTGAATGGATTTATCCGTCAACGCTGGCATAGCAGCCACCAATTGGTTTTTAAAAGTAATTGTTGTACCACTTGATGCAGCTATGTTGGCGGCTCTTTTTTCTATTTCATGAAAGAGTTCCCAAATTTTGTCATATGACAAATCTCTTATCTCCAAGCCTAAAACAACTTTTCCTGGAACAACATTATAGGCTCCTGGTTGAGCGGAGATTTTACCTACTGTACCCACTTGTCTGCCTTCACGACTGGTAATTACTTCATTGATGGCAATAATAAGTTTAGCAGCGGATAGTAAAGCATCGTTCCGCAAATTCATTGGTGTTGTACCCGCATGGTTGGCAAAACCTTCAACGGTTACTTCCCAATGTTCAATACCCACAATACCTTCCACCACACCAATCTGTATATTTTCCTTTTCTAAAATGCCACCTTGTTCAATATGCAATTCCAAAAATGCTGACAAGTCACCTTTTTTTCTAATAACACTTGAAATACTATCTGCATTCCCTCCGATAGCATTTATACCATCCCTTACAGTTAATCCTGACTGACTTAATTTTTTTAACCGTTCTTGATTAAAACCTCCTCCAAGGGCCTTACTGCCTGTTAAGATACCTTCTTCGTCTGAAAATACTATCAATTCTAGTGGGTGATTGGTAACTATGTTATGTTCTTTAAGAGTTTCCATTATTTCCAGTCCGGAAACGGAACCTACGCATCCATCATAATTGCCACCATCGGGCACCATGTCTATATGACTTCCAAAAGCAATTGGTTTTAAAGAGGCATTTTTACCCTTTCTTTTTCCAATTATATTTCCTGTGAAATCAATCGTTACTTCAAGTCCTGCTTTCTTCATTTGCTCAATGAACCAAGTTCTTCCTTCAATATCACCTTTCGTAAAAGCAACTCGATATCCTTTGCCGTTGGCAACTTTACCAAATTTTGCCAATTCAAAAATCCTGTTCTCAATACGCTCTTGGTTTACTTTTAGTTCTTTAGCATTGGTTGAAGTTTGGCTAAAAACCGAAAATGACAAAATTGCTAAAAAACAAACGGGGACTAGTGTCTTTAAATATTGCATCATTGGAGATTTTATAATGTTGGTAAAAGTTTAAACGTTTCTGTCTGCTCTTGTTAGTAATTCTGTCTGCCGGCCGCCGTATACGAGACCCGCTTGGTTTATCCTGAGCGAAGCCGAAGGGTACGGTGGTGTGAGAGGCGCACTGGCTATCTTTTGGTAGTCAGCCGTCTACTCGATTGGGCTTTCGTACTTTATTCAATATCTTTTTTTAGTTTTTCAGGATTCTGTCTTGTGTCGAAAATTGTAATGACTTCTATTTCTTTTAATTTGGTCGAAATTCGATAGTAAAAAGTGGTTTGTTTAGTAACAACACATTTATAGAGACCTTTAAATTCAGATGATTTTGGACAACTGTCTGGTTGAGATGAAATTTGCTTAATTTTCTCGGAAAGTTTTTCAATAAACTTATCACGAGTTTTTAAATTCCAGTTTTCTAGAAGATATTCAGATAGTTTAAGAAGTTTTGATTCAGCTAATTCAGATAAAAATACTTTCATTATGAAATTTTCTTCAAAAATGAATCGTATGAAACTCTTTTCCCTTGGTTTAGTTCCTTTATACCTTTCTTGATTTCATTTTGTTCGGCAGCACTTAATTCATTCCAAAAGTCAACTTTTTCTTTATTAATAAAGTCAGCAACTTTTTGAATAAATTCAGTATTTTCAATAGCTAAAATTGCTTTTACTAATTCGATTTTTGTTGATTGAATATCCATTTTCTTTTATTCTTTAAATCAAAGATACAAAAAATGAGGTTGATTTCGAAATCGTGAGTATGTTCGTTAAGATACATAGTTTACAAAAGTTAAAGATTAGACTTTACACTAAATTGGTTTCCAACCTTATTGATTTTTCTTTATTTCTTATTTCTATTTCATCAATATCTAATTCTTATTAAGCCCTTTTTTATCAAATCCTCAAAATCTACATTCCATAATTATCAATCTAATATTTATTATCAATTAATACGTATTTTATATTTTAAATTAAGTAAAAATACTTAGTTTAGTACGTATAAAAATACTTATTATGAAAACTGCACAATCACTTAAGGCTACAAAACTAAGTTTGTTCGATTTTAAATCGGTTCCAATACGTACTTTTTGGATAACTTCCATATCATTCTTTATGTGTTTCTTCGCATGGTTTGGTATCGTCCCTTTTATGCCAGATGTTGTAAGAGATTTAGGTTTAACGCCGGCTCAAAAATGGAACTCCATTATTCTGGCTGTTTCAGGTACGGTTTTCGCAAGATTGCTAATTGGTAAATTATGTGATAAATACGGACCAAGATTGTGTTATACTTGGTTGTTGATTTTGGGTGCTATTCCTGTAATAGCCTCTGGTTTAGTGCAAACCCCACTTCAGTTTCTAATTTGTAGATTGTTTATTGGTTTTATTGGGGCATCGTTCGTCATTACACAAGTACATACATCTTTAATGTTTGCGCCTAATGTGGTTGGAACTGCAAATGCAACGTCTGCAGGTTGGGGTAATTTAGGTGGGGGCGCCAACCGTTTGGGTATGCCTTTAATTGCTGCTGCAGTGGTGAGTTTTGGTGTTGCAGATGCGAATGCTTGGAGGTACTCCATGGTTATTGCTGGTGTGGCTGTTTTTTTAATGGGTTTAGTGTATTACTTTTTTACACAAGATACACCGGAGGGCAACTTTAAAGATCTAAGGGCATCTGGTGAGACGGTGACCACTAAAAAAGATCAGGTGGGATTTTCAACAGTCATTAAAGATTATAGAACTTGGATACTGTTTGTGATCTATGCAGCTAGTTTTGGTATTGAACTTACGGTATATGGTACCATGGATGATTATCTGCAAAACACGTTTCAGTTAGAAAGGGTAACTGCAGGAAACATCGTATTGTCGTTTGCTTTAATGAATATTTTTGCACGTACATTAGGTGGTTTTTTTGGAGATAAATTTGGGAAATTAAAAGGACTACGTGGCCGTGTCTTGTTTCTTTCTGCCATCTTATCTTTAGAAGGGATTATGTTGGTGACATTTTCAGCAACAACAAGTATTATTTTAGGGATTGTATTTTTAATATTATTTAGTTTAACGGTTCAAATGGCTGAAGGTGCAACCTTTTCAGTAGTGCCATTTATCAATAAAAAAGCGATTGGTTCGGTTTCTGGAATTGTTGGAGCAGGAGGCAATGTAGGGGCGTTTTTAGCGGCATTATTACTTAAATCTAAGTCGGCAGTAGCCGAAAAAGCAGCACTTGTTTCTAATCAAGGTTTAGGCGAAGACATTATGAAATCCGCACAATCCGCAGCAGCTTCCAGTGCGGTTTCTAGTGGTTATTTTATCATTGGATTTGTGGTTGTGTTAACAGGAATTTTAGCGCTTGCTATTCGTTTTTCAACAAAAGAGGAACCTGTGGTTGACTATAATTTAAATGATACTTCTGGAGAATTGATTTCGGTAAAAGCGGATTATTAACCTTAATTTTTAGAGTTTTAAAAAAATCATATAGCTTTATTGAAGTATTACTAATAATAGTATTACCTTTTGTTTGGCTTTAAAAAATTGACTTAATTCGTAATAAATCGTTGATGTAGATGTTTAAAAATGAAGTAAAAACCACGTGTTCGTATTGTGGAGTTGGTTGCGGGATTATTGTTAAAAAAGACACTAACAATAAGGTTCTTGTTGAAGGCGACAAGGATCATCCTGTAAACAAAGGGATGCTTTGTTCTAAGGGCATGAATTTGCATTATGTAGTCAATGATATATCTGATAGAATTTTATATCCAGAAATGCGATGGAGTCGTTCACACCCTCGTGAGCGCGTTAGTTGGGACGATGCTTTAGATAGAGCTGCTAGCGTTTTTAAATCGATTATAAAAAAACATGGTCCGGACAGTGTGGCGTTTTATATATCTGGACAAAGTTTAACCGAAGAATATTACATAGCCAATAAACTCACAAAAGGCTTTCTAGGAACCAATAACATTGATACAAACTCACGTTTGTGCATGAGTTCGGCAGTGGTTGGGTATAAAAAAACTTTTGGTGAAGACAGTGTACCGATTTCATATGAAGATATAGAACTAGCCGATTGTTTCTTAATTACAGGGGCTAATCCTGCATGGTGTCACCCGATTCTTTTCAGACGTATTGAACAGCATAAAGAGAAAAACCCCGATGTTAAAATTATTGTTATTGATCCTCGAAAAACGGATTCAGCAAATTTTGCTGATTTACACCTTCAAATAATTCCAGGAACCGATGTTATCCTTTATAATGCCATTGGAAGATGTTTATACCATCGTGGTTTAATTGACGAAGATTTTATTAAAAATTATACTGAAGGGTTTGGCGCTTATAAAGATCAAATTTTCGCAACATCTTTAAAAGATGCTTCAAAAATATGTGGTGTTTCTGAATCTGATATTCGAAAAGCAGCCGATATGATTGGGCTTTCAAAAGGATTTATAAGCATGTGGGCCATGGGGCTTAACCAAAGTGTGGTGGGTACCGATAAAAACACAGCTTTATTAAACTTATCACTTATAACTGGGCAAGTGGGGAAGCCGGGGTCGGGTCCGTTTTCATTAACAGGGCAGCCCAATGCCATGGGTGGGCGTGAAGTAGGAGGAATGTCCAATTTATTAGCGGTTCATAAAGATTTGCAAAATGAAGAGCACCGCAGGGAAGTAGCTCAGTTTTGGGGAGTCGATCAAATCTCACCAAAACCGGGTTTGACTGCTACTGAAATGTTTGATGCTCTAGAATCCGGAAAATTAAAAGCTATCTGGATTGCCTGTACCAACCCATTAGTAAGTTTACCAAATACACATCGCATTGAAAAAGCCATGAAAAACGCCAAGTTTGTCGTGGTACAGGATATATCGTTTAAATCGGATACCGTAGCTTACGCCGATTTAGTGCTTCCAGCAGCAGGCTGGTTGGAAAAAGAAGGGACTATGACAAATTCCGAGCGTCGTATTTCCTATTTGCCAAAAGAAATCAATGCGCCCGGAGAAGCAAGACCCGATGTTGAAATATTTTGCGATTTTGCGCAACGTATGGGCTTCCGAGGCTTTAATTTCAATAGTGCTGAAGAAATTTACGATGAATATAGTTCTATGACCAAGGGAACAAAAATTGATGTATCGTTCTTAAATTATGATCGATTAAAAAGTGAAGGCACGTTTCAATGGCCAGTACCCGAATATCGCCATACAGGAACCCCAAGACTTTTTCAAGATAAAAAATTCTATACACCATCACAAAAAGCTATTTTTAATGTAGCTACCAGTATTGAAAATACGTCCCTTCAACCAAATGGACACTATCCGTTAATTTTAACAACTGGTAGGGTGCGAGACCAATGGCATACCATGACCAAAACGGGTAAAGTGTCAAGATTAAAAACACATTATCCAACGCCTGTTTTAGAAATTAACCCTGTTGATGCGTATTTAAATAAAGTTAAAGACGGTGATATCACCGAGATTAAAAGTGAAAACGGTGTGGTTCGTGTTCGAGCCAAAATTACGGATAACATTGTTAAAGGTTGCGTGTTTTTACCAATGCATTGGGGGAAACAATTGCAAAGCGATTTAAACCGAGCAAATAATTTAACCAATACACTCGTCGATCCCATTTCAAAAGAACCCGATTTTAAATTTACTCGGGTTTCGGTTTCAAAATATAAAAAACCTGTTGAAAAAATAATTATTGTTGGGGCAGGTGCTGCGGCATTTCGGTTTGTGCAAAATTATCGAGAGTATAACGAACAAGATGAAATCCATGTGTTTTCAAAAGAACCTAATTTGTTCTATAACCGTGTATTGCTTCCTGAATACGTAACCGAGGAATTAACTTGGGAACAACTTCTTAAAATCAAACAGAAAGAGTTAAGCAAATTAAATATTACAGTTTATCAGGAAACTTCTATTAAAAAAATAGATTCTGAAAATAAAATTGTTACAGATACAAATGGAGAACAACATACATTCAATAAGCTTATTCTAGCAACGGGAAGTCGCGCATTCATTCCAAAGGATGCCCAAATCAATTTACCGGGACGTTTTACCATGCGTAACAAAAGTGATGCCGATAGATTTAAAGCCTATTTAGATGCTACAGGGTTGCCACCAGAAGAACAACATGTGGTTATTGTTGGTGGTGGATTGTTAGGATTGGAGTTGGCAGCAGCCATGAAACACAAAAACGTTAAAATCACGATTGTTCAACGCGCTTCCAGGTTGATGGAACGTCAGTTAGACAACGTTTCCAGTAAATTATTGGCATTGGATGTCCAAGAACGTGGTATTCAAATTTACTTTGATAACGAGGTAAGTACCGTGTTTGATGATGATGAAACTGGCGAATTAAACATCACCTTAAAGAGTGGTAAATTTATAACAGCCAATGCTATTGTTTATGCCATTGGAACCATTCCCAATGTAGAAATTGCTAGGGAAAACGGAATTGTTTGCAGTCGAGGCGTGAAGGTAAATCAGCATTTACAATCATCTAGTCCAGATATTTTTGCCATTGGTGAAATTGCCGAATTTAACAATCAATTATTCGGAATTACATCCGCAGCCGAAGAACAAGCAACCATTTTAGCAAACTTCATAGCGGGCGATATTAGTTGTGCCTATAACGGTTCGGTTTTAATGAATATTTTAAAATTCAACGATTTAAACCTGTGCAGCATTGGTGATATTGATGTGCCAGAAAATGATGATTCTTATGAAGAAGTTATTTTCACAGACATTTCAAAACGTTATTACAAAAAGTGTATTGTTAAAGATGATTTGTTAATAGGTGCGGTTTTAATGGGCGACAAAAATGAATTTGCCGAATTTAAGACCATGATTGAAAGTAAAATTGAAATGTCGGATAAACGAAACACCTTATTGAGAGGTGTCTCAAATGATGTTCCGGTTTTAGGAAAAC
>TARA_R110002167_G_scaffold63879_1_pt1 | contig 11104 bp, 14 predicted proteins | sample TARA_R110002167 | Tara Oceans TARA_R110002167 (sample SAMEA4398238) | marine metagenome | biome: Polar Biome; feature: [MES] marine water layer (ENVO:01000295) within the mesopelagic zone...; material: water (ENVO:00002006), including particulate matter (ENVO:01000060) such as...... | reverse complement strand
TAGCATGTCACCTACATCTATTTTGCATTACCCTCAGTACACAAAAAACATCATCTGTCTACAAAAGTACAAAAATTGACACAAATTGCATCTTTAAATTTAAGATACATTATGTGATATTTCTTGTCAGAAGGCGCTGCGTATTGCGGCGTCAAATTAAACGAAAGGATTCATAGTATGAATCTTGAAAAAACATTACTTCCACGATTACTGACTACTCAGGAAGCTTGTTGTTACTTATTTGGGGAACACTCCCGTAGCATGGCCGCTAGATTTTACCGTTTAGCAAAAGACCCTAATAGTTGTTTAAAGTCTATTAGACTAACTGGAAAGTCGCGACATCTTTGGTCTGTTTTTGAATTAGATAAACTTGCTAAAGAGCCTATTTCGGAACTGGAATTGGAACAGGCTACCGAAGTTTTTTCCGAAAAGCAATAGTTTTTATCCACCACTAACTTGGGGCAGTCCTTCTGGGGCTGCCCTTTTTTTAATTATTTTGCATTACCCCAATCCGTTCCAGTACCAACATCTATGATAGACGGTATACTAAAATCTGGGACGCAGTTCTCCATTAAATGTTTTATTTCCTTAACTTCTTCTTCACTCTTAATTGAAAAGCATAATTCATCATGAACTGTGAGCATGGGCAAATAACCATGGTCAAAGCAAAGCTTCATTGCCATCTTAGTTTGATCAGCAGAGGAAGCTTGAATTAAACGGTTAAGTGATTTGTAGGTAAAGGCCACTTGATATCTTTGCGGATCTTTAGATTTCCATCCAGCTTCGCGCTCCTCAAGAGGGGTGTCCATAATATCTTCCCACCGTTCCTCAAGACGATCTTTATGGATAAGAGAACTCGCTCCTTTATTATAGCCTTTAAGCTCTCTCATGGGGAATCGGCACTTACGCCCAAGCAAAGTTCTTATTTCTTGGCGCTCTGCCGCCACTTTCATGACCGAAGAAGCCATCCCTTTAATAAAAGGCACCTTTTCATCGTAATCATTACGAATCGCTTTAGCGTCCTCAAAAGGTATCCCTCCCATAACATTAGCCAACTTACCAATGCCCATTCCATACATAATACCTAGATTAATAACTTTGGCAGTGGTCCTATCTACATCCGCAATATCGGCTACCATTTGATGAAAGTCTAAATCGGTATTTTGGTACTGGTTTACTATTTCAATAACCTTTTCATTATCGCGTGTAGCCGGAGTTTTTGAAGCATAATGCATTAGCCATCGAGGTTCTTGGGCGCTGTAGTCGAAGCTGCCCCACTTACATCCCTCTTCAGGAATAAACAAACCACGTATCATTTTCTTAATCTCTGGATGCCTAGCAGGAACTTGTTGCAGATTAGGGTGGCTTGAAGAGAACCTTCCAGATACCGTACCTCCTTCATCAGATCTCAACTGGTTAAACTGGCAATGGATTCTACCTTTATATTGGTGGTTTAATATCGTATCTACAAAAGTAGTGTTGGCTTTATTGTATTCGCGAATCTCCAAAACTGTCTTTGCAATAGGGTGAGCATTGTTCTGTAAGAAGTGCTTAGTGAAGCTAGGCGCCCCCGTCTTAGCTGTTCTCTCATAGGTTAAGTTCAGAGCGTCAAATACACTGGCTAGTGAAGTTGCGTTCCACGGCTCCAACCAAATGTTTGACTCATCATGCACCTTCTTTAAGAGAGACTTCTCCTTCTTCTCAAGAAACTTCTTAGTGCTATCAGCCCTTTCTAAATCTACCCTAACTCCTTTGCGCTTCATCTCAAATATAATAGGAAGCAAGGACAGCTCTAGGTCTAGTATATTATCGCAGTTCTCTTTAGATAGCTTTTCAATAAGGACATGCCATAGTTTTAAAGTGATCCTAGCGTCCGCTTCAGCATATGTAGCAACTCTTGAGGCGGGGAGCTTCCACATTTCTTTCTTAGCATCAACCCCGTGTTGTTCCGCTGCCCTTTTTAAATCATACTCTTGCTTCTTTTCCCCAAGATAAGTTGCCCCTAGTGCATTAAGAGAATAACTAAATCTATTCTCATCGAGCAATGGAGCGGCAATCATAGTGTCCAGAACCTTGCCTTTAACTTCTAATCCTTCGGATAAAAGCCAGCCTAGATCATATTGGGCGTTATGAAATACAACATCCATACCGTGATTCAGTTGATCCTGCATCCAACGGCAAACCGTCTTCTTAGACATGTTATCGCCACCGTCATGGGCAATAGGTAGGTAAGCATTCCAATCGTCCGATGCAACAGCAATACCTATCAACTCACCATCGTCCCTTGACCATCCAGGGCCTTTACTTAATAAGTTTGGGTCTCGCGTCTCAACGTCAATACATATAATTTTTTCACCAGATAGGTCAGGTAATACATCCGGTGGGGTCCAAGTAGTCTCATCAAATAAATCTTCCTGCATAGTTAAGAGTCCTTTATTTTTTCAGCCTCATCAAGAGCGCCCCACAAAGCTGTGTAAGCCGCTCCGTCAATAGCATCATCTTCATTGTAAGATCCAACTTTAGATCTTGCTGCTTTAAGTAACGCCATGCAAAAAGCTACCTCTGAACCACTGACCGGATGACCTAAGTAAGCACTCCACATACTCGCAACTTTTTGATGTAGAACGGTGTAGTCTCCGTGTTGAGTGGCTCTGGCACCCGATATAAGACCGCAAGCTTTTTCTAAAATCTCTTGGGGAGTGTTGGTCTGTAGATATCCTTGTTCTTCATCAGTCATAGCTCGTAAAATCTCCGTGTGGTTGGTTCCATTATATGTAAGGCTTTCTTTGCCCGTGTAACTGCAACATAGAAAACTCTATGCTCCTCTGAGGGGTCTTTCATATACTGCTTCCAAGAAGCGTAGGATAAATCTGTAATCACAAGTACATTGTCACTTTCTCCGCCCTTCATTGAATGTATTGTGCTGACCTTGATCCGTGGATTCTTGACATTATCTCCTCGACGTAAGGCATTGAGTACATAGTTCTTGGTGTCTATATCCATCTTTGATAGAGATTTATGCCATCTCGTATCGCTGTCCCATTTTAAACCTAAATTCTCCTGTGCAAAAGACATATCTATTAACTGATCTGTGTCTAAAGAAGTAAAGCACTTAGCCCGTGGACCAAAGCCTTTACTGTAATCAACACCAGCCTTCATTAAATTGTAAATGCTTTTTAAGTTAGAAACAGGAATGCTTTTTCCTTTAGCTAATAACTCCCAATCTATGATAGCGTCATACGTCCTATGGTCGATACTAGTCTTACCATTCCGACTGTACACCCAACCTTCTTGCTCAAGTAACTCAGCGTAATGCGAAGCTATATGATTTGTTCTGGCGAGTATGCACCATTGTCCAGAGTCAAAGGGTATCTCAGAAAAGTTTTGGTGATAGTGTACAGAACCTTCTTCTTCTTTAGGTGACCATTCCTTGGGTATTCTGTTCTCTATCTTTAAGGCAATATTCTGAGCTTCCTGCCACACTCGTTTAGGAAGTCTATAAGATTGAGTAAGAACCTCTTTCTTTTTCGTAGCGTTTAAAAAAGCATTAACGTCTGCACCTTGAAACCCCATAATGGCTTGATCATCATCGCCAGTAAATATCTGGAACTTAGGAGTTTTCCTGAGTACGTTGACCATGGACCATTGTACGGTAGATAAATCTTGAGCTTCGTCTACAAATAAAGCATCTAAATTTGGCGGATCATCCCTAAGTACAAAGTCCTCAATCATATCTGTAAAGTCTATCTTCTTTTTAACTTTCTTATAGTCCTCGTAAGCTTCAACTAACCTGACAAGTTCAGTCCAGTGCAAGTCGTAGTTTTCAGCTTCCATAAAACAATCTTCTAAGGGTCTCATTAAACTTCTGGATGTTTGATAGACGGATATATAAGCATCACCTTGCGAGTATCCAATTATATCAAAGTCACTTTCCCCCGCCTTCTTATTAGAGGTGGTAAAACTTAACCCCACAGCCCGACCTATAATTCCAAAATCTCTTCCGGTTACAACGTCATCAAACTTGTATCCCCCTGACCTAAAGGCCATTGAGTGTAGCGTTTGAAAATAAGGGAGCATGTCCTCTTGCAAGTTCATATCAAGACAAACCCTATCACGGCTTTCTTGTGCTGCTTTTCTAGTAAACGAAACACAGGCTATTTTTAAAGGGTCCATACCACTCATAATACAGTCTCGTATTAGGTTAGAGTTGGTTTGGGTTTTACCTGTTCCTGGTGGACCAAGGATTGTTTTCTCTTCTATCAAAACGGAACGTCCTGATCTTCTTTAAAGGTGACCTCCGGTAAATCTATTTCTGATCTATCCATTTCAGGTATGTACCAGACCCTTACCTGTTTTTTATTATCGTTACTATCTTTAAAAGAATACCTTTTAGTCGAATCATCACCGTTGTTTAATTCTTTAAGTCTTTCTGTAACCTGACCTCTGGTGTAATAGGTAAAGTTATGACGCTTTAAAAACTCCTGAAGACCTGTTAACTTGAAGTAAGTAACACCGTCCTCTGTCCATGGTTTGCCCGTCATAATCTCTTCAGGGCTTTGGGCTTTTATCCTCGATGTGCAATACATCTCAAGAAGCTCAATAAACTGTCCCTTGTTTGTTAATTCTTCCGGCACGGACACATGGGTCGCGTTACTAAGAAGAGTGTCTATTAGGTCGCGCCAATCGTTGTCTTTAGCTCTAGAGGGCATTTTATACATCTGCTCCATACACGCTCTCTGGAACTCAACCTGCATCTGCAATTGCTTTGTTGATAGCTCTAACCTAGAGCCGTCTACGTCTACAAACCAAACTGGAGGTTCTGATTCAACCACGGTCAGTCCACCAATACTTGCGGTTCCCTGACCAGTGCCGACACCGTACTTCCTAGTCTTGCAAAGTGCTTTGTTGCAGTGACTGATCAATGGTTCCTGCTTACAGGTATACATATATTCTTTTTTATCTAACTGGTTCTGGATAGTTACAATCTCGCTGGCGGGTACGGGTGGTGTGCAATATTCTTGATTTCCTTTTTCTAGAAGCTGCTTCCAATTAGTAGGGTCAACCATACGATAGTAAACCCCTAGATTAAGTAACGTACTATTTCGACATCCTTCCGGTATTCCGGACTCAGCTATCTGCTGTAAGCAAGGTGGACCTAATGGAAGTATTGTTTCACTAGCACCTACCGTACATTTCATTAAAGTTTCAGCGTCCACCCGCCTATTCTCTGCCCTATCTAAGAACTCTTCTAGTGAAAGACCATCCGCTTTCTTATCTAAAGCGTATCTAGTTGTATACTTAGCATTAAAGTAAGGAAGATTTATAAAGTTACCCACATCTCCTCGCTCAACGATGACCTCTTCCTGTTTAGGAAAGATCTCGCACGTTCCCCAACCCAAGGCCGAAGCAAACTCAGAGAGCTTATCCCTAATCTCTGAAGCGGCTATCTTCTCTGACATAAACAGGAATAGATGCGCTCCACCTGATTTAGATCGGCACATAACTAAAGGGAGTTTTAAACGCTCAACCCTTTTATAAAGGGCAAGTAGATCTAGATTGTAGTCATCGATGTCCAGACAACCAAAATAACAGTTGTTAGTCTCATCAATAGGAACACTTCCCACACCTCGTTTACCATCCAAATGCTGATTAACGAGGTCCAAGGTTAATGGTTCACGGACCAAGAAACTCTTTGCCTTCTTTTTTCCTTCTCGCTGGGTCTCAAGGACAGTAGTCTGCCCGTGCGCCCCGCCGAAACCTCTAAATAGAGATGAAAATCTTTCTGCTTCATTCATGTAAAAATACGCCCCCGCCCTTAACAAGCGGGGGCCTTCCCCTATTTAAAACGGAATATCTTCGTCTTTAGTTATTGGTGACGCTAACAGTTCCTCCCTAGGGGGCGGGGCTATCTGTAACGATCCACTAGAAACATTGGTATGAAGTTCCTTGCAGTCGTTATACGCATCCACACTAGGAACCATTCCTTCGTGGGATATAGACCAAGTGTTCCAATTTCCTTTATCGTTTCCATCCTCAACCGTTTTCAGACGGTAGGTGCAAGCATAAGAAGGCAAAGTCTTACTATTGTGCTTCTGCATAGTCATCATAGACATCCATAAGCGAGACTTCTTTAACTGGGTTTTTTTCATGTCAACGATAGCATTCTCTAACGTACCATCTTCATGAACAATCTTAATGTAATGTTGGGCGGTACGAACAAGTTCGTTTCCATTAGTTAACAATTCCATACCTGTTGCCTGATCCCGTTCTGCTGTCCTAACCTCTTCCGAAGTCGCGGAAAGCTCTCCAGAGAATCCACCGCCCTGATCTCTAGGGACGAACTCTAATAGCTTCATTTGAAAGTAAACAGGAATTACAACAACTCCTTTATCACCATCCCAATGCTTATTGGTAACAGTGTTAAAAACATCACCACCAGCCGCGCCTTCTATAAAGCCAGCTTCTTTCTTATTAATCTGTGGGGACATTTGTTGTATTATTCTAAGAAAAGGTATCTGGATATCGTTAGAAGTTACTTCCTCAAATCCCTTTCCAGTGTCTTCTGCAAATAGTGCCTCAAGTCCGGCAGGTAGGTTCGCGCTTTTTTTATCAATTGTACTCATAAGTCTATGCTCCTTTAATCTTGGCTACTGTTCCAATATGTGCGTTGAAAATTTCAAGGTTGATTTCTTGGTTGTTCTCTACCCGCTCACGTAATAACTTTTTAAGCGTCATAGGCTCCACCCAAGTTTTGGCCGTTGTCTCATACCCTTGATCTTCGAGGTCAGCTTGTACCGTCTTGGCAATATTATCTTCCTTTATTCCAAACGAAACTTTAACTTCGTTCTTTATAAAATCGGAAGCTCCAATATCACGCAAATGTGAAAAAGCTATATCTCTTTGAATAGGATCTTTTGGCAACGTGCCGTAAACAAAAGTCGATAGGCTTACCGTATTGCCATCAACTACTACCTTTTCCATTCCGACTTCCTGCATCTTTGCGGGGATTAAATCGAAAAGGAAACTGTCGCGTCTTTTCTTTAGACTCTTCAGTTCATCTTCAGCAATTACCACTTGCTTCTCAACTTCTGAACACTTCCGTATCAGGTCAGATAATTCTCCACCTAATTCCGTTGTCAGACCTTCAAAAGCACTGGCATCTGCCGTTATCGCACTCCAAACATCATTTTCGTCGTTGTCGTTCATTAAAGTATCTCCTCTTCAGGGTTAAAGTTCTGTGATGCCACCACGAACACTTATACTTACGGGATAGTATATCTTCTCTATCTTATCCCATTTTAATAAGCCGACTCGTCCACGGTTGACATCAGCGGCGATTGCGAATGCAACACCGATAATAGCTGGATCACCCATAGCTAATAACCAATCGTCATCACCAAAGTCTTTTAGTTTCCGTCTTAACTGAGAAACTATACGTCCAGAATTTAAATGAATTTGATCGAAAGGAGAGGCTAAAGGAATAAGATCGCCCCACTTACTTGCTGACACTATATCAACTCGAGGGTTCTCTTGGGTAACATATACAGCCATGATTTCTCTCCTTTCTAAAGTTACTATAACAGGTAATTTTTATATTGCAATTATAAAATGATGGACTATAATCCCACCAATCATGGCGTATGAATATAAAACAAAACCTTACCAACACCAAGATGATGTTCTTAAACGATGCTGGAACAAAGTCAACTGGGCTTTTCTTATGGAAATGGGTACAGGTAAATCAAAAGTATGTATCGACAATGCAGCTATTCTTTATGAGAAGGGCGAGATAGATACATTAATAGTTATAGCACCTAAAGGTGTCTACAGGAACTGGGCTAACCAAGAGATTCCGGCTCATCTTCCTGATAGAATTAAGACAAATGTTGTGGTTTGGAGTCCTTCCGGCACCAAAGCAACTAAATATATCTTAAAGGAAGCTTTAAAGCCCTCAGAAGACCTTAGAGTGTTCTTAATGAACGTTGAAGCACTGTCCACTGACAAAGGTAAGCGGTATTTAGAAGCTCTTCTAAAGTCCTCTAAAGCTCTCCTAGCGGTGGACGAATCAACGGCAATTAAGAACCCTAAAGCGCGAAGAACTAAAGCTCTTATTAAGATAGGTAGGTTAGCTAAATACAGAAGAATACTAACTGGTTTTCCGGTAACCCAATCCCCCTTAGACTTATGGGCGCAGTGCAATTTCATGGATGAGGACTTATTAGGAGACTGCGGTAATAACTATTTTCAGTTTCAATACCGATACAGCATTATGAAAAAGAGAACGATGGGGAGCCATACTTTTAATTTAGTAGTTGGTTACCGGAATCTTGAAGAGCTGTCTCTTTTATTAAAAACATTCTCATCTAGGATAACAAAAGACGAATGCCTAGATCTCCCTGAAAAAGTGTACACACAAAGAACAGTAGCCTTAACTTCAGAACAGACACGGATATATTCTGAGATAAAAGAGTTTGCCTTGGCTAATATTAATGACGTTGAGTTTATGACTACACCAAATGTCATGACACAGCTATTAAGGATGCAACAGGTCTTATCGGGTCACACTAGATCTGACTACGGAGAGTTGATTGAAATAGATGACAATCGTTTAAAAGAATTAATGTTATGCCTGGAAGAATCGGTAGGAAAATCCATTATATGGTCGAGGTTCCGTTATGACGTTAAACGTATAACGAAAGAATTAAACGATGTTTATGGATCAGGGTCAGCGGTCGATTACTTTGGGGACACTTCCGATGAAGCAAGAGTTGAGGCTGTTGAGAGATTCCAAAATGGTGATGCTAAGTTCTTTGTAGGCAATCCTCAGACGGGTGGTTTTGGCTTAACCCTAACTGCTGCTCAGAACGTAATTTACTTTTCTAATAGTTTTGATCTTGCTGTTCGTATGCAGAGTGAAGATCGGGCGCATAGGATTGGACAACGGAACACGGTCACTTATGTAGATCTAATTGCCGAAGGAACTATTGACGAAAAGATAGTAAAAGCTTTGCGAGGCAAAATGGATATTGCCAGCCAGGTTATGGGTGAGAATTTTAAACAGTGGGTTTTATAAAGGAAAGCTATTATGGATTACGTTAAAGAATATAAATACACTATCGGTTACATCGCTTTAATTGTTTTAGTTAATATAGGCTACTCTGTCATACCTTTAGTTTCTTTGTTTGGGGAAATGTTTCCGCCAATGTCTTTAGTGGTAGGACTTATTTTTGTCGCTCGAGACTATGCACAAAAAGAAATAGGTCATAAGGTACTTATAGCAATGCTCTTTGCAGGTTTACTGTCATGGATAATGGCAGACCCCTTTGTTGCTTTAGCTTCCGTTGTAGCATTTCTTATATCTGAAGTAATTGATTGGCTTGTCTATAGTTGGTCGTGGCAACCTTTTCATGAACGTGTTCTCATATCAAGTGTAGCGGCAACCCCCGTTGATAGTTCAGTCTTTTTATACATGATAGGGCATTTCTCTTATTTAAACGTAATACTAATGACAATAGCTAAAATGGCTGGCGCATTAGTTGTATGGTGGATGATTAAAAAAAGATGATTCATTACCACGGAACACCTATGACCCCAAGAGCAGAACTATGGGGAATGTCGGGAAAGTCTTTTTGTGTATCTTTCGCGGAGCATAGAGATGCTGACATCTGTCTTAACATAGGACAAAGTGTTATGTGGGATAATGGAGCATTCTCTTTCTTTACGAAGAAAAAAGAAACTGATTGGGAAAAGTTTTATGCTTGGGTTGAACCAAGGCTAGGTCACCCTCACTGGGCGGTGGTGCCTGACGTTATAGACGGGAGCGAAGAAGATAATCTTAGACTTATAAAAGAATGGCCCCACAGAGAAGATTGTGCGGCAGTTGTCTGGCATTTATCGGAATCTATAGATCACCTTCTTCGTTTAGAGGACCTCTGTTTTGGTAAGATAGCGTTTGGTTCGAGCGGTAAGTACTGGAAAGTCGGATCATCTGAATGGGAACGAAGAATAGATGAGGCTTTTAACGCATTAGCGAAACACGGACCATTGCCGTGGGTTCATATGATGCGGGGGTTAGCTATGGGAGGTAAACACTGGCCTTTCGCCTCTGCCGATAGCACTAACGTAACACTGCATTATGCAGAACAAGGAACAACAGCCGAATATATGGCTAGACAAATCGATGGCAATCAATGCCCGATAAACTGGAAACTTAAACCAACTCAAAAGGAGTTATTAGATGCCTGATATAAGAAAATACAAAAGCGTAGCAGTTCCTGTACCTACATGGGAAAAGCTTTGGAGTTTAGCTGAAAAAAATCAACGTTCTCCTGCACAACAAATATCGTTCTTGGTAGATCTCGTTGAAGACATGCCCACTGACAAAGAAATGTGGAATCAGTTCTCCAATGGGAGAAAAAATAATGAGCAATAAAGAGTATGACCAGTTTTATGATAAGTTAAAAACTTTTTTAAATGCTACCTCTAGCGATTTGTCACCTTCCGAAAGATCCATTGTTACTTTTAGGGTGGCTCTTGAAGATGCTTGTGAGGGTATGGGCGTAAATGGTGGCGTTTATATGATGTCTAGGCTTCTTAGTCTTACTTTGGGCATTGTTGCCGGAGATGAGGCTGTAAACATAGAAGAAGTGATGGAAGGATTTGACTATGAAACAATGCATTAGTTTTGGTATATTAGCCGCACTAATACTTGTTATCACTAGTACATGCATAAATTATCCAGTGGTTGCTTTTGAAGTACAGAAAGAAAATGGTTCCGCTGAAACTTTCTTTGAGGATGTTGAGAAGGCCCCCCCAGGGGGCCTTGTTTGCATGGATGAAGTAGCGGGTATGGCTATACTTATGGCCTACAGAAAAGAAGATTTTGTGATGCAAGGAATATCTTACGATCAAAATATTTATTTTTTATTTGTAGGAAAAGACACATATAGTATATTCTTTATACATCCTGAAAGCGGTTCATACTGTACTAGTAAGTCTTTAATAGGAGATGTCGTTGGAAAACCGGGACAAGAGACCTGATCATTGGTCTTCGATTCTTTTATCTATACGTAAAGAGTCTGGACTAACAAGGCCAGAGCTTTCA
>TARA_R110002167_G_scaffold366020_1_pt1 | contig 11107 bp, 11 predicted proteins | sample TARA_R110002167 | Tara Oceans TARA_R110002167 (sample SAMEA4398238) | marine metagenome | biome: Polar Biome; feature: [MES] marine water layer (ENVO:01000295) within the mesopelagic zone...; material: water (ENVO:00002006), including particulate matter (ENVO:01000060) such... | reverse complement strand
TAGTTAAATATGATGTTAGATAGATATTGTCGGTATTGAAAAAACTATTACTACGAATAATATTATATAAATCTTCTATTTTTACAAGACTCATCATACGACCCACTTTTGGTGATTTAATAATATGTTCATCGACCACTTTTTTAAAATAGTCTTTTCCATTTAATCCATAGTCTTTACTAATACAATCTTTTATTTTCAAACCAACAAATACATTTCTATGCGTATCATCATTAATAGTATGACTTTTTTTATAATAATCTCCCAATAAATTATCAATAATAATTTTAAGATTTTTGTCGGTAATGTTATAAAAAAAACTATTATAATATTCAAATAATCCCGAATGTACATATACTCTCATTATACCCGTATATGTTAATATATCAGTTGATTCATTTGTAATCTCAAAATTATTATATATTAACATAGCAAATCGCATATGAACTTCCATTAAATATATATGTGTGTATTCTTTATATCCTAATTACAATATATATAATATACTAAATATTCTTTAATAAACAAGTTGGTTCATCTTTATCTTCCAAATCTTGGTCAATCCATTTCAATCCTACAAATACTGACCGATGACGAGTTCCTTTATTATTATAGGTTAGTTTGAAGAAATCTTTTGTTGAAATCTTTTGTGAAAAATCGGCAAATACCTTTTTATATGTTAAGTCAGACTTTTCGGTTTTATCTAAATTAATATAAATTTCAGAGTTTTGAAATTCATTATAAAAATCCTTTGCTTTTACAATATCATCTTCATTTTGTGTAAACTCATAATTATCTTTCATAAATGCGTAAATCAAGTCAGATTCAAAACAATATTCTTTTGACCTTTCTAAAATTACTGACGGAAAGTATGGAATTGGACTAATAACATTACCATCTTCATTCTCTATAATTTCATATTTACCCGTTTTAATAATATCCTTGAATACCACGTCTATAATATAGTGAAAAAATGCGACTCTATGATTTTTCTTGAATTCTGTTGTTTTGTATAATGGATTGACTGGGAATATATTTTTTTCTTTATCCCATAATTTTGTATCACTTGTAAAATGTGAAATAAAAGGAATATCTCTAATTCTATTTAATACTGATTCATCGATTTTACCACTGAATTGTAATTTTGAATTACATTCTAATGATTGAGTATTTGTTAAACACACTTCTGTTTTATGGGAATATAATCTTCTCGCACTTAATATTTGGTCGCCCGTAATCTTTTTAATAGAAGACATAACTAATTTTGTTCCATTCTTTTCGTCGGGTTCTGAACTAATAACCCATCTTTTATTTTCCATATTAGCAAGTGTTGGATTTGGACTACCATCACATTTTAACGCAGTTGTTAGGATTGATACTGGTAAATTATAGGCATACATATCACCCAATAAACTATAAAATAATTCATTGATAAGACCTTTACCATTACGTCCACAACCATTCGCAACAATAAAATATTCAAATTGTTGTCCAATTAACCCACTATATAAGACCGAAATATAACATTTTCTTACTTCTTCGTCGGGAAATATCTGCTCCATTAATTTTTTAATTAAAGCATATTGTTCTTTTGTATGTGGTTTATAATCAAATTTTGTATTTTGTGTAATGTAATCCTCTTTTTTAATAACATACTCTTTACCGGTTTGAATATCAAATCCTTTATTTAAAAATGAAAATATAAATGGTTTCTTATCAAAAATATCTTCTTTTTTAGATTGCTCTAATGAAATTAAATATTTAAATGAAGTTGCGATTGCGTTTGTTTCTGAAGTTGTACTTACTTTTTTAAAACATTTATTATATAAATCTGTAAATTCTTTCATTTTTTCTAAATCATCGTCTGCGTTATTAATGTCTTGTATTTGTCTTTGTTTCAAAAATGGGATTATTTTTCTTTGGATATTTCCCTTTAATTTTAATAGTTCATCATCACAATCCCACGATTCATTATGATAAATAAAAATTTTGTTGTCTTGTAAAACATAATCAGTCCCATATAAATTATAAAATAACTCCGCCAAATATCTATCACTTACGCTGTAAATATTAAATGGAACGATTTTCATATATTCCTCTTCGTTAGATAATTTCGCAAAATGACGAATAGTTCCTATCGTAAATGCGGGATAATGGTATGAGTATACATTTTCAAATGTGTCTTCGTCATATTTATTGGATTTTTGACTTAAATCTTTAATATCTTGTTTATCTAATTTTAGATTTTTACAAGCATATACAATCTTTATCCAACTACTATAATCATCGATATATTTTACATCAATCAAATCTAATAGATTTTGTATGTCCATATTAATTGAACCCACTTCATACTTATTTTCTTTTTTTGGTTTTTTTGGTTTTTCCTTTTTAGCATTCAAATTACCTCCTTCAAATGATTCGTCTGATAGACTGGATAAATCATCATCTTTTTTTACAACTTTGGATTTTTTAGGTTTTTTATTATCTTTCAATGATTCCGATTTAATCAATGGATTTATAAATTTTGGAAATGGTAATATTTCTCCTTTCAAATCAGTATATTCTGATATACGCCCATCTAATAATTTATATTTAGTTGGAAATGTAATAGCAAAACCACCATCATTTCTAAAATCAACATCTTTATAATTTTTTAAAACATTTGTTGAATTTTTAATCAAAGGATTATATTTACACCAAACGTGAAATCCTTGATTGGTTTTTATAGTTTTGTAATTTTTTAATTCGGGATATTCTCTAACAAGTGTTTCATAAGTATCACTATCATCAAAATCAATAATAGTCAAATCCGATTTTTCCCCCGTAATTACAGCAATACAAGAACCCTCATCAAAACAATCACAATTATCTAATGTAATCTTACTCCATTTTGGTAATCCTATTAAACTCTTTTTTTCTTCATTTTTATCATTCAAATCTGTCTTAATATCATTGAACGTAAATGATACAATACCTTGTTTTTTAAACATTTCTACGTTGTCCTCCATCTTATAATCTATTATATACAATACTCTTTATATAGTTTTTTATTAATATACAATAACTTATTAAGTATTTGAAAATGATCGGGATAAGTTTTTGAAAAGTTAAATTTATGTAATTATTTTAAAACACTATAAATAAATACATACGATATGATTCATACTGAAATTAATGGTTTGTTTTTTTTTCGATAAGAATCAAATAATTCTTTATTTTGTGAATACCATAGTTTCTGTCTTTCGTTGACTTTTTCACGATGATTTTGTCTATATCTTTGTTGGGCGATTTTTAATGCTTCGGAGCGTCTTGGTTTAGAATCCATACAATTTTTATGGGCAAGTAAATATACCATTGATATATATATATACAATTCTTCTTTATATCCTTTTTTAATAATATATAATATATTAACATTTACGCTTATATGTCATTTCATAGTTTAAAATGTTATTAATCAATACATCTAATGGGTAATCTTTTTTAATGCGTTCGATTAATTCTTCGTTGGTTTTACAAGTCATATACTTTTTATTATCAATGTTAAACTTTTTTGTCATACTCATAATCTTTGATTTATATCTTCCTTCATTTTGGTAATAGTTTTTATGAGACAAACTATAACTGGTATTTTTTGGGTTTTGGATTTCCATACTATATTATTATATATTAACTCTTTATATTAATTTTATGTATATCGGTTCGGTTGCTCTAATTTGTTTTTTAAATAATTCGTTATGAAATAAGAAGGAGACATCATTTCATCTCGACCTTTATATAGATGTACATTACAACCTATAACATATCGTAATTTTTCATCTATTGAATAATTAAAAGTATAATATGGGTATTTATAATTACTACGCATATTTTTTATGACATTATAGTCATTTGATAAATTAAATATTTTATATGCTTCATCAATCGTAGTTTCAATTATATTTTGCATTTCATCGTGTTTAATATTAAATAACGATTGATTTTCTAATAAAAATTGGGTTTGTTTTTGTGTGAAATAAGTATAATTAAGAGTGTTTTTTTGCTCGGAATCTCTCGTAAAATGTAATAGTAAAACAAACTTTAATTTTTCAAATTTCAAATATAAATTATCATCTTTACAACGATACGCCTTATCTTGTAAATCTTTATACATTGGTTTATTTGAGAAGTTGGTTATTTCCCGTTCATTAAAAGTATAGTCTATTTTATTATCAACCCTTTTAATTGTTTTTTTTAGTTGGTTCATCATATAAAATTTGTTGCTTTCAAGATTATGGGTTTCGATTAGAACTTTATTAAAATAATCTGTTATAATTGGGTTAAAATATTCTTCATAAAACCTTATAATAGATTGATGGTCTTTTTTTGCTTTGGACTCGTCTCTAAATCTACGTGGAGTAATTAGATAAACATTTAATGTTTTTGATACTATTCCGTTAAAATCTATATCTGTATTGGTTTCTTTTTTCATAACATATATAAATAAATCTGTAATAAAATCATAGGTGTCGTCCCTTGACAATCCATAAGTAAATGTATAATTATATACAAGATGATATAAATTATCGATTACTTTACATATAATGTCTTGGTTATTTGTTTTATATGCGTGTTTAAAGTCAAGAAATGTTATTTTATGAATCTTATCTGCGTCAATATGTAAATTATACTTTTTCAATACGTCAATCATTTTTAAAATACTTTTATAATCAATTAAATATGAGTTTGTCTCAATTAATGATTGAATGTATTTTGATTTGGTTGGAATAATTTTATCAATAGATTTGTATTGAGTTGGTATATACTTGGAAGTGTGTTTTAAAAAATGTTCTGAATAATTTAAACATTCATTACAAATATTACATTTGTTATATTCAGAGTATACACAATTTACAACATATTTATCTCCAAAACCTAACATTACCCGTAAAAATCCTTGTTTATTTACATACAATAGCAATGCGTCATTATATTCAGATACATCTATTTTATCATTAAAATAAAACATTACTTTTTTAGTTGGTTCAATAAACATTACATAATCAGTTGTTGCTTGAATTTTACATTTTTTTGGAAACTCTGCTCCTTTGGTTTTTTTATTACTTTTGAGTGGATTTAATAAACAACAATTTGCCTTATAAAAGTAAAATAATTTATCTTTTAAAGAATCAGAATTATTTAAAAGATTAAACTCAATAATATTTTTTAGTTTATCTATATCAATATTCTTAATATATTCAGACTCTTTTTTTTTAAGTTCATTAGATATTTGACTACAATATTGTATTTTTTTACAATTATGATGACGACCGAATTTCATTGACCCATTATAAGAAATATGAGCATCAACCATTTTATTATCTATATCATAACACATACCGCATATATATGATTTTTCTTTACACGCATCACCAATACCAATCGTTTGTCTGTGATTGCGGTCATTGGTAATTTGTTCTTTATCATAAAAGAATGAAACTTTTGCTTTGGTTGAGTTGTTTTCAGTCATTGGTATATATATACAATACTCTTTATATCACTTTAATATATTATATTATATTAACCTTTGTCTCATATTGTAATTTATTTTTTGAAATAATAAAAAGAAAAAATAAATATTTTCATAACTAACTCTATAACCAACTTGGTTCATTTAATTTGGAGACAAATGAATAAGTATTTGAAATCGATCGGATAAGTTTTTGAATGTATATTGGTTGATTTATATTTCAAATCAATTATTTATTATTTATTCAAAGTCAGTTTCATCTGTGATTAGGTTTTCATCTGTAGTTGGTTCTTCTAATTTATAATTTTTATGGTTAAGTTCATTCTTATATAATGTTTCAAATAATTGACTACATAAAATGCCTTTATCAAGAACTTCAAAATAAGTTGTATTGATTAATTCTTCCGTTTCTGAACAAATGACTGGTTTTTCTAATGTCATTTTTTTTAGTGAAATACAAACCCATTTATGCGTTTCATTAAACTTTTTAAATACATCTTCAATATGAAATGATTTATAAATGGTATATAAGACTTTGTATTGTTTAACGGATAAACATTCTTCCTTATCTTTTTTTTGAATTTTTACATATTTATGATAATTCCCAATTATATCGCAACACGTATCACATTCAAAATCTTTGGGGTATAATCCTAACGCAAACCAAGCACATAATTCACGGGTCATTTTCCAAGTTGGGACTGGTCGTTCAGCAATAACAAACATATTTTTTCCTTCCATTATAATATTATATACAATTATTCTTTATATTGTTTAATAAGTTATATAATATTATCATTTGTCTCATAATATAATTTTTAATTTGAAATAAAAATAAAAAAAGAAATAGATAATCATTTATAATAACCAAATCCAAATCTATAATGTGAGACAAAATGAATAAGTATTTGAAAACCGATCATTTTGATTTATATTTCAAATCTTTTATAGTTAATTAAGAGTATGTGTTAGTTTGAGTAGCAATTTGATGAGGACGAGTTTTAGAATATTGTATTAATTTAATTGAAACATTTGCAAAATGTTCAATAATAATTTTATATATTTGCGATTCGGTTAAATTACTATTCGGTTCTAATTTATTAAGAACCCGTTTAATATATGAACTCATTTGATTTGTTGATAATGGTTCGTTCTTCGCATTTCTAATAACATATTCATTGATAGGTAAAGATTTTAGAATTTGTTTAAATTGCTTGTCTTTTATCTCTAATGTCATTACGCCATAAGTATCTTTTGTTTTATAATCATTACGGACATAGTATAATTTATTACCTTTAAAATATAAAATATTATTTACAGATTCTCCCGTATTTACGTCTTTTATTAAATCTTCATCATCTGTATATATCATATATAAATCTCGAAGTCTTGTCCCATAGGTAAATAAAATATAGAACCAAAGATAATCAATGCCGTCTAATTTTTCTAAAATAGATTGTAGTTGTTCATAGGATACATCTAATTTTTGTTGGTTTGTTCGTGAATCAGTATGTTGTTTTTGAGTTTTGTTATATTTTGAAATTAAAAGTTCAAATTCACTTACATCTTTGGGTCGTAGATTTTTCAATAGAATTAGCATTTTGGATATTACACCAGCATTAATGGTAGTTTTGTTTAATTTTATTTGTAGGTCTTTCATTGATATTTTTTCTAAATCATTAATATTTAGTTTGTCTTGAAATGTAAAAAAAGTATAGTGATAATTATAAATAGTTTTGTCTGATAATTGTTTATCTCTTGAATCAATATATTTTTGAAGTAGTTTTTCGTTTTTTGGAGTGAGGTTCATTATAATATACAATATATTATTTCTTTAAGTTAAATATCTCATTTATTATAAATAGGATAAGTATTTGAAATAGTTAAATAATTTAAGTATGAAAAATATGTAAATTATTTTATTTTTTGCGTGGAGCATACGTTGCCTTACGAATTACAAATAAACGTTTTACGTCCAAATCACTATATCCACGATTGATTAATTCTTGTTTAACTTTATTATTTAACTCGTCTGTTGTTGTACAATCTTTAAATAATTCTTTATCAAAACCAAAACGTTTACATCGAACACTAATAGCATTTTTCATTTTTCCTTTGCTATTATAATAATTTAGTTTGATAGTTTTTTGTTTTTCTGCGTCGGTCATACCAACATATTGTGGATTAAAATAATGAGTAGTCATTTGTTAATATATTATATGTATTGTCTTTAATACCATTTATAATATATAATATATTACAATTTTGTCTCATAATCTAAAAAATAAACTAATTCTATAAATGGTTGATACTTATTTTTATTTATAAAACAAAATAAAAATAAAAAATGGAGACAAATAATTATATAAGTTTTTCAATCCGATCATTTTCAAATACTTTTCTATAACACGATTAGTTTTAATCTTAAATACGTATCCAAATTATCAAGGTTAGTTGAAAGTTCTTCATCTTTAAAGAAATAACACGGGTCGCCTCCACAACCATCACGTACACAATCACTTGTTAATTCTATTTTGGATACATCTGCCCAATATATAAGATTTTTATACAATAGAACTATCAACCCATTATTATTGTAAAACTTTTTAATATTATAGATTTTCTTTGTTGAAATATAAGTTGGTTCTCTATTTTTCCACTCCTTTGTCTCAATACAAAAATTTAAACAATTTTGACTATTATAAACAAGCATATCTATTTTTGCTCCGCTTTGAGTTGATATATGAACTTTTACTCTATCATCTCCAAATATATTTTTACATAGTTTTTTAATTGCTCTTGAACATTTTAATTCTGATTTTTTTGTCTCAATAGATTGGTTGTAATCACCCATATATAACCAATCTATAAAAATAATATTTCTTTTGTTAATATACACCAACTTCCATATTGGTTTGAATATCTTGTTCAATCATTTGTTCATCGATTATTTTAACATTTTCATACGAAATATTTTGTTGGTTTCCATCAATAAATACAACATTATTGATTGACGTATTGTATAGTAAATCAATATAAAATGATATTTCATCGGTTGTTTTTGGTTGGTTGAAATATTGGTTATACATAGATATATAACACCAAGATTTTATTTTTATATTTTTATCCTAATTCAATCGATTCGATATATGTTATATTAACAATATCAGATAAATCATCTGTTAAGTAAACGTGGAAGCATTTTGAAGCATATTTGTCTCTACCAAATCGAAAGTTAAAATATTTATGTTTTGTATAGTATTTATCATATGATTTAATCACTAATACTGAATTATAGGTTTCGTATAGTTTCGTAAATCTATCAAGATAATTGACAATATAATTTAAATGGTTTTCTAAAATTTTATCTTTTTCAACATTGTATACATATTCAATCTTCAAATTATATAATTTCAATAATGGTTTTGGTTCAATAAATGCATTTGTTGGTTCAATTATTGGTTCTATGGTTGGTTCTATGGTTGGTTTTATAATTGATTTATTTGTTAAATTTTTAGTTTTTTTTGGTTTCGTTTTTGGGTTAAATAAACTAAATAAGTCTTCGTCTGTGATTGGTTTAACTGATTTATGTGTGTATTGTTCAGAATAAATATATTTGGTACGATTGTTATTTTTCATATATTTATAAGCATTCTTTTTCAATATAATTTCGTTGGAGCAAAATTTACCATCTCTATCGTATTTAAAAATTATATTCATAAAATCTTCAAATGCTATTTTTACTTTTCTATCCCATTTCTTTTTTTTAGGTAATGTTTGGGTTTTAATATATTCAGTCATATCTTCTAATAATTCTTTCATACGAGGTTGGGTTAAAATACCATACTTAATTAAAAACTCTTTTGTCTCAATATGTAATGGACATTTCTTTTTTATAATATCTAAAATAATATTTTGTTCATATACATTCATATACATTGTATCAATCAAATGAATATTTTTATTGTAATTATCATCATATACGCAAAGATTACATTTATAGATTCCGTGAATATATGTATCATTCTCAACAAAATCCATTATTTTATTAGTATCAGTAATGTCTTCTTTTCCTATCAAATCTAATATAATTTGATTGAATACATTTTTAAACTTATGATTGAAAGAGTGTAATAAAATATCCATTTTTTTATAAATATTATCATTGTCGGGTTCATCATATATGACATTTAAACTATTTCTAAATTTTGAATAACAAATATGGGTTAGTTCAATCGAAAAGATATATTTTGTTCCATTCCTTTCAACAATATCATATAATTTGTTGAAGTTCATTGTAATATCTATTTTATTAATCAGTTCAATATGTAAATCCATTTTAGTGTTAAAAAGTTTATTATTTATTGGGTTATATTTTATAAATTGTCCGTTATAAGGTGTATATATTTGTTCATTGTTCAAGTCAATATGTTTAATATATGAACCATTCAATATATTATAAAAAATGTTCCAATTCACATCTAATCTTTCGAATTTTACATTTTTATCTATTTTTTTGATTAATTTCAGTTGTATATTATCAGCATCATCACATACACAAGTTGTAAATGGTTGCCCATCATCAAAGGATAAAATGTATCTCTGCGACACCATTTCACTATAAACAAAAGATGCTAAATTGTAATTAGATTTTAACATAATAATTTGGTCTTCATAACATTGACTTTCCATTATACTATTTATAATATTTAGTATTTAAGTTGTTTTATCTATATATTCATTTGTCTCTATTCTTAAAATTATATTTATTTTAAAAAATAAAAAATAAACTATCAATGATTATATAATCAACTTTGGAAATAAAATTATGAGACAAATGAATAAGTATTTGAAAATGATCGGAATAAGTTTTTGAATTAGTTGGTTCAAAAAAATATTTAAATATGTAGGAGTATTTTATAAGGGTAATTTATAGTTCAATTTGGTTGAGTTTTTTGGTTGTAAAATATAATCGGTTATTTACATCATAAAAAACCATTGGTGTAATGTAGTCAATGTCATATAATAATCCATTAATAACATCAATAAACTTTTGTGGTGAAATATGTCCTTCGCTAAAATCAATACAAGCACATTTATAGAGTTGGTTAAAACATTGTTTTTTATCTGAAACACAACCGATTACTTTTGTATCATAAATATAATGGGTTTCATCATTATATTTTTTTTTAAAATGAGTGTTTGAGTGTGGTTTAATGTATTGATTTCTTACTAAATTTGCTAACTCCCGTTCAAGTTTAATATGTAAATCGATTGGTGGTTTTTTACGTAATTCATCAACTAACTTATTACACGCCAAATTAATTGTACCGCAATCCTTGATTAGGTTTGATACATATTTCTTGGTTTGTTGTTTGTTCATTTGTTCCATCTTATATATAATAATAGGTATATTGTTTAAGTTGTTTTTGTAATATAATAAATAAAGAAAATAGTATATAATATAAGAACTTAAAGACATATATTATATATAATATAATGACAACCAAAGAATGTTCGAGTTGTAAAAAACCTAAACAAATTTCCGATTTTATGTCTACTTCAAATCGTGAATTATCGACTTGTATAGATTGT
>TARA_R110002167_G_scaffold59270_8_pt1 | contig 11111 bp, 6 predicted proteins | sample TARA_R110002167 | Tara Oceans TARA_R110002167 (sample SAMEA4398238) | marine metagenome | biome: Polar Biome; feature: [MES] marine water layer (ENVO:01000295) within the mesopelagic zone...; material: water (ENVO:00002006), including particulate matter (ENVO:01000060) such as...... | reverse complement strand
CCAATACGGTAGGGTCTACCGGACGGGGTATGAGAACATGACCGGCAAATCCTCCCGTCTTTCGCCCCTGGAAAACGCGCCTATGACTATATTTAATAAAGAACATCCCGATTATAACCTTCAAGGAGTCCACGGCTACGATCCAAACGAACACAAAGCCGCTAAGGACCGGGGCGAGGATTATCGGGCCGAACTGAAAAAAAGGCGGGGGGCTAATTAATGGCCGACAATTTCCAATTGCCGCCTCCACCGGTTCCAACCGTAGTAGCCAGGGAAGAGAACTTACTCGTGGAGCCGGATCTGACTCCTAGAGAGGGATCCACCGTGGAGCCGGATCTTCTTTCTGAACAGGGCCCGCCCGTGTCCTCTGGGCAGTCCGCGTTATCCAGAACTCTTGGCTATGACGGGACGGGCCCGGATACCGTTTTTGGTGACACAACCAAGCGCGGTTCTGATTGGATAGGGCCGGTCAGGCAACCCCCTGCGGACACGCGAGTAACCGTAGACCTGGAAGCATTAGACACGGCGGGATTAGGGGCCCCCTCAAATTACGCAAAGCTTTGGCTGGACGATCCCACCAATCAAGCCATAGTGAAAAAAACCCCCGGCTTGAACATGGACATTCAGGCTATGCGGGACGCGGGAATTTCGGACGAAAAAATCTTTAAGACCGTGACCAAGTCTACCGAACTATCCGGGGCGGAACTTGCCGCAAGAGGCCTTGAAGAGGGGGCCCTTGTGGGCGCTACCACTTTCGGTGGCGCATTGGCAGGTGCCCGTGCGGCAGCGGCATTGCCGATACCTCTATGGTGGAAGGTTCCTGCGGCCATTGTTGGCGCAATTGTTGGCGGCGTTGGTGGTCAAGAAGCACTAAACTTAATCCCTGGCCCAAAAGATTATGACCGTTTTGCAGTAGACCAAAATGCAAGGTCTACTCTTGAGGGGGCAAGAACATTGGGCATGGGCCTTCCGTTCTTACGGATGCCCTTTTCTCTTAGAGGCGGCGACGTTGACCTGGGAGCACAAGCGATACTTGCCAGTGCCGCAGCGCAGCGGGTGGGCGCTTTTCGCTTTGTGGGCGGGGGCCTTAAAAAGCTAGAAAACCTTTTAACGGACTGGGGAAAAAGAGCCACCACGTCTCCAAAGACATTAGTCGCTGGAGAAACGTCGTCTATAGTAGGAGCCGGCGTGGGAGCCTTCATAGCAGAAGGGGCCGCTCCGGGGGAAGCGGGGGCTAGGTTTCTTTCCGAAGTTACGGGGGCCTTACTTAGTCCCGGCGCAATATTGGTTAACGCCGGGTCTGGAGCGTGGAGTGGCATGAAACATTTCGCGGACAACTTCTCCGTTAAAGGCCGACTGAGACACGCCGGAAGCTCCCTGCAAAAAAGTATGACGCAAGCTGGTTTAGACCCGGAGGAGGGTCTAAAAGCATTGCAGGACGACCAATCCGTACTTATCAAATGGGCCAAAGAAGCTGGTATTGACATAGACAACCTGGACTTGACGACACTTCTTCCGGCCCCTCAAGCGGAACTTATAGCCAAGGTGCGGACCAAACTGGCGCGGTCCTTGGGCCCGGAGGAGGTAGCGGCTTCAGTCAATTCCATGAAGACAGATTTGATCTTCATGCAGCAAGTCATAGACAAGATGATTAGTACGACTGATCCGAAGGTTCTTGCTGCGGCGGGCCGTCTTCAAATAGCTCAAAACGAAGCGGTTTTGAGCGCGGAGTTGGATTTTTTAATAACGGAGGCCAGAAAAGCGGGGGATCAATTACGCCCAGAAGCGGCGCGACTAGGGGGCGCTGCGGCGGATCCGGACGACGCCACACGCGCCGATATCATTGGGGCGGCAAGTAAAAAGGCCCGTGACGCCGCCGCTACAGCTTCTGGAATCTTAAAAGAGGCTGTAGTCGGTTCCCGAAAGAGATTTACGGGCCGCGCGGAGCAGCTATACAAAGACGTGGACCCCAAAATCCCGGTACTACCGACGAGGGTTCTGGAAACCGTTGACGACATAGACGCCTCAGTGTGGCCCACTCTTTCCCTTAACTCTGAAACCAGGGCCACGCTGAACCGGATACGCCCCGGTCTTCTTGACACGGGCCCGGACATAACGGCGACCGAAACAGCGTCCGCTACTCTTAGACTTGAGGCAAATACAAACAGACAGGTCATCAAGGAGTACGACAATACCGTCCGCACAGCGGAGAGAAGTCTCGACAGGTTAAAATCGTCCGGGCGCACCCTCGCCAAAGATTTGGACAGCCTGCAAAATGACGCTGCGGATGTTTCTGTAACGGCGGGGCATCAAATAAACCTTGGCTTGGCTCAACGCCCGTTTAGGGGCAAGAATACGGCGGTCAAGCCCCCCGAAGCAGGCCGCATAGACCCTATTAAGGGAACAAAAATACGCCAAGATTGGAGAGCGGCCTCAAGCGAGTCTACTGGTCCGGACGCCACCGCCGCAGCAAACCAAGCGGGGGTGGACCTGGACAGTGTCCTGGTCCGCAAAAAAGACGAAAGTCCCCTGGTCTTTCAAAATAGACTGAGAAGAACAAGAACGGCCCTTCAGCAAATATCCGGAGAAGCGGAAAACGGAACCGGTCAATTTTCTTCTCAAGGCGTGTGGAAAGCAACCTCTCAATGGAGCGCCAATGAAAAGGGGGTGCGAAGGGCCGTAACCAATCTGGCCAAAGGAAGAATAAAACTAATTAACAATACGCTGGACCTGTCCGCAGCACAAAAGGCTTTTGACGTCCCGGCTCCGAACAAGATTTTAAAAGCGCAAACCAAATTGGCCGAACAAGAAAAACAATTGGCCGTCAATGACGCTTACTTGGTTGATTTAAACCGCCCCCCACCAGGACCCATTGAGCCCCTCACTTTGAGGGAAATGCACAACCTTATGAAAGCATTTGGTGCACAGTCCAGGAAGTTTGCCAACGACCCCTCCAAAAACGGTATCTTGTACCAATTGGGGCAACTGAGCCGAGCGGCCTATGATGATTTAGACGCGACGGTTGAGGCTGGTCCTAATGACGGTACGACAAAAGCGGCCATAGACGCTTTACGGAAAGCAAACTCTTATTGGAAGGCCGGACAAAATGTGTACCTCCGAGCCTACGGCGTAAGGGACCTTTTTGAAAAAAGCCGATACGGAGGAGACCGGTATCCGCTTGAGGTTTACGAGACACGGATTATGTCCGGTAAACCCGAAGAGACGGAACTTCGCTTGGCAAGCGTGAAAGCTGCCGCGTTGGGGATTGCCGAGGACATAAACGCGTCCACTTCCGTTAATGCGTTGGACCCGAACGCTTCAACTCTCTTCAGCCTGTCCCCGGACGAGAAAACAGCGTTAGTCGGAACAATAGATGCGGCCACGGCCACCGTGTTACGTTCCGGCGTAGCACGGATAATTGATTCCGACACAGGCCTCGTTAATCCCGACAAACTAGCTAAGTTTAGGTCCGACTACTCGTCGGAACTCAAACAGTTTCCTGAACTTCTCTCCGACCTTAAAGACGTTAAGACCGCACAAACGGCCCTGGATTCGGTGCGCGATAAGGGCGGCATCTTCCAAAAGAATTTGGACGAAGCGGCAACTTTAAGTGAGTGGGTGCCGCCAGGGTCTAATCCGGGTATTTATATCGCAAAGACTATAGGGGACCCAGACAAAGGACGAAGTGCCGACGCTCAAGGGAATTTCGAACGGCTCTTGAAGGCTGCACGGGATACCGGGGATCCGGAACTACTGAACGGTATAAAACAGTCCGTGTTTGATGCGGCGTGGACGTATGGACAAGGCGGAGACGCAACCAAGGTCTTAGACTTCACAAAAATGAAGTCCTGGCTGACCTCTTCTATGGGGCGAAAAACCGACAGCCCTCTCACCGTTCTGAGCGAAGCCACAATGCCTAACGGGTCTCCCGTGCTAACGGAGGTCGAAAGAATACGCCTGTTCCAGTTTTTGAACGACGGCATAAAGGTCCAAAACATTGTCGCTAGAAAAGCATCCACGAACCCTGACGATCTAAACCGCGCTATGTGGGGCAAAGGCAAACTAACCGATACTACAGACGTTATTGACAACCCCGGAATATTCACCGGCATGACGATAAGAGTAATGGGTTCCCGAATGGGCGTCGGGGTCAGCAAAGCGATACAGAAGCTCCCCTTCATGGGAAGCTCTGGTGCGGAACTCATAGCCGCTTCCGCTGGTTCGCGGGCGCTTCAAGAAGCCGTGCAAGGGACGCCTATGGTTGCGTATAAAACCCTTATATTTCGGGCTCTATCGGACAAGGACCTGTACACGGCAATGATGAAGATGGGCGAATCTTCAAAAGAAAAGTTCCGCCTAGCCTGGAACTACAAATCGGCCCTATCTTCTCTTGGTATACAGGTCGCTACCCCGGAGACGAGCTTAATACCGGAGGAGGACCCTTCGATTGAGGAGAGGGCCCGTCTAAGGAGTGAACTTTATGGTCCAGGGGTAATTCGACGCGAAGACGTTAACGACCCATATCGCTCTAAATCGGGCGCACCCATTTCACCGGCAGGATCTCTTCCACCACCCCCACCACCTGTTACGGAAGAAGTGGAGCCGCCCGTGGAGGCCTATAACCAACAGCCTTTGTTCCAGTCGAGCTTGCCTGCAAGTTCCCCGGCACCGACAGGTGGCACACCTACCCCCCAACGGCAACGCCTTGCGGCCCTTTACCCTTTCGACATTACAGCGGGTCCAATACGAGCTGCGGCCACGCAGCCCCAACAAGTGGCCTACGGCGGTCACGTGAAACAAAAACGCCCCGGAATCCTGGGTCTCGTCTAAAAAGGAACCCCCTCCATGGAAGTTTTCCTGTACGTCGCTATTGCAACCCTCATACCTCTCGTCCTTGTCGAGGTAGCCTCGTTGATAGCATTGCTATGAGCCCTTCCAGGCGTCTGTCGGCCCATTTCACGCTGTCGGAGCTAACAAAAAGCTCCACCGCCCTTCGGCTGGGCATCCCCAACGAGCCGGAGCCGCACCACGTCTCCGCTTTGATACATCTGTGTGAGACAATACTGGAGCCCGTCCGGGAGAACTTCGGCGTGGCCTTTTCCCCTAGCTCCGGCTACAGGAGCCCGGAATTGTGTGAAGCGATTGGTTCCACCAGCAAAAGCCAACACGCCAAAGGCGAGGCCGTTGACTTTGAGCTTCCGGGGATCGACAACCATCTCGTTGCGTCCTGGATCAGGGACAACCTGGATTTTGACCAGCTTATTCTTGAGGCATACACCGACGACGACAAGAACAGCGGCTGGATACATTGCTCTACGAAAAGCGACTGGAACCGCAAAGAGGTCCTGCGCTACCACCGGCCCCGCCACCTCCAGGGAGGCGACACGGGCTACCTTCAAGGGTTGGGCTAGCTGAACCACTTCCGTGCCTCTTCGCCCAGCACGGCGCTTGCAATATCGCTTTTTTCCCGCAGAGCGTCGAGAATCTTTTCGTCAATGGTGCCCTCCGCTACGATATCGATGTAGGTCACGGACTTCTCCTGGCCAATTCGGTGGGCCCGGTCTTCTGATTGAAGGCGAATTTCCAAGTCATAATTGTTCGCGTAGTAGATCACGGTGTTCGCAGCGGTCAGGGTCAGGCCGTAACCGCCCGTCCTGGGCGTCCCCACAAAAAACCGAAGCGGCGAGTCCGGGTCCTGGAACCGGTCCACCGTTTCCTGCCGCTCATCCTGTGGCGTTTCGCCGTAAAAGGATGCCGCCGATTCGGGCCCGAACCGGCGGCGCAAGGCTTCAGTGATCTCTTGGACGTTGTGGACCCACGCAGCCCAGATGATCGCTTTGCCTTGAACTTCTTCAACCGTGTCCAGGAGTTCCGGAAGACGGTTGTTTGGGAGAGCCTTGATGCCGTCTTCGTCCGAAGGCAAAAACCCACACACAATTTGTTGTAGCCGCATTATCTGTGTCAAAATTGACGTCGTTGTAGCCAGTTCTCCAGCGTCCATTTGAGCCAGCGCGAACTTTTTCATTTCTTTGTAGACCCGCTCCTGTTCGTCCGACAGATCGACATTGCGCCGGACGTAGACCTTTTCCGGAAGGTCCAAGCAGTCTTCCTTCAGGATACGGTGCGAAAAGGCCTCCAGCTTCTCTCCCAGTTCGTCCAGGCGTCGATAGCCTGTGATCTCCTGGAAGGAGCGATGCCCCAGAGTGCGGCGCTGGACCACCGCGTACCGTTGCTGAAACCCGTAGTAACTTTTGTGCCCCAAGGCCTCGCGGGACAAAAACTCGCACTGACTGAAGAGGTCCATGGGAGACTTTGTGATTGGTGAGCCCGTCAGGATGCGGCGGAACTTTGCCAGCCGGCCACACTTTAAGATGTTTGAGGTCCGCGCCGCTTTTCGGTTCTTGATGGTCGTGCTTTCGTCCACGATGACCATATTTTTGGGGTGGTTTTCCAGGTAAAGGAACGCGGTCATAGCGCCTTTCTTCGTAGACAGCGCCTCGACGTTCATCACCAGAATACGCAGCCTTTTGTCTGTGCGCTGAACCAGTTCCAGCATTTGCGCCTCAAAACCCTTGGTTTTGTTTGGTTGCCACCGAACAAGTAAAGTTTTCACCCGCGCCGGTAGATGCGTCGGAATTTCCCGAAATGTCCAGTTGTCGTAGACGCCTTTCGGGGCAATTATTAAAACAGAGTCTATTTCGCCGGCCTCAAACAGGGCCGCTGCATTGTCCAGGGCCACCTTGGTTTTGCCAGTCCCCATCTCCAGGAACCAAGCATGAAAAGGCCTGCGCCAGGACTCGTCAAACACCAACCGTTGATGGTCGTAAGGCTCCGTCTCAAATTCGTACATGGTAATTACCCCCTTGACAATGCGATTGTATACGATAATATCTCATCATTGTAAAGGGCCAAACACCCTTGGATCACGAAACACGAAACACGAAACACGGATCACGGAGGAAAAACATGCTCCCGACGAACGACATTTTAACGGAGATGGAATCAGATTCAGCGCATGATTCCAGTGAGTTAGACACGCTGGGCTCCAATCAAAACATGCGGTCTATAGCCGAAATTGCCCGAGAAATTCGCGGCAAACAAGCCGAGATCGACCGCCTGGAAAGCCTCCTGAAAGAGCGGAAGAGAGAGGAAAAGGCTCTTTCCGAGGAGGTGCTACCATCCATGATGGCCGAGATTGGCCTCAATTCGTTCGAGTTGGACGATGGGTCAAAAATCAGCATTAAGCCCCTCTACGGCGGCTACATTGCAAAGCTAAACAGAGAAGTGGCTTACGAATGGCTCCGGAATAACCAGTACGACGACATAATCAAAAACGTCGTCAGCGTCCAGTTTGGACGTGGCGAGGATAAAAAGGCGGAAGAGTGCCTGGAAATCCTGGCGGAAAAGGGTCTCGCATCTCAACAGGACACGTCCGTACACCCGCAGACCCTAAAAGCGTGGGTAAAGGAGCGCATTGAAAATGGGGACGACTTCCCTATGGATCTTTTCGGCGCATACGTCAGCCAACGCGCCATCATTAAAAGGAGCTAGATAATGGCTAAAAATAAAGCGACGAACACCGCCGTTGCCGTACTCGACCAATCCATGTTCGAATCCGACGCGGGGGCCGGACTGGAAAACGTAACCGCCGAAGATCTGGCGCTGCCGTTCCTCAAGGTTTTGAGCCGGCAGGACCCGATTTTGGACGACATCGACGCAAAGGCGGGGGACCTCTTTAACACCGTCACGGGCATATCCTACCCCGGAAAGGAAGGCGTTTTAGTCATACCTTGCGCCTTCCAGAAGCGGTTCATTCAGTGGGCACCTCGCGGTGTCGGAACGGGTGCCCCGACAGGCATTTATGCCCCCAACGAAACAATGCCGTCTACGGAAAGGTCTGATGAAGATAACAAGGAGTACGTCGTCGGCGGCTCCGGCGACTACATCGAACAAACCGCCCAGCACTACGTGCTTTTGCTGACCAAAGAGGGGTCAGAAAGGGCCCTGGTGAATATGAAATCCACACAGCTAAAGAAAAGCCGGAAGTGGCTTTCGATGATTGGTGGCCGGCAAATGCAGGGAGAGAAAGGGCCCTTCACGCCGCCCATGTTCAGTCACGTCTACCGACTGACGACCGTGAGCCAGGAAAACTCTAAGGGCTCCTGGCACGGCTGGGAAGTGGCGCTTGAGAGGGTCATAACTAAGGAAGACGCCCTCCTTTACCATGCCGCGAAGAGCTTCGGTCAGTCCGTCGCAAGCGGAAACGAACAGGTAAAGCATCAGCAAGATGAACCGATAAGCACGAACGCTCGTGACGAACTGGATGACAGTGTCCCGTTTTAAAAAACCGAATTGTTGTGGCGGGGCAGTGGTCCCGCCACCTCTTTCTGGGGGGATGAAATGTCCAACAGCGAAAAGTTTGCCAAAATTTATGCTGGACTGGAAGACGCCTACGGCACTTACCAAGTCGAAAAACAACAGGCCAACGGCAAGAATGTCGGTGAGGCCCGTGTCCACCACGAACCACGAACCACGGCTCATTGGGACCGGCATCTGGCCGGCCAGGGCAAAGCGTTGGGAATTATTCCCATCAACCGGGACAACGCCTGTATGTGGGGTACCATCGATATCGATGTTTACCCCGTTGACCACAAGGCCCTGATCGAAAAGATACGAAAGAACAAACTTCCGCTCATCTGTTTCCGCTCAAAATCAGGCGGGGCGCACCTCACGCTATTTGCATCCGAGTGGATGCCCGCCAGGGACATGCGCGATACGTTGTCGCGACTAAGCACGGCCATGGGGTACAGCGCCAACACCGAAATTTTTCCCAAGCAAATTAAGCTTCACGCCAACGATACCGGCAATTACCTGACTGTTCCGTACTTTGACGCGGAGGAGGGGCTGCGCTACGCCTTCATGGACGACGGCACGGCAGCAACCCTGGAACAGTTTTTTGAGTTGCACAAAGAACACGTCCAGACCCCGGAGCAAATCATTGCTCTGTCCATGGAGGAAGAGGCCGAGGGCTTAACGGAAGGACCGCCGTGTCTTCAGTTTTTGTGCCATCAAGGGTTCCCGGAAGGGACCAGAAATAACGGTCTGTTCAATTTAGGGGTCTACTTACGAAAGGCATATCCGGACGATTGGGAGACGCAAATCCTGACGGTCAACATGCAGTACATGGACCCGCCTCTGCCTCTTAATGAAGTCAACGTCGTCGCCAAGCAACTCCGGCGCAAAGATTACACCTACAAGTGCCGCGACATGCCCATCGTCAACCACTGCAATAGAGACCTGTGCCGAACCAGGAAGCACGGCATAGGCGGCGGGCCGACAGCCACCGTAGCAAACCTGAGAAAGTATGATTCCGATCCTCCCGTTTGGTTTCTGGACGTCAACGGGATGCCCGTGGAACTCGACACGGACGCCCTGATGACGCAAACCTCGTTCCAGAAAGCGTGTGTCGAACAGTTGAATTTTTTCCCGCAGACCGCGTCTCGCGAAATTTGGGAAGGACGAACAAACGCCCTCCTGTCCGAAATGATCACGATGGAAGGGAGCATAATAACGGTATCTAAGGACAGTGGCGTCCGGGGACAATTTTACGACCTCCTGGAGGAATTTTGCACGTCCATGCAAACCGCGAACGATATGGAGGAGATCCTCCTCCGCCGGCCATGGACCAGCGAAGAGAAAAAACAGACCCTTTTCCGGATAAAAGACCTAGACGACCACCTAAGAAAAAACAGGTTCTACGAATACAAGGCGCACGTCGTCTGCCAGCGCCTGAGAGACATAGGCGGAGAGCCGTCCCAATTACGCATAAAGGGCAAGCAGACCCGCGTATGGGTTATTCCAGCATTTGATGTAGTAGAGGTGGAAGTGTCCACCCCTGATTTTGGGGACAAAGATGCACCGCCCTTCTAGAGGAAACCACAATGTTTAGGGTATTTGGCCCACCCGGAACCGGGAAAACGACCGCTCTTTTGAACATGGTAGACAAGGCCCTGGAGGAGGGCACCGCTCCGGAGAAAATTGCGTTCCTGGCATTCACCCGAAAAGCCGCTTACGAGGCAAGAGACCGTGCAGCGGCCCGCTTCCATCTTGACGCCAAAAAACAACTGCCTTACTTCCGGACTATTCACAGTCTTTGTCTACGGACCATGGGTCTGCGGTCAGAACACATACTAAAATCCGGCGACATAAAAGAATTCTCCGAGCGTATTGGCCTCGACATGGGCATCTCTGTTGGTGAGGATGAAGACGCGTTCAAGCCGGACCATCCCGTCTTACAGCTTCTGCACCTGTCCCGAACACGTAAGGTCCCCCTGCGCGAGGAGTACAACCGAAACCACACGCTCATGCACAGTTGGGAAGAGGTGGACTACATCACGCGGGCCTACAATCAGTACAAAGAATCCAACGAACTCCACGACTTCACGGACATGCTGGAGAGTTTTGTAAACTACGCCTCTAAGTACTGCCCGGAATTCGAACTTTGCTTCCTGGATGAGGCCCAGGACCTGACCCCGCTACAGTGGGACATTGCCCACATCCTAGACGCCAAGTCCCAGCGCATGTACGTCGCGGGCGACGACGACCAAGCCATCTATAAATGGGCCGGAGCCGACGTCGATCACTTCATCAATTTACCCGGAGGCAGCGAGACGCTGGAGCAATCCTACCGGATACCATCCTCCGTTCACACGGTCGCCATGAAGATTGCCAGCCGGATCAAAAAACGTTTCCCCAAGGTCTACCGGCCCCGTGAGGAAGCCGGGAAAGTACTCCGTATTAGAGACGTAACCGACATCGATCTATCGGAAGGCTCGTGGCTGATCCTCGCCCAGGCGCGGTACATGCTGTACCAGACGCTGTCTGACCTGAAATCCGGCGGTTACTTATTCGACAAGCAGGGCAAAAGTTCCATAAGCAAAAAACTTTCAACCGCCGTGAACGCCTGGGAGCAGCTTAGAAGCGGCTCCAGCATCAGCCTGGAATCCGCCAGGACGATGTACGGGTTCATGTCGTCCGGGTCACGTATAGAAAGGGGCTTTAAAAAGATCGCCGCAGAGGAGGAGACGCTCTTCACGCTACCAGAACTTCAA
>TARA_R110002167_G_scaffold41658_1_pt1 | contig 11112 bp, 4 predicted proteins | sample TARA_R110002167 | Tara Oceans TARA_R110002167 (sample SAMEA4398238) | marine metagenome | biome: Polar Biome; feature: [MES] marine water layer (ENVO:01000295) within the mesopelagic zone...; material: water (ENVO:00002006), including particulate matter (ENVO:01000060) such as...... | reverse complement strand
GCTTCAAGCACTCCTTGCCCAACTAATTTGTTAATTAAAGTGTTTATCGTTTCAACTCTAAGTTGCTGAGGGCCTGATAAAGATTTATCCCCTATTGTTTTTATTTCGCTTTCTAGTTTATTTCTTTCTGTTAATAACTCAGTAGCTTCTCCTGCATTAGTATCTGAAATAGTTGATGCATTTATAGCTTTAGCTGCTCCCTGGATTACAGCGGCATTCTTTTTTACAGCGTTTGCTTGATCCTGGGTTATGTTGCCATTTATTACTTCTTTGTCTGCTTTTCTATTTATAGCTTCCAAAGATCCATTTACTTGGCTTATGTTTATTACCGAAGAATTTATATCTACTCCAGGTGTAAAGGCTTCAATAACATTATTAAAGTCGGAGTCATTTAATTGCTTTTTTATTTTAAAGTCAGTAATCCCTTGATCTAATGCCCCTTTTAGCTTAGCTGCATTTATGGGGGCTCCAAAAGCAAAACCTCCACCAATACCCTGTATAAATGAATCGGTTACATTTTCAAACGGGTTTTTACCGTTAATCATGTTCTGGGTTATAGTAGTAGCTACCTCTTCAATGCCTTCTCCGACCATTGAGATGGGAGCCCCATACTTAGTTAAAGCTGTCTGGTACATTTTAATAAGCCCTTCCTTAAATATAACACTACCCTTTTTTACACCTTCTTTTAATATTATATCTTTATATACTTTACCTATAGTACCTGTACCTATAGAGCTAAAAACACTTTCAGCAGCAGCTAATCCTAAGGATTTTGCCATTGTAACCAATTCTGTCTGTTCAGGGTTTTCCTCTCTTTGCTCGCGAATCTCTGGTCCAGCAAAAGCCACCGTGCTACCCACAACTAACTGGCTTGTTGTAGCGACTGCCCCTCCTGCCATCATCGCTAAACTAATTGGAGCACTTTCTATTAATCCACTTGCTAATTGCTTAAAACCGTCTTCATAATTGCCTTCACTAAAATTAGCGGAAATACCCGTTGTACTGTAATTTGCTTCATTATAAGCGGCTTGCACTTCTCCTAGCTTTTCTTGTTCCGCTATGTAGTAATTTAAAACAGAATTTTCAATACCAAAAGCTTCTTTTGCTGTATCCGAAGTTGCTTTTAAAGAAGGTATATCAAACTTATCAGCTATAATATTTTGTGGAATAGCAAAAATATCATAAATTGTTTCCGGAATAGATGAAAGCATTTCGCCTAAAGACAGGTTTCCTTTATACCAATCTACTTTAAGCTTTTCTGAAAATTCCATTTCAGCTGCTTGTTTTAGTAAAAGAGCTTTCTCTTCTTCTTTAATCTTCTTTTTGGCATCAGAACCTTTTTGTTCACGCACCTTTTTTCCAAAACCAGCATTTTCTAAAAAAAGTTCTTCCTTTAGGTCATAGACATTTGCCTTCCCCGTTCTTGTATTTTGATTCTTTTTTAAAAGTGCTCTTTCCAGATCCTTTATATCTTGCGGACTTCTGCTATTATCCGGCAACAAAAGTGATTCCAAAGAACCATCTTCCTGCGGCAATTCCGTATTTTTTTGTGCTGGGGTTTCCGACACCACATCCGCACTCTCTGCAGGGTCTTGCATAAAATTTTCGGCTTGCTTTTCTTCTGCTCTTTTATCTGCATCATCAAACATTTTTTGCAATTCAGGTCCTCCATTCACCATAGCGCTGGCCATGATGCTATTTTCAGAAGGGGGGGCAAACGAAGATTCTAAAGCCTCTACACTCCATTCATTTTTGCTAGCTTCAGCTAATGCTGCGTCCCTTGAGATGATATCTTCAAATGTAACTTCTTCTCCGTTTATTAAGTATTTAAACATGTGCTATTAATTTAATTATGATCTATTTCTTAATGCTACTATATAATCAGCTAAGGCTTGGGTATTTGAAGGGTTTAAAGCCGTCATTGCGTCTATAGCATTGTAAAGCTGTGATCCGCTGTCTAAGTCTAAAACCATTTCGTCAACATTCCCCATAGAGCCAGTTTCTCCTGTAGTAGGTATTCCCTTATAATTTAAAATAAGTTTATTGCCTTCTATTCTTGCGCTTTTAACCTGAACCACTGAAGATGTACCTACTTTTTTAATTTGCATTCCTGATGCAACATTGAATGCTTGTGTCAATGCTTTATCTAAATTAGCCCCTGTTATTGGCCCTTGCCCTGGTGCAAACTGGTCAAGTCTGCTCTTTAGTCTAGCGAATTCAATATTGTTTTCTTTTGCATAAGCATTTGGGGGTGTGTCTTCTTTAAAAGAATTTTTCTTATAAAACTCATAGGTATTAGCTCCTCCTGAAACAGGATTAATTCTAGTTTCCAATCCGTATTCCGCTCCAACTTGTTTAGCAACTGCAAATCTTACATAATCCACCGCTTCATCATGACCAGGATTATTAATATCTCCGTATGCTTCTATTCTTTCATTATTAACCGCATATTTGTTTTTTAAAACAATTTGTGTCTGGTTAGGCATACCCTTAGTAGACTCGACCTGCGTCATAATATCCTCTAAAGCTGTATTTAAAGCAGCTTGTCCATCTTGAGTAGCTAGTTGAATTCCTCTTTCCCCTTTTCCTTTATTCACGCCGTTTACCACTTTATCTTCTATTACAAACGTTTCATTTTCTAAAAATGTTTTTCCTATTTTACCACTACCTCCTCCAACTATTTCTGTTGTTTTAGCAATAGCCGCGCTTTTTGTATCAACTATTTTGCTTATAGGGCTGTAACGAGAGTCATTAAACGCTCCGAGGCTCATGGTATTTTTATAGGGTGATTTTCCCTTTTTAGAGCCTGGTAATTTTGGCTTTGGAATTGCTTTATCAAATTTTTCTTTAGTGCCTAAGCTTTCCTTTTTAGCATTTAAACCCTCCTTTGCCTGATATAATGCAAACCCGCTTGCTTTTCCTGTTAAAGAAGGCATATTCATAGGCCCTGTGCCATTAGATTCTCCTACTAAAGCATCTAAGGGAGATATTGCGCCAAATTCTATTCCGGAAGCTACTCTCCAATTTGTTTTTTCCCCTGTTATACTTATTACTGGATTATAGTTTTCATCAAGTTCGTATATCGCAGAAGTACCGGGGGCACCTGTAATCGCCTGTGCTTCTACCATTTGATCCGAGTTAGTATAAATTTCTGTATTACCAAGCTTACTATTACCCGCCGTTTGGAGCGCAGTTGTTTCTGTGCCAATTACCCCCATTTTAACAAAAGAAGTATTCATATTCCCTATGGAATTTTGAACTTTAGAACGCTCTTCTTTAAGTTTATTTATTTTTTTTAAACTTCCTCCTCGCGTTTCTAGTTCCATTATTTGAGTTGCAAGATCCCCTGATTTTCTGGTTAATTCACGTTGAGTTTCTTTAAAAGAATTTACAAGCTTTTCAGAACCCTCCATAGACTTTTCATTCAGCCTATCGATTCTGCCTTGAGTATCTTGATTTATTTTGTAACCTTTTTGCGCTATTTCTTTGTTAAGAAGCTGTGTTTCCTTGTGCTGGCGCGCAAGCTCTGCCCCAAAAGCAGCAGATATTTTTTCACCTGTTGCTATTAAAGCCTGCGGAACAATGAGTCCCGACTTATCATCTATTATTTTATAATTTCTATAGCTCATAATTGATTTTTTTTATTGTGTTGGCAATGTTAATTGTCCTGAGCCAATACCCGCTGTTACTAGCCCACCTACACCTGATATAATTCCAGCTGTTGCAGCTTGTTGTGCTGCGTTGGCATTAGCCATATTTGTTCTAGCCTGAGCTTCTTGTCCAGACATGCGGTCCATAGTAATTTCGTCTCGCCTCTCTTGAGCATTAAATTTAATTAGCTCCCCTTGCTGCATTCTAGCTTCTTCTGCCATTTCCATTTGAGTAAGCTGCATTTCTTTTGCTTGCAATTGCTCCTCCCCTTGTGCTCTTAGCTTTTCGTTCTGGGCCTCTTGTTGCTCTATATTTGCGGCGACATCTTTTTTGCTTCTTGCGGCTGCTTGAGCCAGGGCTGTAGCTCCTCCGGCGCTTGCTCCCGTTGCTTGTAACGTATCTAATGTATTTGCTAATGCAATATCTGTTTGTTCCATCTGAATCTCCGCAGCGCCTGTAGCAACACCTAAGTTAGCGTATGGATTGTTTAGTTCACCTCGCATTTCATCTATCATGCCCGCGTTAGAGGTAAATGGATTTATTACATCTTGTCTTTGCGATTCAAACAAAGCTAGCGCCCTATTTATGCGATCTCTTTCTACCCTTGCGGCAGCCTCTGCCTCCTTGGCTTTTTTACCTGCAATTAAGCCACCTATTATTTGTATGCCAGCGCCAATTCCCGCTGCTACTACTAGTCCTGCCATAGTTTTTCTTTTTTATTATATTCCTCTAATGTTATAGAAAAAAAGTTTTCTTCAACTTCTTCCATATCATTTGTATTTGTAGGATTTGCTATTATGTTTATCCAAACACAATCCTCGATGCATCTTATTAATCTTTTCGCTCCTTTAATAGAATGCGACCAGCACGGGGCAATGTGCTCCACGGTTTCTTTGTTTGATTCTACTATGACTTTACCCGATAGTAAAAACCAAAAATGGTTTGTATGATGTATTGCGCTAATCGCAATTGTATCTGCTGCCATTTTCATCTGCCGCATGTAAAGACCGTCTGAAAAATTGTTTGTAATAGGGTAGGCTTCATTGCTTAGTAACGACTTGCCGTCCCCACACACTCCTTCTTGATGATTGTTTTCTATTAAAACATTCTGCAATATTTCTAATTGCTTTATAAAATTTGTTGATATTTCCGTACTCATTTAATTTAATTATGAAGATATTACGAATCCAGTGCTTACTGCAAATAATTCTTTTTTACCTGAAGAATTGTCTACTGTCATAGTTACTTCTCCAAAAAACCCTTTAACTCCGGAAGAAGACCTACCGAAAACAACCTCTCCTCTTTGCGATGGGGTTGCATTAACAAGGTCTGCATAGTATTTATCTTCTTTTAGTTTGAAATTGTTTATTAATAAAGCATCTTGCATTTGTGTTAGCGATGTAGAGAAAGTTGCTTGCGATATAGGGAAAGCACTGTCGGTATTAGTTTTAAAGCTGCTCATCACCCAACCATTGTCGCCCTCGTAATTTATAGTCTGAAAGTTTTTCACTGAGGAAGGCCCTGCGTTAAAAACAAAGGTAACCCTAGAGTCTTTCTGCACCTCATAGAACACTGATCTAGCCTGTGTGTTTGGAGCTAACGTATAGTGCTTCCATATAGCTCCTTTATAAGCGGTAAAGTAATTATTGTTTAAACTAAATATCTGATTTGGGTTATAATCAAATCTACTAACCCAGCCTTTCGATGTTTCATCAAATGCCACGGTCTCGTAGTTATCAAAAGCTATTGGCGAGCCGGGTATTGTTAACACATATTGTTTATTGTGTGCATCCCAACCACCTATTATATTATCAGCAGCTAAGGACAATTTATCCCTAAAAAAGTCGGTCATTCCGTAATCAGATATAGGTGTTATACCGTCCATAGATAGCCTCAATACAACGTTTTGATCTCTGTCTGTAAAGTATTTTCTATATCCGTTTACAGCAAATGATTCCGGGTCTGTGCTTATACCGTATTCTCCTGCGTAGGCTACATTTTGCCCTATAACCAAATTTCTGCTAGTAACGCTAGCGTTTCCTTCAGCGGAATATATAGCGTCTTTATCAATTAAGGATTTACTTACTTTGCTTTCTTGAAATATAATTAAGTTAGTATCTTCAGCATAAAGCTTTTGTATTGAGCCGTTAGCCGGGTCTATAGTCCGAGTTATATCTTCCGCAACGGAAAACTGATTTGTTTGGTTAATACCTGTTCTTGAATTAAATATACCCGAATGAATTAAAGTGCTAAATTTATGACTTTGAGCGGGCTCTTCATCAACTGCATAAGCTTTTACTCCAAAATCTACCGACGTATTGTTGTACCCCCCTCGTATTCTAGATTCTTCTATTATCCAATCAGTATCTAGGTCTCCTGTATATGCTTGAGGTATATTGTCAAAATTTACTATTTTGCCTAAAAAAATTTCAGTATTCGCAGGGACAGGCCCTATAGGAGCTACCGCTACGTTAAAAACGGTTTGAGTATTTCCGGGAGCCCTGCTAACGATATAGCCTGAATATTTAATATCCGTACCTCCTATGTTATAAACCATAGTAACTTCTACCCCTACATTCATTCGTATTTCAGTAAGCCCTACGTTTACGGTTATCTCTGTGCCATTAGCATTGACAAGCAGAATCGGTGGCTGAAGAGCTAAGTCAAGTCCTGCAACTCTAGTAATATCCTGTATTTTTTTTAACCAGAACGTATTAAAATATTTTAATTCTATTATTGCTGCCATTTTTTCTAGATAATTTGATTTGTTCTGAATGTTGCTGCATCAATGATAATATCAGCATTATTTACCCCTGGTGAAGTTTGTACTGCGTTTACCCCCGATGTAGAATTAGTGTTTTCTAGTATCATGCCGGTTTGTTGATCAAACCCCGCTACAAAGGGTATTGGTTTTTGATTACCGTCTAGTCTCATCCACGGAAGACCGTTTGTTGGCTGCAAGTCCAAAGCATAAGTCATATATGGTTTATTCGCAAAATATGGCTTATACGTTTCGTCCCCATCGCTTGTAAGAAAAAATTCTTTTACGTATTCCCCATAACATGTTGTTGCAAAAACTTTGCCGCCCCCTGCAGGAAATGGGTTATTATAAGCAATACTACTTGCCTGACCTGCGGATTTGCCGTACCTAAATCTGCCGTCAAACATATTTTGGGGAGATACAAAGTTTGTATTCTGACGAGGCGCGCATGTTGGGTTGTAAGGATCATCTATTGTAACCCAAATTCGAGGAGAGCCTGGGTTAAACGTTGGTAGCGCTAGAAGCTCCCTGACTATTACCCTCCACTCTATAGGATGGTTAGTTCCTATTTTAGAATAGTCAAAGGCCCTTGTAAATTGCCCCCAATAGTTATTATCTTGATTTTGTATCTCAAATGTAGGGTTAGTTTGCTGGTCAAAGGGGAGAAACGGATTGTTCCCTCCAGTACCATAACCAGTATTATCAGTGGTTGGAACAGTACCTAAAGCGCGGTTAATTTCCATATCTCTAGTAACAGCAGTCCATGGTCCCTTAGGTGCCCCAGGGGTGTTAGACACTGTTCTATAAGCAAACTTAACCGAATTTAGTGAAAATCTTGTTTTGGGCGCTGGGGCGTACATGTTTACAGAAAAACATATTGCTCCTGCTGACTGAGGTTTATTACCTATTTTTATAGGGGGAGTTGTTATAGGTGTGCCGGGTACACCGTATTGAGGGGCATCAGTATTACCATTTGCAAAGGTAAAAAATACGTCTAAGCTGTTGTCTGGATTGCCAGGGTTTTGAAAGTTAAGTATATCCGTTGCCACATAAAAAGCCTGTGTGGTTTTCCTGGAGTTATATATGTTAAACTTTGCAAAAAGTGCATTCTCATAAGAGTTACCTAAAAGTAAGCAAGTAGGAGGTACTACTCCCTGGTTCAAAGGTTGAATACCTAAGGTTACTGTAATGTTTTGCTCAAACAAAAGGGGTAGATATGGATCTGATGCATTATCAGGGTCAATGCCTCCTGCGTCTTCTAGTTTTAATCTTATTGCATATACTCCGTTTTCATTACCGTCAAAATCTTCACCAACTCCACCGATTGGCGTGCCTAGGCCGCCGTCTCCATCTCCAGGAATAGCTTGAGTCAATCTACCATTGGAAGGATTCATGGACCAGTTAGAAGGTATTGATCCAGGTGTAATTTCGTCAAAAGAGTATCTAAGCCCTAGCTGCTGATTGTTTGCCAATGGTATAGATCCATTTATTGGGTCTGGCCAGTCACTTGGGTTTAAAAGAATACTTGTGTTAGGATTACTTGTAACATTAGAAATAGTGCCGCTAACGGAGGGCGCTACATTTTGTAAAGCACCAAAGCCGTTACTTACTCCTTGTAAAGGTATGTTATTTATAAACCCAGAAGGGGTTTCTATAGTTATAATAAAACTGAACACGTCATCGGTATTACTGTTCGCTGTAAAAACAAGCCCTTCTATTATAAGCTTTATTCTGTATTTTCCAGCTTCATTAGGTATTAAAGGGTCCCCGGCAACTAGCTCAAAATAGCTGACAGGTTGATTATTACCATCAGTCTGAGAAGTTATAGATGCAACTGTTCCGGCCACGGATTCGCCAATGTTGTTTATAGGATCGAACCAATCAGGGGTAACAAAAGTATCTTTTCCGTCATCTTCTTCAAAATCCCATGTTACATTATTAAAAGCTGTAACTCCCCCTTCCGTTGATGCAATATTTCCGTTTAAATCAACTATTAAACCTGTTGATGTAGTTTCCCAATATATGTTTAAATTAGATTCTACAGGAGCTGTTTCATAAACAGCTAAAAATGGTGTCATGTTTCTTCCCGCAGGGATATTTAGCGATGGGGATTCATCAAAAGATGTTATATTAAGAGCCGAAGCCCCTATAGCTTTTTCAGTTGTAGATATTCTTGCTATAAGAGGGTTAGTACTTATTTGATAAAAAACTACGTTACCGCCCCCTCCTCCCGTAAACTCAACAAGGCCGCCACCGGTATTATACCTGTCGGAAAGATCTGCATACCCCATGTTAAAATCTTTTGCCTGAGCTATGGCGGTCGAAGTATGCTTTATTGCTAGTTTCCCCTCAGAGGAATTTCTTGGGTAATATTGTTCATTTCCAACGGTTATACTACTTGACCCGTTATTAGTAACTCTTCCGTATAAATTTACCGAGCTTCTATATTGTTTTTGATCTGGACCCACTTCAGCTAAATCTCTAGGGATTTTATTTATATTATCATTAAATAATACAGCGTGCGCAGTTAAGTTGGTTTCGGTTACTGGAAATAGCCCATTATCAACACCGCCTGGAATTGGTGTAATTGCTGCAGTCTGTACCCTTCCAGATTGCCCTGGGTATCCATTAAGAATACCAGGTAAATAAACATTGTAATAATCTTGTTCAGTTTGTTTAACCACAACCTTGTAGCTGTACCATCCTAAATCATTTATTTTATAGGCAAACTTTAAATCCGGTACACCAGGAGGTAGATTGTCGGTCCTTAAATAAAAGTCGTTTACTCTACCATCCGTGGTTACCACATAAAGAGATCCTGTAATATTTTCAACGTTTGTTACTAAAACAAAATCTTTATAAGCACCCCTCATATAATCATTTACTTCAGGAACATTTATATTGTCTGGATAACCAGTTGTAGGGTCGTCGTCTAAATTAAATGTGAATGTTGAATTAGTTATAGGAGAACCGCCAAGGGTAAGAAAACTATCCGTTATAGCGAATCCTTCTCCGGTAGAGGAATCTTGCTGTTTTATCGCATAAAGCCCTGGAGTACCCGAGGCCAAGCTAATTTCAGATGATATAGGTTCTTCTATTAAAACCTGTATAGAATCACCGACCCAGTCAATAGGCACTGTCTCGCCCTGCTCCGCGTCATAAGGACTATATATAGTGGACCCAGAAAAGAATTTGGAATTTTTACTAGCACCTAAATCCACGGAAGATAAAATAACAGGTGACTGCCTTCCAAACTTGTCGGATAGAACAAAACCAACTTGATAATTTCTATTTCTTTTTACAGAATGATTAGGATATTCTATAAAGTTGTTAGATGTGCCTGTAACGCTTTTTGGAGAAATACGACAGTTGTAGTTTATATTTTTAGGGGGAGTGTGATGATCTCTGTAATTACCGTATATTATTCTATTACCTGAGGACTCTTGCGTTAAAGCTCTTACTGGAACTTTATCGTATACTCTAACTGTTTGAGCCTCTGGTAAAGTCCTGTAAGGCTTTCTAGATTGATAGTCGTAATTAAAAAAATTATTGGACTTACTGGTTCCTGAAATTTCCCCTATATTTATGCTTTCTAAAACTTTGACAGAACCATTATCGCTTTCTTTAAAAAGTATTTCAAGCTCTGATATTTTATAAGTTGATGACAGATTATTCGCTCTTTCAGGAAGTGGTATTATTAAGCCCACGTTTTGAACCATGTTCTCCATAAACGAAACTACAGTAGACTGATAAGCAGCTTGTTCATCCCCGTTAATAAAATAACCTTTTTGTTTTGGTATATAAGCGATTTGTGTAAACGGAGCCATAAGAGAGTACTCGTTGTCATCGAACTTAAACCTATAGCTAAATCTAACAAATTTATCTTCAAGAAAATCTGGATCTCCTGGCCAATTTTGAGTACTTTGCTCGCTAGTCATAGTACCTTCTATTAAGCTAACATAATCTCCTGGCGAAAAAGGTACCAATATATTAGGTGATATAGATATTTTAGTTTTCAATCCTCCTGCATCAAGTTCTACAGCAGTAACTTTTATATAATCATTTCCTAAAATTCCATTTTCCGCAGAAACCACTACAGCGCCTATAAACGGAAGCAATTCCGTGACCCTATCTCCGCTGACCTCAAAATAATCAAAAGCACCCGCTGTCCCCTTTGCTTTTAAATTTATTCTATTATATAATTCTATAGGATTATAAGGATTATATTTTGCAACAGATATTTGGTGTTCTTCCGTATAATAATCTTGAATAAGAGCAGTGATAGTGATAGTTCCTGTTCCTGCTCCGGCAGTTCTTGCTAAATTAATATTTATTTTTCTAGGTTGATTTCTGTTGTCTGTCCAAAATAAAAGATTTTCTAACAAGTTTATTCCTGTAATTCTATTAGTTTTTGAAAAATTTAAAAACTCCCCCTGCACTAAAAGCCTATAAGTTTCGGTTGCGCTGTTATATACATATATATAATGCTTTGATCCTGCGGGAGCGGGCGTAGGGCTAGGGGGACTGGGATCTGTATAGTCAGTTAAAAACACAAATACACTATCTATAGAGTTTACTGGCAGGATGCCAATTATAGTTAACCCGCTTCCGATATCTGTACCTGTAACTAAATCGTTACCAATTATATTTTCCAAAGCACCTACGTCATTGTCTTCGGATCTACCTACTGATATATTTAA
>TARA_R110002167_G_C12703828_1_pt1 | contig 11124 bp, 11 predicted proteins | sample TARA_R110002167 | Tara Oceans TARA_R110002167 (sample SAMEA4398238) | marine metagenome | biome: Polar Biome; feature: [MES] marine water layer (ENVO:01000295) within the mesopelagic zone...; material: water (ENVO:00002006), including particulate matter (ENVO:01000060) such as...... | reverse complement strand
GATATGCCGCCCATCCGGGCCGTCACCAACTTTCGGCTATAACTCCGTCGGGCGCAGGCAATATGCTCACGCCATCAATCTGCCAGCCCTGCGGCGTTTCAATCATCTTGTATTCCAAAACAAACATCGTGCCCGTTGCATCACTGATCAAAAGGCGTTGGTAGACGCTATCACCGCGCTCGGCACGATCAAGAAACCGGACAAAATCATTGTCCCAAACCATCGGATAGCCGCGTGCGACCATCCCGCCAAAATTGTCCGGAGTGCCAAAAAGCCGCTTGATCATCGGGCTGGCAAAAGAAAATGCGCGCTCAGAATCTCGCGCGTTAAACGCGTCCAACTGGTCTGTGATCACGTCTTCGATCGGGTCTGCCTGCACCGCCCCCGAAACAAGCGCCCAAACAAAAACCGCCGCTAGAACATGCCTCATCATCGCCTCCATCCGTTAAATCTAGGCTAGATACGGGTGAAGACGACGATTAGTTTCATTTTCGACCTAAGTCGCGAGCTGGGTCTCGATCAGTGAAACAGTTTCTTCAACACCGTAAAGCGCAATAAACCCGCCAAATCGCGGCCCCTGACTGGCCCCCAGCAGCACCTCATAAAGTGCTGTGAACCAATTGCGCAGCGGCTCAAACCCGTGCTCTTTGCCAACCGCAAACACCATTGATTGCAGGGCTTCGGCATCCAATCCGCCGTCCCAAACCTTCAGACGCGCCACCAGATCAGCCATCGCCGCACGTTCTTTATCGCTTGGCGCACGGAACACCTTGGTCGGCTTCACAAAGTCGTTGTAATACCGCACCGCAAATGCCGCCGCCTGATCCATCTGCGGGTTTGTATCGGCCGAGGCCTCCGGCGCATAGCGCTGGATAAACCCCCACAGCGCATCTTTGTCCTCGGCCCCCGAAACGGAGGCCAAATTCAACAACATCGCAAACGGCACAACCATATCGGACGCTGGCACATCAGCCCCATGAATGTGGAACACAGGGTTGTTCAAGCGGCCTGCATCGTCTTGCGCAGCATAGGCCCGTAATTGCTGGTGATATTCGTCAACCGCCTTCGGGATCACATCAAAATGCATCCGCTTGGCCGTCTTTGGCTTGAGATACATGAAATACGACAGCGATTCCGTTGCCGCATAAGTCAGCCAGTCGTCGATCGTCAACCCATTGCCAGAGGTCTTGGAAATCTTGTGACCCTCTGCATCCAAGAACAATTCATAGGTGAAATGCTCTGGCGCCCGCCCCCCCAGAACACGGCAAATCCCGTCATAGATCGGCGTATTGGTCGCATGATCCTTGCCATACATCTCAAAATCAACGTCCAAAGCAGCCCAGCGCGCGCCAAAATCCGGCTTCCACTGCAACTTGCAATTACCGCCCGTTACAGGCGTCGTGACCTCGGTGCCGTCCACATCATCAAAGGTGATCATGCCGTCCTTGCTGACGTTCTTCATTGGCACATAAAGCACCTGACCGGTCGTGGGGCTAAGCGGCAAGAAAATCGAATAGGTCTCTCGGCGCTCTTCGCGCAGTGACTTGAGCATGATCGTCATGATGTCGTCATACCGCTCGGCACAGCGCAGCAAAATATCGTCCATCTTGCCAGCTTTGTAATAGGCGGTGGAGCTGGCAAACTCATACTCGAAGCCAAAGGTGTCAAGAAACGCATTCAGCTTGGCATTCATATGATCACCAAAGCTCGCGTGCGTGCCAAACGGATCGGGGACCGCCGTCAACGGCTGCTGCATATATGGCTCAAGCGCCTCGGGATCAGGCACATTGCCGGGTATCTTGCGCATCCCGTCCATATCGTCAGAAAAGCACAGCAGTTTTGTCGGAATGTCCGAAATAACTTCAAACGCGCGGCGCACCATTGTCGTGCGGCTGACCTCGCCAAAGGTGCCAATATGCGGCAATCCTGATGGGCCGTAGCCAGTCTCGAACAAAACATAGCCCTTTTCGGGTGCCTTCTTTTCGTAGCGTTTGAGCAGACGGCGGGCTTCTTCAAAGGGCCATGCCTTGGAATTCATCGCAGCGTCACGCAAATTGGTCATAATGTCTCTCAACAGTTGAAATGTCGCCCCAATGGCAACCTACTCGCGCACTCCCTATTGCGCAGCGGCCCAGGCGTCAATAAATCGGTAGGGAATGAAAAAGGAATGTTGACATGACCCCAGACGCCGCAATGACCGGACAAGACGCACTTGTGGCCCTCATGGTCGCAGTGTCCGCCTCCGACGAAGAAATCCGGACCGCGGAATTGGTAAAAATATCAAATTCAATCAATAACCTACCTGTTTTTGCAGATTATGACGCCGAACGACTGCCACGCGTGTCGAAAATGGTTTTTGATCTTCTAGAGCAAGAAGACGGGCTTGAAGCCCTGTTTGGCCTGATCCGCGACGCGCTTGATGAACGGCTGTTTGAAACCGCCTACGCGCTGTCTTGCGACGTGGCGGCAGCCGATGGCACGATCGAAGGCGCAGAATCCCGCATGTTGGAAGAGATTCGCTACGAATTGGAAATCGACCGCCTTCACGCCGCCGCGATTGAACGCGGTTCTCGCGCCCGCCACATGACGTTCTAGTCAGCACTGTCATTTAACGCGGCCCAGCGTTGCAGTAAAAGCTGCTGCAACCGCTTCGCTTTTGTGTTGAACGTGATTGAACCGGCAGGTTGCTCTTCGCCCGTCCGTTTGCCGCGTTCACGGGCCTCCAAATCTGCGGCAAAGATCGCGAAAGCCAAGTCGCGCCCGCTTGCCGTGCGGATATAACCTGCCAGACAAGAGACAAAATTCAACGTCCCCGTCTTTGCCTGAACAACGGCAGGATGATCCTTGATGGTTTTGTTGTCCGCATCCTTCAGCAAGATTTGCTTCATAATTGGAAAAAGCTGCGCCTGCACGTCAGGGGCGGTCAAAAATGTCACCATATCCGCCGCTGTCATCCGCGATGCATCCCCAAGGCCCGAATGATCTGCAAAAACCGGTGCAATGGCTGCACGGCCCCGCGCCCAATGGGTCATCCCCAAAGCAGAGGTTCGCAAGCCGCGTGTCTGCCCCGTGCGGGCCTTTGTCGCGGCCAAACCTGCGGCTTCTGCTGTCAGATTTGTCGAATACTTCATCATATTGCGCAAAATATCACGCAGATCTGCACTGCTATGCTCGGCCACAACCGGTGCATCAGGTAGCCGTGCAACCTCGACCGGTGCCTTTAAATCTAGACCATGGCTGCTTGCGAGCACCGCAAAAACCTCGCCCGCATAAAGCGCTGGATACCGCACAGGCAACCACCGTGAGCCACCATTTCCAAGCCCGCCCTTTGCAACCGTCCACTGATCGAACCCACCACCATCGCGGTAGGAATATAAAGGGGCCGCACGGTCCACAACCTGCATCCGCGCCACGGTCACAGCGGGGCGGTATTTTTCGCTACGCGCATCCATCGTCACCGTATAATTTGCGCCTTGACGTTTCCACTCGAAATACACGCGATTAAAATTCAGGTTCAACCCGGACAGTGCCGGATTATAACCAGATTGATCGAGTTGCGTGCCATCAATTTCGTCCAAATTCGGCAAGGCATTGTCGTAAACCAGAAACGCACCTCTTACCTCTCGCAAACCGGTCTCGGCCACCAATCTTGCCAGATCAGCCAGATCATCAGTCACCAGATTGGGGTTTCCACCGCCCGACAAAATCAAATCACCATCTAATATACCATCCAAAATCGGGCCATTCGCATATACGCGCGTTTTCCATTGGTAATCAGGTCCCAATGAGTCCAGCGCATATAATGCAGTGACAGACTTTGTAACACTTGCCGGCGGCTGCATTACATCGGCGTCGTGCTGGTCTATCACCTCACCTGTCGCCGCATCCGCGATGACGATCCCGACGCGCCCCGCAACACCCGAATTTGCCACGACCTGAGCAAGTGACTGACGCATTTCGGGTGTGACTTGGCCCACATGAACGGGCCGTGCGACAGGCCGCTTTGAAACCACAGGGGCCTGTGCAAACCCCAAGGTCGCAACACTGCTCAACAATGCCGTCAATGCCGCGCGCCGCGAATAGCTGCCCCTCATTTCAACCCTTTCACCGCTTGCCCAGCCTTTGCACGAATGGCGCTTGATGACATGTCCGACATTGGCAAGTTCACAAAACACCACGCGGGCGCGTCACGTCGCCCCAAAACGCCAGACTGTGGGCCTTGCAACATCGCCCCTTTGTAAATGCGTGCCGCCTTGGACAGCCGCGCAGAAATCCGGTCATTTGGCCGCGCCAAAACGCCAATTGGCACGGTTTCCATGATCCAGCGCCAATCGCGCCAGTGGTGGAACTGGGCCAGATTGTCAGCCCCCATCAGCCACACAAAACGCACCTCGGGATACCGTCGCATCAGGCCTGCAATCGTCTGGGCGGTATAGCGGGTGCCCAAACGCGCCTCGATATCGGTCACCGCGACCCTCGGGTGCTGCATGATCGCGCGGGCATCTGCCAGACGCTGGGGCATTGGCGCAGGACCGTTTTGCTTCAACGGGTTCCCCGGACTGACCAGCCACCAAATGCGGTCCAAACCAAACCGTTTCAACGCGGTTTTGGTAATATGGACGTGACCATCATGCGCAGGGTCAAACGACCCGCCCAACAGGCCAACAACCTGTCCCGCCCCTGCTACCGGATCACCTTGCACCAAACCGCCTCATATCACATTCCATGCTCAGACCTACGTGGCGCGGCACGCAAAAGCAAAGGCCGCGCATCATTTTGGAATATAGTCAAAGTGCCGGTAGCGCGCCTCGGCCCCTTGTCCCGTCACGTCATAGGCTACCATGCCAACAAACGCACCCGTAAACGAGGCATGTTCACCACGCCCGCCTTCGTCAGAAATAACCGAAGCATCCAGCACCGGTCCGACCCGCGCCCATTCAGCCCCCTGCCGATACCAGAACTGTTGGGTCGCGCCGTCAACCGTCACGCGCAACTCTACCTGCCCGTCAGCGATCGCAACCGGTTCACACGCAAACGTCAATGCGCCATCCGGCCAGTCTCCGGCACAGGACATCAAACTTAACACGCGGCCCAGACCGGGCTCGTAAGTGACCATCAGCGCATGAAACTTATGGCGGTTATAATAGGTCGTCAGCCCTGCGGCCTGTTGATATGTGGTCGGCGCAAAATCCAGCGCTGTCACCGCTGCATAACAATGATGTTGCTGCCTGCGGGCCACAAGCGCCTGCTCGAACCAACTGCCAATACTCTCACGGCCGATCAGCACCAGCGCATCAGCCTCCTCGCGGAAAATGCGGGCAGTATCAGGCGTGCGCAACCACTGAAACTCCGTGGGCAAGGCCCCGCCAAAGACGCGCCGCACAGGGCTTGCAGGCAACGGGTCCACCGCGACGGGGGCCGTCACATGCACCGCAGGCACCATCCCGCCCCGCTCCAGATAGAGCCAGTCATCGCGCCACACGACGCGCTCGATCCCGGTCTCGCGGCCCAAGGCGCAAAACGGCTTTCCTCGCGCATCAGCAATCGGGCGACCCATCAGAAACGTATGGTAATAATCGCCCCAATGGGTCGCGACATATTGACCGTGCCCCGTGCGCTGGATAGGCCCATCCGCCCCATCGGCACAGATGACATGCAAGTCAGGGTGTGTCTCATAGGGTCCCCAAATATTTCGCGACCGGGCCAAGGTCACGGCATGTTGATACCCCGTGCCGCCCTCGGCGGTGGTCAGGTAATAATACCCGTTGCGCTTGAACAGGTGCGGCGCTTCGGTCAGGCCACGGCGCGTTCCAGTGTAAATCGTCTTTACGGGCCCGCACAAACCACGCTCAGGCGACCATTCCTGCAATAAAATCCCGTCAAAACTGTCATGCGCCGGGTTGCCACCCGTGCCCGCCCCGCGGTGGTTCCATTGCACATTGGCAAACCATTTGCGGCCATCCTCGTCATGGAACAACGTCGGATCAAATCCGCTGGCATTTATGAACCATGGATCGCACCATTCACCATCGATGGTCTCGCAGGCGGTGATGTAATTGGGCGCATCCTTGAACGCCCCGTCCAGCCGCTTCACATCGGTATAAACCAGCCAAAACTTTCCCTGCGCATATGACAGGCACGGTGCCCAAACACCGCAACTGTCCGCGTTGCCGCGCATATCAAGCAGGGCCCTGCGGTTCAAAGGACGCGCCACAAGCGTCCAATTCACCAAATCCCGGCTATGGTGGATTTGCACGCCCGGATACCACTCGAATGTCGAGGTCGCGATATAGTAATCCTCGCCAACACGACAAAATGACGGGTCCGCATGAAACCCCGGCAAGATCGGGTTTTCTATCACTCCGCGGTCTCTGACGATGTAGCCCAAAGGTTGATCTTTTCCTCATCAGCATAGGTATCGATCAAGGCAAGTTCCTCGCTCGTAAAGTCAAGATTGCCAATAGCACCCGCACAATCCACGACCTGCGACGGTTTTGACGCGCCAATCAATGCGGTCGTGATCCCGCCACCCCGCAGCACCCAGGCAATCGCCATCTGCGCCAATGTCTGGCCGCGACTTTCCGCTATCTCGTTCAGCTTTTTGATGTTTTCAATCGCATGATCCGAAATCATCGACGGGAACAACGACTTGCCTTGCGCGGCCCGCGACCCTTCTGGAATCCCGCCCAGATATTTCTTTGTCAGCATCCCCTGTGCCAGCGGCGTAAACGCGATGGACCCAATCCCCAAATCAGCCAAAGTCTCTTTCAAGCCATCACGCTCTACCCACCGGTTCAACATATTATAGCTTGGCTGATGGATCAGACAGGGGGTGCCAAGATCCTTCAAAATCGCAACCGCCTCGCGGGTGCGCTCGGTATTATACGATGAAATCCCGGCATAAAGCGCGCGACCCGACCGCACGATGTAATCCAGCGCGCCCATGGTTTCCTCGAGCGGGGTGTCAGGGTCAAACCGGTGCGAGTAGAAAATATCGACGTAATCCAACCCCATTCTTTTGAGCGATTGATCACATGACGATACCAGATATTTGCGGCTGCCCCACTCTCCGTAGGGACCATCCCACATCTCGTATCCCGCTTTGGAGCTGATGATCAACTCATCGCGATACCCCTTGAAGTCCTCGGTCAAAATCGACCCGAACGCATGTTCGGCCGATCCCGGCGGCGGGCCATAATTATTGGCCAGATCAAAATGCGTGATGCCGTGATCGAACGCCGTGCGGCAAATCTCGCGCTTGGTGTCATGCGGCGTATCATGCCCGAAATTATGCCAAAGCCCCAAAGACACGGCGGGCAATTTCACGCCCGATTTGCCACAGCGGCGATAAACCATTTTTTCATAGCGGTCGGCAGCAGGTTGATACGTCATTCCATTCCCCTAAATCATTGTCGAAAATCAACCAGACCACGCGATATGTGTCAAAGCCTTTCGGCGATTGCCCCTTTCGTCCCACCCCGTTATCTAGGGGCGAATTCCTAAATCCGAGCGGAGCGTCGCAACATGGCCAGCAATCAATTCGTCTACTTTATGGACGGTGTATCCAAAACCTACCCCGGTGGGAAAAAAGTGTTTGAAAACATCCGCCTGAACTTTCTGCCCGGCGTCAAAATCGGCGTTGTCGGCGTCAACGGCACCGGTAAATCCACCTTGATGCGCATCATGGCGGGCCAGGACAAGGATTTTGTTGGCGAAGCATGGGCCGCCGAGGGCGCGCGCGTCGGCTATCTGCCACAAGAGCCGCATCTCAATGAAACACTCAATGTGCGTGAAAACGTCATGCTTGGGGTGGCCGACAAAAAGGCGATCCTTGATCGCTACAATGAGCTGGCGATGAACTACTCGGAGGAAACCGCCGACGAGATGGCAGCCTTGCAAGACGAGATCGACGCCGCCAACCTGTGGGATCTTGACAGCCAGATCGACGTCTCGATGGAGGCTCTGCGCTGCCCACCTGATGACGCGGATGTCAGCACGCTCTCGGGCGGGGAACGCCGCCGCGTCGCCCTGTGCAAGCTCCTGCTCGAAGCGCCCGACATGCTGCTGCTTGACGAGCCGACCAACCACCTTGATGCCGAAACAATCGCATGGCTACAACAGCACCTTATTGATTACAAAGGCACAATCCTGATCGTGACCCACGACCGCTACTTCCTCGACGCCATCACAGGCTGGATTTTGGAACTCGACCGCGGCGCAGGCATCCCGCATGAAGGCAACTACTCAAGCTGGCTGGAAGCCAAGGCCAAGCGCCTTGAAAAAGAAGCCCGCGAAGACAAATCCAAGCAGCGCACGCTGGAACGCGAGCTTGACTGGATGCGCCAAGGTGCCAAAGCCCGCCAAGCGAAATCCAAAGCGCGTATCAGCGCCTATAACGACCTCGCCAACCAGTCCGAGCGCGAGAAAATGGGCCGTGCACAGATCATCATTCCAAACGGTCCGCGCCTCGGCTCCAAAGTCATCGAAGTCGAAGACCTCAAAAAAGCAATGGGCGACAAACTATTGGTCGAAGGCCTGTCGTTCGATCTGCCTCCGGGCGGTATCGTCGGCGTGATCGGCCCGAACGGCGCGGGTAAATCCACGCTCTTCTCGATGCTCACCGGCCAAGCACAACCTGACGCGGGCACCGTGACCTATGGCGATACCGTCAAACTGTCCTACGTCGATCAATCCCGCGACGCGCTCTCTGCGGATGCCACCGTTTGGGAAGAAATCACCGGCGGCGCAGAGATCATCACGCTTGGTGACGCCTCGATGAACTCGCGCGCCTATTGCTCGGCGTTCAACTTCAAAGGCGGCGATCAGCAAAAAAAGGTCGGCCTGCTGTCAGGCGGGGAACGCAACCGCGTGCACATGGCCAAGCTGTTGAAATCGGGAGGTAACGTGCTGCTCCTCGACGAACCGACCAACGACCTCGACGTGGAAACCCTGCGCGCGCTGGAGGATGCACTGACATCCTTCGCGGGCTGCGCAGTCGTCATCTCCCACGACCGTTTCTTTCTTGACCGGATCTGCACCCACATTCTCGCCTTTGAAGGAGACGCCCATGTGGAATGGTTTGAGGGCAACTTTGAAGACTATGAGGAAGACAAAAAACGCCGCCTGGGTGCCGATGCGATGGAACCCAAGCGCATGAAGCACAAGAAATTCGTGCGCTAAGACAATCGGGCGGCCAGTTTGGTCGCCCCCTTTCACTCAGGCTTCGGCTTCAACGTCCTTGGAGTCCGGCGCAGGCAAGGCCAATGCTTCATCTGGCATCTGTTCAGGCAGCTCCAGACTGACCGATCCCGTTGCAGGGTCAATCGTCACCTTCGGCTTGTCATCCAACAGCGCAACCACCTCATTGACCTCTGACAAAGCGCGCTCAATCGTCTGACGCTGGGTCTCAACAATTGCTTGCGCGCCGCCAAGACGTGATTTTATAAAGTTGAACATCTGATTTTCCCCGGATTTTATTGCCCGACTTCATTTATCAAGGGACGTTCGCGGCGTTCAGGGGAAAGCATTGCACATTCTCCCTCCCGAAAACCCACGCCGGAAACAATTTATCAACAATTTTCATCGAATGTCCGGCCAACGCCGATATTTACGAAGAGGGCCCTGTGCGATTTTTAGGTTACGCTATGTCTTGCCTCTTTTTGGCAACCCCCCTGCCGCTGCGCGCAGAACTCGCCTCACTGCTGGGCGGTGCTGCATTCCAGAACGCACGAATCTCCATCCTGCAAAAACCACAGGGCGGCAGCGCCACACAGACGACCCCGCGCAACGCGAGCCTTTTTACCAGCCAAAGCGGTCCAGGTCTTTTTGCGCCTTATCCCGGACGGCCCGCGCCCGGTGAAAATCAGGCAACTGCGGCGCTTGCCCCCTACCCCACATCCACAGCGGCCCATATCCGCAACATCATCAGTCAGGCAGAGGCCGGCATCAAAGGCTATGATGCGGTCCAATACGGCGCGCGCAAACTGCCACGCAAGCCGCCAACACAGATGACGATCGCGGAAATTTACCGCTGGATCGATCAAACGCCTGGACAACCCCATGCTATCGGGCGCTACCAATTCATTCCTGCAACACTTCGGCGGCTAGTCGCGAAACTGGCGCTTTCCCCAAACGAGACATTCAACGCGCGCATCCAGGACAAGCTCGCCGATAGTCTTTTGGCCGAAGCAGGGCTTGCCGCCGCCGCGCGCGGCGACATGACACGGCAAGATTTCATGAATAACCTCGCCAAAATATGGGCAGGTCTTCCCAATTCGACCGGCCGCTCCGAATACGACGGTTACGCAGGCAATCGGGCGACCATGACCTGGGCGCGGTTCAGCTCCGAGATGGAAAAAGTCTTCCCAAGCTGACTATTTCCGCTTCACAAATTCAGTCAAAATGACAATGCGCTGCCCCTCGACGCGCCCCTCGATATGTCCGGCATTCTCATGAACAAGCGAAATACTTCGCACGGCTGTGCCGCGCTTGGCCGTAAATCCGGCACCTTTAACGGGCAAGTCCTTGATCAAAACAACTGTGTCACCTGATGCCAGCACCGCGCCATACGCATCTTTGTGCACCAAGGCGACGTCTTGCGCGCGCGCCATGACCTCCGGCTCCATGATCATGCCAGCCTGCGCATCCGTCGCCCACGCCTCGCCGATCTCGCCCAGCTTGCGCCAAACAGCGATCTGGACCGCGGGCTCGACCGACCACGCCGCACCCTCCAAAGCGCGCCAATGACCGCCCCGCGCGGGTGCTTGGCCCGCACACACCAGACAAAATAGCGCGTCATCACTTGGCGTCACTTCAATGCGGCTCAATCCCTCCACATCGCCACAAATTTCGCAAACACCGCCCGCACGGACCATCAATTCATCAATTTTCAACATTTTTTCCTGCACACTCATGTTTGACAAACTTGCAATGCGACCCAGCGGTCGAAAGGTCAACCTGTTGCCAAAACGACTCTGTAAGGAAAAACCGCACAAACACTTCACAATTTTGCCGCGATTATGTGGCTAGATAACATCATCAGCAGCAAAAGGATCACTCAATTGGGCATATCAATGGTTTGAGTTATAGCCGAAAGTTGGTGACGGCCCGGATGGGCGGCATATC
>TARA_R110002167_G_scaffold54043_7_pt1 | contig 11144 bp, 11 predicted proteins | sample TARA_R110002167 | Tara Oceans TARA_R110002167 (sample SAMEA4398238) | marine metagenome | biome: Polar Biome; feature: [MES] marine water layer (ENVO:01000295) within the mesopelagic zone...; material: water (ENVO:00002006), including particulate matter (ENVO:01000060) such as...... | reverse complement strand
CAACAACTTGTTCTTCAGGAGTACTCTGAGTATCCATCGAATCCATCAATGCTGCCAAAGCACTTGGGGAAGTAGGATCAATACCAAGCTCCTGCATACGCTGCACAGTTTGCTGCTTAACCTGTTCTACTTGTGTAGCTCTCGGTTGTTCTACATCGCCACCTTCCTGGTACTTCATGATCCTATCTTGAAGACCGTAAAAAGTTTTGGGGTCTTTGACCTTGATGGCTCCTCCTTCAGCATTAGGTTCTACTTCCTCAAAGGCATCTGGGAAAGCCCTGAAAAGTTCTGAGTCTCTACTAAATTCTATTTCCATGTCTTTCGCTAAAGAAGTCAGCAATTTTGCATACTCAATGATCATCTTAGTCTTGCGGTCTTCCTTATCTTTGTGACCTTTATACACAAGGTTTGCGGTATCTTTAATGGTGGAGAATTGTACCTTCTGTTCCTGGATATCAAGTTTTCTGTTATCCAAAATAATTCCTGCTGCCTTGTGAGTAGCGTCTACTTGAGCTTCCTGCGCCCTTAACTCCAGATCACCTTTCTGTAAGTCAAGAGATTGCTGTTCCACTGATCCTTGCTGTTGCCCAACTTGCGCCATCTTAGCCATCTCCTGCAACTGCTGTGCCGCTTGGGCTTGAGCAAAGGCTTCCCCAGAGGCTTCCTCACCCGTCATTGCAACCATCTGTTCCTGATACTGCATCAAGGTGTGCTCAGAAATATTTGCTTGAACAAGCGGAGTCATTTGTGCAAAAGCTGGATTCTGTTGTTGCAAAGGATTATTAAGCCACGCATTCTTAAAAGTTATGTGTGCCTCATGATTTTGTCCTGGGAAAGCCTTAATGGGCACTCCTTGTGAAATCGCAATAATATCTCCCATAGGACTTAGTTCTTGTGGTTCCTTGGCAGGCGGCATCAGGCGGTCTGCGTTTTCTATGTTGGTAGCCTCAAGGATCATCTTGTGGACTTCCCTGATATCATAGGTTCCTTGCGGGGCCTGAGACGACAACTGAAGAGCCATCTGAGCAAGGGCAAATCGGTGGGTAGCACTAGGAATATTTGGATCAGAGACAGGCAGAACATCTATGCGCCCGTCGAAGTCTTCCTTAAATATTTGAATACTGCCGTCAGCAACATCCATTGCCATCGATTCAGGAAGAAATTCAAAATTTACTCTGGCTAAAACCCTAAATTCATCACGCTGACTTTTATGTAGTCTCTTATGGATAGCTGTAAAGAATTTTGCTGACTGCTCTATGAGAGCCATAGTAGTTCCAACAGGCCCATAATTACTGCTATCAGCAATTACCTGTTCAGTGGTATCGGCAAACTTCTGCCCCGCTCTTGTAACAAAGTCTAACATCTGGTAAAGAGTGGCCGAAGGCTCCTTATAGGGGAGAGCATAAAAACTTTTGTCTAGTTGCTGCCCTGTGCTTTCAACTTCACGCCATTCACCAGGACTTATGGGGTCTTGATCTCCAACAATTCTTACACCTCGTGCCTTGAAACCGCCAGGAAGGTTTGCAAATTGACCTGCATCAATCAAGGCGCGCATGGCCGCTGTGGCCGTAAGGGTCATATTACCGAGAAAATGTATATAACCGAAGCCGTAAAAACCAAATCCAGGTACAAACTTGTAATGAACAAAGTGTTCCAACTTAATGTATTGAGGATCGTCCTCTTCCCAGTTTCTTCGAACAGATAGGACTTTTCCTGAACCTTCCTCCACAGTGACAATGTATGGTGCCGCGACTGGTGTCTCAAATTCTCCTCCTAATTCTAAATAACAGTGTTGCTCAAGAAGACAATACTGAGGATCATTAGAGGAATCATAAGAAAAGCCAAGAATTTCATCCATCTTCTGAGACATGTCAGAACGCTCTTGACCTCCAGGCTCCCCCAAGTCACAATCTCTATACATCTCGGAAGCAATATCGCGCTGAAGATCGTTTCCTGACCTATAAATTACATGGGTATAACGATCCGCTCTCTTCAAGTCAGGGGAATTAAAGGGAACATAAAATTGGTCTACCGATACAAACTCACTGGTAGGTCTTGAAGAACTGGCATCAAAATATATTTTTTTAAAGGCAGAACCGAAAATAGGTAACTGAAAAAGAAGACGTTCAAATTCTTCGAAATACTCAGGCATCATCTCTGAGATTTCATAATTCATAAATTCTTTTACACGCTTGGCTTGGCCTTCTTTATCTGAGGTAACCTTACCAATGATTTGAGTTTTTACCGGCCCCTTGGGTGGAAACAATTCTTGCGAAGCCTTGCTCTGGAATTTTACTGCGTTCTCTATAATAAGAGGGTGAACAGCAGTACAAGCACCTTCGAAAGGCTCAGAGGTTTCCTGCAACTTCAAGCCAAGAAGCTCAAAGCCTTTTTCAAACATCTGTTCCCAGTCTTGTCGGGCATCCTTATCAGCACCATACTTTTGAATGACCTGTTGACCTATCTCTTCAAGTTCACGTTCATCCATATGTAGAGCTAAGTTATCAGAATGCACCATAACCACTTCTTCTTGTTCAACGACTTCTTCAGCCTCGCCGTCTACAATATAAAATTCTGTGTCAGCCATTCGTATTAAATCCTCCAGTAACCTGCAACTGCTTTTTTCTTGGGCACATCAAAATCAGGATCGTGGGGATGCTCCAACCGCCAAGACTCCTTCATCCATAAAATCGCCATAGTCATGGCATCTACTTGGTCATCGTATCTAGCCGTCGGAAATCCCCCACTTTCCATCACAAGCTCCTGCGCCCACTCCTTTTCAGGAATCCAAATACGCCCGGACTCAAGCAATGGTGTAGCTGCATTCACTCGACTTACTTTATCACGATCAGGAGTGTATTCCAAAATAGGAAGTCCCGCTCGCCTTAAATCCTGAATAAGAGATTGCCCTGAAGCTTTCTTCTCAATCAAAACCATATCAGGGGTATGTTTGTCGAATAAATCCTGTGCAGTTGATCTAAGTTCAGGATATTCCATACGCCCACGAACATTAGATAACAATATTAAATTAGAAATCCACCTTTCAATACCCTCGGAATCCCGCTCTAGCAGGTCAAATATACCCCAAGTCTGCATCACAGAGTAGTCTGCAGTGCTTCTTTTTGAAAAGGCTGTATCCATCGTTTGTAACACATAACTACACTCAGGGGGGTCCGACTCATCCCAGGTCTGGAACCATTCCTTCTTTATTAGACCGCCTTCCTGAGGCTGCGGGTCTTGCATGTAAAGACTTTGCCAATACTGGGTACCATTATTTCTTTTTATTTCATCCTCTTCCTCGCGCAGAAGAGAATCGGGTTTCCACTGAGGAAAATAACTAGAGCCTGAGGGAAGCTGAAGAAGTTTTGCTGAAGGATCATCAAGCCACGCAGGAATCTTAAGGACTTCCCACTCACCCTCTTTCGCATTACCCAGAAGCCAGCCAGAAATATCATCTTCATGGTACCGTGTGTTAATGACCACTATGGCCCCTCCAGGCATAAGACGGGTTCTAAGGCCAGAAGGATACCAGTTCTTTATATATCTGCGTCCCGCCTCTGAAAAAGCATCTTCCTCAGACATAACATCATCAAGAATAGCCACATGAGCACCACGGCCAGCAATTTGGGTTTTCACACCAGCCGCAAAATAGGTTCCCCCCTGATTAATCATAAATTTACCAGCACTACGAACATCCGATCTCACCTTAACTTCAGGAAATACAGACTGAAAAGTGGGCGAATTAATAAGATCACGAACAACACGACCAAAATCTGTGGCCAATTGATCCGAGTGAGACACAGTAAGAATTTCTCTTTGCGGATACTGCCCTATGTACCAAGCAGGAAACAACTTAGAACAAAGTAAAGACTTACTACTACGGGGAGGAAGAAACACCATAAGGCGTTTAAGATTACCATCCCCTATTTGTTGTAGCTTATCAGAAATTACTTTTATGTGCGCGCCCATCTTAAAATCATAGACAAGCTCTGGCGACACCAGCTTAACGAAAGAAAGAAAGTCAGTCCTACTTTGATGTAGAACCAAATAGACTAACTTGTCGCGTAACTCACTTTCCGCCGTCAACAACCTTAAAGCCTATCACTTCTGCAAGACGATGAATATCTTGTTTTACCGTCTCAGGTTCATCCCCTTTAGTTAATTGGGTAACTTTTTGTTCAGAGCGATCTACAAACATGCCTAGGTGTTTACCTATAGTTTCCATCGCCCTATTAGCATTGGTGAAATCCGACTCTTGCATGGCCGAATCATAAACTTCCATTACTTTATCAAGAACTTTTTCCGCATTAACTTTTACATCTTTCAAAGCTTGCTCCCTTATTTCGTTAAGTCGCATCTGAATTAGAGGATTCGACAGCATACGTTTGACAGCAGGCTTCAACCACCTAGACTTATACCCGGCTCTCTTGTAGGCTTCTTCAGGGTCTCCTGTGCTCATGTATTCAAGACAGAATTTTTCCTGCCTGGGAGTAAGACCGCCGAACTCCCATATCTTGCGTTGGCTTGGATTTTCAAGCACACCTTTTCTCCTAGCTAATTCGGCCCTCATGTGAACTATGTCTGAACCACGAGGAGTTTTTCGTCCCTGAAGAATGAAACGGTAATGCTCTACCAGTTCCTTCTCAGACATTTTTCCGTATTTAAGATGTGGTCTCATTAGGCACATTATGTAGTTGAATGGCTACTTTAGCAAGCCTTGCAGCATCGTTAGTTCGCCATTGTCGAAATTCACTCTTGTTGACACCATATATTTTTACACCAAGAGGCTCTAGGCCATCCCGAATCCTCAAGAGTTCTGATCTCCAGTTGTAACTTGTGGGCAGCTTCTTGTCTCTTACTGCCTGATCCACATTATGTTGGCTGCAACTAGGAATACAAAACCACTGTATCAGTTGTTCATAGGTTCCCTCAAACTGTGCTGGCTGCCCCTTGTCCTTCAGGTACGCCAAGGTCTTCATTATGGTGCGCGCCAAGTTGTTCTGCTCCACTAGATTGCTGGAGGAGCTTAGGCGGTTCTCATTATAGATGCGGGTAAACTCTCCTGGCTCCCACCCAAGGTGTTCTGCTGCAGCCTCGACCCAACGAGCCACCTCATTAAAACCCTTGGTCTCACCTATCTTTACGGTATCTATATTGCGATGACACACCACCAAGGTATCCAAGAGACCACCTAAAATTTGGGCATTATCCTTAAGGAAGTCTCTCTTTACTTGTGAGATGCCCTTGCCATTCTTTTCATCAGGTATCCTATCTAGGTGAAGACTAATGACCCTTCTGGCCAAGTCGTCACGATTAACCAAGTTAGGAATACCATTAAGGATCACGGGTCTTGTGACAGTATACTGATAGAGTTCACCATTGGTGTAGAGTGATCTTTGAGAGACAGAAAGCCCTGTGCTCAGTTTACATAAAGAATCAGATACATCCCACTTAAGACCAGAGATATTGTCAAAAGCCAAAAGATGCCTATGTCTGGCGGTTGTTCCAATATCTGACTCCTTCTTTGGTAGAGAGGCTGGCGTATCCCCGTGAGGGTCCAACAAGGTCATAAGGATATCACTTAGGGTGGTCTTACCCGATCCCTGCTGTCCAGAAATTACCAGGATAGGATACTCTTTTTCGTCACGCATCACCGAGAGCATAAAACCCACCAAGAGTTTCCACTGATCCTCATCACCATAGTGGATATGCTTCTTTAATAGCTCTAGGTTTCCTCCCCGCACAGGGTCTGGATAACGACTTACCGACTGCTCTCTGACCAGGGGAACCTCAGGGGGACACTCCTTCTGGATACTCCACCCCTCCCGGTCTACCTTTATGTAGCGCCAGTCCTTATCCGACATATTAAACCATGTGGCATCCTTATACTTTTTTACGCGCACACTCGGAGAAAGACGAGGGCTAGTAAGACACTTGCCCTTGAACCAGTCCACTATGGCTTCGGTACTGCTTCTGGGCGGTACATCACCGTGCAGGGTGTAGTAAAAATCTTGGACATAAGCCCTAAAGCTGGAGCCTTGAAGCTTGGCTATCTGGTGCTTCTTGTTCCATGTGAAACGAACATAGAGCATTTCGTCCCTCGACTGGAACATGGTGACTCTATCTTCTAGGGCTTCTACGGTACGGGTAGTAATATTAGGCATTGTAATTCCTTTCGGGCTGTGTTACAACAATTGGGCACCCAGGGTCAAGGGCCGCCACGTTGAGAATGATTCTTAATTAGAATTTCTTGGGTGGCGGCCTTTCCTTTTTGGAGCCGATGGGCGAATCATGGGCGGATGTATGGGCGCAAATTATGGCCAATTGTCCTTTAGTTTCAACGGGTTGGGCGCTATGGGCGCTATGGGCGCTATAAACTCTCATATACAGACCCTACCATGCCACGAGGCCCCTGTCTATATATTTATCTATCTAAAGAAAAAACATCCGCCCAATGCGCCCATCTCGCCCAGCGCCTTGAAAACAAAGGGCAATTCGGAATATGATCCGCCCATCTTGCGCCCATAGAGCGCCCATAACCATATTTTGTGTGTGGGTATAGGGGTGGGGAACCTACAAAAAAAATTGGTGGGGGGTACCTTGAGAAGGAAATAGGAGGGGGAACTCAGGACAAGACCCTAAAACTTGCCGACTGGGCCACCCGAAAAGAACCAGGAGTTCAACCCCTCCGTCTGATTATTATGCAGTACCCTGGAGTGAGAAGTCAAGTATTTTTTTGGGGGTGGGGAACCTAAGTCGAAAATTTGCTAATCTAGGGGCTGGTGTATCTATACATACATGCGGGGGCCTTCGTGGATTTTTCCCTCCCCCCTAGCAAGATATCACTTACCAGGGGAGAGGGAAAGTATCAAGCCCTAGAACAATTCAGCGACGTCTGTCTTCGCCGCCTTGCCTTGCTGAGGCACTTTCTCTGCATCTTGGCGGCCAGCCTTGGTGCGAATAATGATGCGGCCCTTCGATATTACCGCCTCGCACTCATTCTTGCCATGCTTGAAAGTTCCGCCGCGAAGGAAGAACGGCAGGTTCCAATAATTGCCGTCGGGTGACACGCCCACTTCGTTGACGGGAATTTCGAAAGTGAGAGTGAAATTAGCTGTCTTGCTAGTCATATCTTAAGGCCCTCCATGGCCATTATGTACCGCCCAGCTTGATTGCCGACGGTTCCACATTGTCTCACGGCCCGCGCCGATTGTCCAGCACTTTCGGTAACCCATTGATTTCATTGGCTTTTCTGGGCTGACTCGGACCCGCTACTACCCTGTATTTGGCTGATTTACTTAGGAACATAGGAAGAACACGCGGAGAAGAGGCATGCACATAAGCACATACACATACAACATCAAACCAACTTAAATAACAGCGAATGCACACTTTTCCCTGTTTGTCAAGTCTTAATTGTGGGCGATTTCCCCAACTAATTCAACAAGTTACAAGTAAAACTTCACAAGATACACTAGCAGAGCTTAAGCGGTGGCCATGAATGGGGAAGGGGAAGGCTCCTTTTTCTGTTCTCTTTCCAAAGAAGGAAGAAGGGCTTGGGGCTAATTGGGGTGGATGGGGGTTGACAACCCTGGATGGCCGTGCTAGCCTTGGATCATCACGCCACCAATCCTCGCCAACAAGTAACCATATCAACCACTTAGGGCGAGCCAAACATAGGAGCAAGAAGACATATACAATGCTAGAGATACAGGAATACCTAAGCAGAGAGAAACGCCTCTGGACCCACCCTAATCGCAACCGATATGAACCCCTCCTAGCTGCGAGACCTGATATTAAAGCAGCAGAGGCATTCAAGGCCGAGTATGATAACGAGCAGCTACCTAGATTCATTGAGGAAGCTAACGCACAGGAGGACTACTAGGATGGATAAACTAATTAAGATTGAGGTTAAGAACTCTTACGGCAGTGAACGATACTACCCTAAGTGTAATCTCAGCAGGATGTTTTGTGATATCGCCGGTACCCAAACCATTACCCAGGATATCATCTCGACAATAAGAAGAAACGGCTATAACATAGACGATGTTACCCCCAAGAAGACCTTTGAAAACAACCAGTAGGACCAAAGAAGATGAAAACATTCAACGTAAACGGCATCCAATGCGTAGACGCCACTGAACCCCTTACCTTTACCGTTACCAAGAACGATGTTGCCTTAGCATCACGAAAAGACCATCCTAATTGTGCTATCGCTCGTTCTCTTATGAAGCAAACAGGGCGTGATGTTCTCGTTAGTCGCTCTAGGGTATATGTAAAGCAAACATACCAAGACGTATGGGTTCGTTACATCTCTAAGAATTCTTTGCGAGAGCAACTAATCTCATTTGACCAAGGCGGCACCTTTTCAAATGGAGAATATTCTCTTAACCCAGCCCAACCATGTAAGAAACTTGGGCAGCATACAGGAGGCCAGAAGAAAGTATCCTCGCCGAAGCGCCGTTCTAAGCCAGTTAAACTTACTGGCGTTCGTCGACATGCAGGGAATTGGCCTATTGCGGTCTAATTTGAACGAGTCAGCTTGTTACTGACTAGTCAGGTCTAGGCTTCCTGATGATAGAGAAGCGGTATGACAACCGTAACAAAGAGTCTAAAACCGGGTGAGAGTGGAGCATTTGTGTCTTATGATGTCATGAAGCTCTTACCTCCAAACAGGGTGAGAGTGGAGCTTTAACGTATACTCAATTACAGCGAGGCGTTATAGTAATGAAGCTCTCACCCACCTTTAACTCGGAGCAATACGATGCATTTACATCTATACGATGTTACCGATATCACTCTCACCAAGGATGTGCATGGTGGGGCCGGAACTCATGTCATACGCATAGTAGCTAGGTCAGAAGGCAAAAACGCAGTAATCACCCTGTTCTTTGATAAGGAGCATAAGGATGTTTGGAATGTTATCGGTCAGCTTGTTGAGCAAGACTATGCTTAAATTCGGAATAGTGTACATGCCACCTAAATCACCATTAAAACCACACTGGGAACTTAAGAGATACTGTACCAATTGTGGTGGCACAAAGCAGTATGAGTCTGTCGATCACGGTGTTAATAGCAATGGGCCTTATCAAGATGCTTATGCCTTTGATTGCACTAAGTGTGACGAAAGTGGTGAAGTAATCTTAGACGAAATACCACTCAATCAATACGAAAACTATGACGAAATACTAGCCGACTACCCTAACTTAACCTCGATAACCCAATACTTACAGGAGAATAAGCCATGAATGCTTTTACCCTTAGCGATTCGATCCACTTTCCCCGCTTCACCGAGAGTTACAACAAACATTGGCACGGTGAAAACGATAAGGGAATCCGTAGCGTCGATACTGACGAGATAGTCAGCACTCCCAGCAAAAGTTATAAGCTAGTACAACACGAAGATATTTACAGCAAGTTTAAAGAATACCTGCAACAATCACTTGCTGCCTTCGATTATTATTCCCTTAAGGAAGATGTATCCTTCTCAAAGAATGGCGCTAAAATGTCATGCAAGTTTTCTTTCCCTACCATGAAAGTCTCCTATGAGCACACAAAGCATGGACCAACAGACAGAAGTTTCTTTGTGCTCCTTAAGCATGGTGTCGATGGTAAGTGGTCAGCAGAATCAGGTGTTGGCCTAATGGATTTTGCCTGCTTAAACTTTGAAATGGGAGGCGAATGGGATTTGTTTAAGCGTAAACACACAGCAGGCTTCACGGTCGAGGGCTTTGTAGCACCTCAAGTAACTTGTATGAGACAGTTTGACATACTCAAAAACAAACATGCCTATCAACTAGAAACACCATGTAGTGATATTAAGGTGCTATCCTACCTCATGGAAACGCCCAAATGGTCCAAGCAATTATGCGACGATGACGGACGTAAGCTAGAGCACCAAGACGGCTCACCCGTAGTTGATATAAATAAAGCGGGTGAACGTATCTATGCTCAATGGGAACACGAAAAGAAGGACAGAGGCTCCAACATTTTCGCCTTGTCTAGCGCCCTAACCTATTGGTCATCTCACGACTCCGACGACTTCCCTGTTAAGAAATCAGCCGGTGCCAGCAACTTAATGGGTATCTTAGCAGACAGACAGAAATTCGTAGCCGATTTGATGAAGAAAGCACCCTTCATTAAACAAGCATGCTAGGTGGTGTGCTCCTTAGATATAGCTGGTATCTTTAAGAGGCATATGATCACCACCCTGACCATATAATTATCCAATCTCAATATATGGTTAGCTTTTCGCGTTGTATGTACTCGTCCAAGCGGAGGTGATGTGGGCAGTCTTGACAGCCAAGGCGGTGTCGTAGTAATACTGCCAAGCCCACCCTAACCCTAACCAGGAGGCGACATGAAACACAAAAAGCAAGGTGATCTATTACAACTAGGCACCAATACCAAGCTATCTAAAAGCCTAGATAACTCGGATGAATATCTTATAGCTGGCCTATCATTAGCACCTTCAGACTTGAGCGGCTATCGTGTTTGCACTCATGAGAATGTAGCAGCATGTAAGCCCACTTGTCTATTCTTTGCTGGTCGTGGCGCTATGCATTCAGTACAAGACTCTCGTATCAGGAAAACAAAACTATTCTTTGATGATAGAGTACATTTCCTCAACCTATTAAAATCAGATATGGTTAAAATGATGCGCTATTGTGACAAGCACCAGCGTAAACTTGCCGTTCGTCTCAATGTTTTATCTGACTTACCCTGGGAAACTCATCTGGATATGGATTCATACACCAAGTATGATGTACAATTCTATGACTATACAAAACGCTTCTCTCGCTTAGGTAAGATGCCATCTAACTATGACTTAACTCTAAGTGTTTATCCTCACCCCACCTTATTTGATAAGTCAATGACGATAGCCAAGCAAACCAAAACAAATATAGCTGTCGTGTTTCAAGATAAAATACCTAGAAGATTTCATGGCTTGCCTACTTTTATTGGTGATGATTCTGACCTGCGTTTTCTTGATCCTAAGCCATGTTGTGTAGCACTAAAAGCTAAGGGGAAATTACGCAACCCCGACATAATAAATCAGATGAAAAGAAAACTATCATTTGGTTTGCCTCTCAGCCGTACCAAGGAGATACACCATGCCTGACTTAAGCTGTTTAAGTAATGAA
>TARA_R110002167_G_scaffold43808_2_pt1 | contig 11145 bp, 1 predicted proteins | sample TARA_R110002167 | Tara Oceans TARA_R110002167 (sample SAMEA4398238) | marine metagenome | biome: Polar Biome; feature: [MES] marine water layer (ENVO:01000295) within the mesopelagic zone...; material: water (ENVO:00002006), including particulate matter (ENVO:01000060) such as...... | reverse complement strand
TATCTAACATATCTGATATGACTTCGGAAGAAGCCATGAAAGGTATAATACAATTACAACAGCAGACTGGTGTACTTTACGGTTCCTTAACTGCTGCTGAGTATAAAAGATTAACTGTACAGGAACAGGGAATACTTCTTACACAAAGGTCAGCGTATGCGTTAGATGCGTTAAATACAATTGCTAATCGCTCGGTTGCTCTTGAAGGTGACTTAGTTAACACTATGACTAACTTCGCCGCTCAAGGTCAGTTAGTCGGTGAGTCGTTTCACGATATGGCAGCCATGTCTGCCGTTCTACTTGAGGCTGGTGAGGAGCAAGGTGCTGCTGGCCGTTCCCTGCGTATGATGTACGCTCGACTTGGTGGTAACATTGGTAACGCTCGAGATAAAATGGAGGAGATGGGACTAACAGTTACCGACCAAAATGGTAATCTAAAAACCATGCGTGAGATAATGAAACAGTTAACCGATAAAGGATGGGCTGAGATGTCCTCGGCACAAAAGCAGAATATCGCTCAGACTGTGGCCGGTAACAGGCACTATGTCCGTTTCATTAAGTTGATGGAGAATAACGACAGGTTTTTACAATTAGCCGCAGATGGTATGGAAGGTTATGATTCCGCTACCGAACAGGCTGAGAACGCTATGAAAAACTTCGCCTATCAATTAGAAATTGCTGAAGCAAGGGGTGAAAATCTAAAGGCGGAGTTAGGAGAGACTTTCAATCCGTTCATGGTGGGTCAACAAGAGGCTCAGAACCAAATACTAGAAGTACAAGAGGACTTGGCTAATATGTTCGGTCCCACTGTAATGAAACACTTGGGAAGATTTAGTGCATATATGAAATATGCTGGTGGCTTCGTTAAGTTCGGCCTTGGTGTTCAAGGTATGGCTTTAGGTATGTCCATGTTTGAGGCAGTACAGGGTGATTTACATGGCCTCATGGTTGCTAATGAGAACCTACATAGTAAACAGGCAACTTGGATGGACTATAATATAAGGGCTACTAAGGAAGAAGTAGAGATAATTTCAAAAATTAGGTTTGCTCATCAGCAAATTAATGCAACTCTTGAAACAAGAAATCAATTAAAAAATAACTTAAAAACTATTGATTTAGAGAGAGTACCTCAGTTAGAAAGAGAAGGCCGATTACAAGAATATATAAATCAGAAAAATCTATCAATATATCATATAAATAAACAGGGTGTACAGGTACGCAATATGAAGAAAGCCCTTTCTATGAATGAGTTAGACACCGCCTCAAGATATAGTGCCATCATAAAAGCAGATTTGGCAAACCAGTATTCAGAAGTTAATCTTCTTAGTGAGTTTAATCGTATTAAAAATACAGCCATGACTTCTGAGATGTCATTTAGGCAACAAATGATTATCGACCATGAAACCATGAATCTACTAGGTACAGATGAATTAAAGATGATGCACGCAAGAAAAGGTTTGCTTGAGCAAGAAATGGGTATGTTCCAGCGCATAGTCGCAGATAATGAAAGACTACGAGGTTTGCGAACAGATGAGAAGGGTGGTGGGGGAACCAGTACTGAAGGTATAGTTAACTCAGCATTATTCAGAGAGAGTGCTGATGCTGTCTACTTAGTAAAAGAACAATTAAAACAACTAAGAATTGAGCAAAAGAATGTTAGGGAAGGGGATGAAGAAGGTGCTCAAGCCGTAGACGATGCAATAAGTGGCTATAGGGCACTAGAGGAGCAATTAGAGGATATAATCTTAGTGAGAAGGGAGAGTGCTGATGTACAGAGAGAGTTCGCTAAAGGTTTCAAATGGGAGAGAAACGCTGCTTGGGCTGCTGTACAGATGAGTAAAAAGAGAACGGGTTCTATAATACAAATAGATAACAACTTATCAAAAATGCAGGTTAGTATGCTTGAACTTGCTAAAGTAGAGCAAGATTTGAATATACTAGATAGGGCAAGAACGCATAATTATTCTGACTTAAAGAATGCAACACTGGAAATGGATAAAGTACAAAGGATTTTAGGGGAGAGTGGCGAAGAGTACGCTGATATTCTCAGGGAAATAGAAAGTGAGCAAAGAAAAGGTAATGACACGATGAAGCAGCAGAAAAGGTTACAAGAAATACTAAAACAAGGTTATGATGAGACAAACGCTTTCCATAAAGAAATGGGTAAGATTACCGATAAAGAGAGGACTAAGGCCATAGGTAAAGCCACGGATGCTACAAGAAAGTTTGCATTTGCAGCCTCCGCCGTTGCTTCAGTAGGGCTTCCTATGGTTTTCAATGACACGAATAGTGCTATGGCAAGTACAATAATGATGACATCTACACTCACTCCAGCACTCATGCAATTAGGTAAGGCTACTATGGGAATGGTTAAGGCTCAGGCTTTGTTAGTAGCAGACCTTGGTGGTCTAGCAAAGGGTTGGAAAACATTAGTTGCCGCTATGGCCCCAGCCCTTATTGCTATAACAGCGATAACCGCCGCACTATGGGTTATGAGTGCGTCAGCAAAAGGCTACGAAAGGGCTGATGCGGCACTTGCTAAGACTTTGGCAAAGCAAAATGAAAGTATAGTAGCCTTAAAAACTCAAACACATTTATTTACTGAAGAACAGACCTACCTTGCTGAGAAATTAGGATTAACTAATGTAACTATATCTGACCTAGTGACTGATGAAAGTTTGCTCAGAGAAACTACTAATAAATTAAGCGAATCTTATGAATGGATGGATAAGACTCAGATAGATGCTACTGACTCCGCCAAAGAGTTAGTAAAAACCATAAAGGCATTAAATGATGAAATGGCATTTGCAGATACAGCAGCGATGAAAAGGGCGTTTAGGAAAGAAAAAGAGAATTATGAAGGTGTTTCATCAGGCTGGGGATTCTTTGGTTGGGTTGAAGAAATTGCTGATTCGGCAAGTATGATTAGTGCTGATTTGCTCACACGCATTCCTGTAATTGGTAGGGATGAGGAACATTATATGCAAAAAGACCTAGCCACACTAGATAACGCAGACTTATTTAGTGACGACGCTATTAGTAGGTATGGTTATGATGAAGAAGTAATGCTAGATGAGTTAGAAAAAATACTACTTGATGAGCAAATAAAATTAGATGATGATATATTAGGTGCTTTACAATCATTTTTAGAGCCTGAAGCATTTGCCTTTATTGAGAGTATTAATGAAAATATGTTGACGAGTGGTACATTGGATAGTATTATGAGTAAGCAAGGTAGTGATTTAGCAACGGACAACCTTGAAGGTTTAGCCGACTCCTTAAAAAATCTAACCGAAGATGTTTATGACTTCGGTAATGCCAAAGAAGAATTATTCTTTGGTGGTAAATATGGAAATGTCACAGGTTCTCTTTACAAACAAGTTGTCAAACAGGGTGTAGGAGTCCTGTATAATAAGATGGATATAGTTATGGCTAACAATTTCCACGGATTCTTTAATGAACAAGAAGCGGCAGACCGAATAATAGCGGTGTTGAACTCAAGAACCGCTGAGTTAAGTGGCGTATAGAATAGAATAGAATAGGTGAAGATAAATGACAAGAGAGAAAGCGGATGAAGGAATGTACACATTTTGGTTAGCCGGATATTATGACGACTTTATGGGAGCAAGAGTAGTTCCCGACGATAACAACAATCCTAATCTAGTTTGGTATTCATCCAAGTCCCACCACGGCAATCCGCTTAACGGGTTCGCCCCACTAAATCCTCGATATACTTACGCATGGTGTGAGAGGGGTCTCAAATCAGGTGGTGCAAGATTTAATGCTGCCGCTCTTTCTACTACCGAAAAAAATAGATTTAATGCAGGGATTAGCGAATGGGCTACTCTTGACTTAAATCGCACAAGACCTGAAACTGCAATACAGACTAGAATGGGTATAAAACCAACAGGTCTGTATGAGGGATTGGCTCATTTACAATATCCCGACTCACTAACTAATGCTAACCGTCAAAAGTTTAATAAGGCCGCTAATTATGAAACAAGTACTTCAAATGTTAATTATGCAGCAAAGGAAGGTTATCTATTATTCTGTAACGGTTACGATACAGCAAGCAAATACTATGCGGCAACAGGTACCGATGATTCTAGTTATGGTAGAGGCGGTGTGTGGAATCCACTGGCTGTAAGTTCAGGAACTACGCTGACATCAACAGCAGGTACTAGCGGTTCTTCTCGAAACAAAATAGTTAGAACACATCTTGCTGGTGTTTATTCCGGTGAAATAGTAGATGCTAACGACATCAGTGCTGCCGCCCCTATTGCCGCACTAATGCCTATTGAATCCCCCTGCGGTAAGCCCTTTTTAGTTACAGAAATACACCAAAACAGCACTTCTGCTTACGACCCCATTATATCTTATGATGCAACCTTGAACAGTAAGGGTGACGGGGATATTTTTACTATTCGCATATGCCCTATGGCCGTTGATACAAGTACCGCAAGAATTAGATTGCGTATCGGCTGTGAAGGTACCGCTTTTACATCTGCCGCAAGTGGTGATACTGGTTATACTCTAGCAGCAATTGACTATGTAATTACACCTACGGCATTCCAAGAAATGACAACTTATGCCGGCACAAGCATGGACACTTTATGGGATGATTATGATTTCATAATGGACTATACAAACAATCAGTACGATGTCGTAAAAAACGGCACATTGATTCTTAACAATCAAACAATAGCCAACAAAGCAGATGGTAATCCGTTTGGGGCAGCCGATATGTACGGCTGGGAATTAGATGCGTTGGGTTGTGCTAAAAAGGTAGCAGTTCTGATAGACCGTGTTGGTCTTATTAGACCACTTAACGACCATCCAATACAAACAGTAGCAGACACAATGCCAGTAGCAGTTGATTTTTCTCTAACAATGGGAGTTAATTCAGTATCAAGTATGGATTGTACAATCATTGATGATGATGCTACACTAAAACTTCTTCCATTCTTTAACCAATCTGCTTATTCTGACTGGTCGTTATTAATGTTTTATCGAAGAATAGATAGACCGTTATGGCGGGGTGGTCTTAATTCACTATCATACAAACAAACTACTGATTATACTCCCACTATTTCCCTAAAGGCCAGTGACTACTTTGGTAAATTAGATAATCAAATGCCAACTTGGGAATTAGGACAAGGGGGTGAAACTGATACCACTCGTCAAATAGCCTACAACAGAAGTGAATCACAAAATCAACTAAACTCATATTTTTTCGGTACCAGTGCGCTAAATGTAGCAAACGCTACATTAGGTTACAATGAAGTACAGGATGGTTCCGGTAATTTCAAACAACATCTCGATAGTAGAATGAGAAACAGGTCTGCCCACCCTATACAAATGTACACTAGCGAAGATACTATCGGACCTAATGAGGCTTACGATGAATGGGATGATGCCATAACAGCCGGTCACGCAACAAGTGATGCTGCTTATAGGGCAGTTCATACTAAGTGGATGGAAGATTTACGATTATCTTCTTGGTTTAGACATATGTTTGGTAAAATTAACAAAACCCCTCTTTTTAGTGGTAACTCCACTGGTGCTTTTACAGTAGGTGCTACTACATTAAGTATAGATGGTGCATATGATGTACCAACCAGTATAGGTGGTGGAAGTTTTGAAGTAATTCATGAAGATGGTTTTATTGATTCGGGAACATATACCGGCATAGCCCCTACTACTAATAAATCACTACCGTTTAGTAAATCCGCAAGTCCGGGTGGTTATGCTGAAGGTATTAGATTACATAGAACCATCTATCCTGCTGGGATGAACTCGCATGGTGGTTTACTAAGTGCTGGGGCATATCACGAAGAGTTTTGGTATGTTGATTTATGGCTACCTGACTTACCAACTGGGGGTCCGGGTGGTGGAGCATGGTCCCCAAGAGCGGATTTATACGGTATGACACTTTCTATAACTGGTGCTACTGGTGTTGGTACACCATTAAACGGTACTTGGATGATAGGCGACCCTATTACACCTGAAGCAAGCCCATACACCCAACCTTGGGACATAAGTAATACAAGAACTGCTGCCGTAGGTGGTGCTACACTAAGAAGAGTTAGACTTTACAATCTTGACGGAACTCAAAAAAGATTTACAGAAAGTGACTTTCCTACAGCGGATTGGACTTACGCTTATACGGGTAATCAGGCTGTAACTATTCAACCCGGAGCCCCCGGCTCATTACAAAACGCTGAATCATGGAGTTTTTATCATAATGTTGATATTAATAGTTTTACTATTACATGGGGTTTAGATTTAACACTACCTGCTGTTAACTTTTTACAGCGTGACATACAAACTACTGATACCATAAATGTTCGTAGTATAGATTCGGAGGACTTCAAACACATGTGGGTTCTTTGGTCTGACATGCGTAACGATGGTAAGGCTGATGCAGATTCTAATACAAGAAGAAAGCAGTTTGGTTTAATGACACCATTTTCTTCTAATTATGGTTTATCATTAGCATTTTCTAACACTAACATTTCTAATACAGAAGAAAGGCAGCAGTTTGTTGATTTGAAATTAGGCGAAGAGGTTGATATGTGGGAAATGGATGGTACTGCTGACCCTATAACCGGTGAGCCGTGGAGTAATGTTTATGGTGGTTCTAATTCCCTCAATTCACAAAGCGTAATTGGCAGTGCTATTGTTGCTGGTGCCACATCAATCACTCTTGCTAACGGAACTTCATTTGCTACAGCAGGTACGGGCATAATAGGTGGTACAGATTTATTCACATGGACTGGTAAAAGTACACATACTCTAACAGGAGTAACTGGTGTTAAGTATGCTAGACCAACAGGCATTGGAGTAAGCGGAGAAATTAAATACTCTAATTGGGAAAATAAAGGAGGGTCGTTTGTTCTTTTTGACGCATCTAAGTTTTTCAACCTTAATACTACGAGTAATGGTGGTAAAACAGGACAAACTTCAGGTGGTCGTAAAGAGATAGGGGATTATTTAGTTGAGACTGAAGGGTTCCCAGTACTCATTGATAATTATTGGAAGAAGGCCGTTCCTTCTTTTCTAAATCTTGATGATTCAGCAAGTTGGGCATCTAATTACAAGTATTTTATTAATGAAGGAACTACATTACTAAGACCTATTAAGATAGACGATAGAATTATGCAACTTACAGCAAAAGATGGTATCATTCCCCCAATAGTAAACCAAGTTGGTATGATGATTTCGGCTGAAAAGAAAACCATTTTTCACTACGCCGCCTTTGCTGGTTATGATTTAATTAATACAGCAGTAGTAGCAGAAAGTAATGGTGCTGGGTATGTAAAACTAAGTCTTGGAAATGCAGACGGAGGGGCTGGTGGTGGATATAAGGCCGCTGAATTATACAGAGTGGGACATGAAATAGTCTTGTCCTCATCAAGCGGCACTACTACTGACATTGATGGTACTTATACTGTACGACAAGTAGGTAAGGGTATGACTATAGTCGATATGGCAAGTGGTACTACTAACCAAGATACAGTACTTACTATTGATAGTAATGCTGGCTTTTCAACTGCCGGTACTGGTGTTATCAATGGAAATAATACATTTTCGTGGACTGGAAAAGGGGGTAGTACTACTTTAACTGGCTGTACTAACCTTGGGATTAATCCCGACAACTCGAGTATAATTGAAATAGGTAACTATGAAGATACTGGATTCTTAGAAATTAAAGTATCTGACAGTGTAACTATTACCACTGGTACTGTTACTGTGTCTGCACCTACATCAATAAAACTAAAAAACTTATGTTCACTTGGAATAGCAGTTCCTGACACAATCACTCTTGGTGAATGGGATGGGACAGCATATCCCGCAGTAGGCACCGTTCCAAGTGCCATCGTACCTAAAAATAATGCTTGGTGGTTAACATTCTACGGAGCGGTAGGTGGACTTCCAAGTCCAGTAGGTCGCTCATCATATGTGTCAAGCCAAAACATTGAAATAGACCCCGATAGCACTGTCACCTATCCCGACATGGTGGTATATGGCGGTCTTTCTAATGTAATGCCAATGAGTTTATTAATGATATTAAACGGATTTATTGAAACCAAAGGCGAAGGCACATGGTACGATAGTGATAAAATTAGGACTACTTATTTAGATTCTCTATCAAAAAATTGGCTATCACAAACAACCTTAGCAGGTATGCCGGACATAGGTTCAGTACCGGTAACAAGAAATATGGCAACCGTACCAACAAGTGCTACGGGGGAGTTGGGTAAACCACCTAGAGGTGGGGTTGTTAGTACAGTTGCATCCCCCGGTTCCGGTCTTTCAAGAGTTACTACTACCACTCCGCATTTATTAAATGGTGGAGAAACAATAACAATGGTGGAAAACTATGGTTTGTATTCAAATAAAATTGTGGATTATGTATACAAGGATTATGTAGTAAGTGCTGTAATCACTGATGTTCAATTTGACATACCAAATACCATAGCACTACAAGGTATGCCGGGAGTAATACCAGTAAATAGTATTGCTTGGGGTAGGTGGCGCATAGCAGATAGTGTCGATGATTTCGGAGGAGTTAACGATTGTAGGAATACTACTATATCCACTATCTTTTCAAGCACACAGGCTCTTAGTGGTGTTGGTGATAATTATGGTGGCAAACAAGTATTTTCTTGGTATATGGGAAGGGATTCTAAACCTGCTTTCATGCCAAATTATAAACTTGGTTTGATATTTAATAGAAGTAATCTAAGAGTATCTACTATGTCAACACAAAGCACAAAACAAATTACAAATGTTAGGGTGTTTTATGGAGGACATGGTAGTTTTGTAGACCACCCTGCACCAGTACTAGGTACAACTCCTCGCTGGGAAATCCTAACAATGCCTACAGTAAGCACTAATTCAGAAGCATTAAAAATTGCTAAGGTCGAGTATGAAAAGTATAAGAATGCTCCGCTTTCAATAAAAGCACAGTTACTTAATTTTACCGACAATTTTGCTTTATCAGGCATTAACAGTGTTATGGTGGATGAGGCTCGCCACGGTTATATTGCCGACCAGTCTCGCACTATCCCACAGTCTTATCATGGCAGCGCAAGAAAGGATTCGGGTAGTTTTTGGACTAGCCTACATGGTGGTAACTTCTTCCCCGGCATGGTGAATGCTCTTGACGGAAGAGATGGGGATGCTAAACTTGTTACTGATTCAAACCTTACATTTGATGAAAACTTTTGGTGGTATGGGGCTAATTCAGTAAGTTATGCTGTACAGGTAGTACATATGCCTCGAGGAATGCCAAAGGTTTCGCAGAAAACAGCAGCAGGCTCTCTAATAAATGCCGACGGTAAACTAAGAGTTGCTATTGAAGTTGGTAATGGTGTCGATTATGGCTCATCTGCTTCCGATGGTTCATTAGTAGCCTTTGCTGTACATGACCAAAATCCTTTATTTACTATCAGATTGCTTGATTACGATTGGACTAACAATACATTCCAAGCCCATGAAAGAAGTAGTAGTATGGTTACTGTTGATTCTAACGGACTTTATGAGTTAGATATACCCGGTACATATTGGTCAACTGGCCGCACTGGCACAGAAAAAATAATCATATCTGTTAATTATGATTACCTAAACGCTCTTGCTAGAAGAAGATGTGATACTGATGATACACTCGGACTAATAACAATGCCCCCACCGGACCCATCTAGTACGGCACAACAAGAAGCCTATGTTGGTGGTGTGCTATTACCGGGTGGTTACAATCTTCTCAACACACCTCCAAAATCTATCTTCCCACTTGGTATGAGAAGATATGCAACTGCTAGTTATTGGAACCTAAGAACTGAATGGTATGCCCCTCGTCTGCATATTTGTGATGATATTAATTTCGTACCCGGAGCGCAGGTAATATATGACGACGCTACTCTTGGTTTATCAGGTGAAACTATGGGAATAAAAACTATAATGTGGAAGCAATCAGGTCGCAATAGAGAGACATTAGACCTAACTCTTGAAAGAGATGTTAGCCTTAGTGGTACTACTTTTTCTTCATTATTCTCTCCGGCTGTAACAAAGGGTAATACCCAAACAGGCGGCGAAGGTAGTAGTAAAGGTGGCGGAGGTAGTGCTACAGCAGGTAGAGGTGAAGAGGCCGAGGGTACTACAGGGTTGCCTGACGGCTTTAGTCCGTCAACAGAAGCGGGTAATAATGGAAATCCTTTAGTTGGTGGGTGGGGTCAAACTGGTTCTACTGGAGGTATTACTCCGGGCATGACTTTGGGGTCGTCATATAATCCAAATAACTATAATGGTCCGGGCTCAAGCGTGGATGGTATGACATTTGGTGATAACTCTTCTATAAGCCTAAGTAGTAATAATCTAGCCCTAGGTGTTACAAATAAGATTAAGGGTGTTATGGATTTCAATGTTGATAGTTTTACTGGCGGCTCTTTTTCTATATTAGGTCAGAAGAAACCCACATTTTCGCCTCGTAATGAATCAGGTGTTGAAGGGGTTGATTCTTTTATTATACCTACTTCCGGTGACGGAGTGATGTCGAGCGGAGGTATGTCTTTCGCTGGTGCAACTGATGGTACTAAATCATTCACGGAGTTTAGTGTAACCACAAGAGTACCTGCTAATGCAGCAAGTACTAAAGCACGAATAGAAGGAAGGTATTCTATGGATTCAATAAGCACCACTCAAGTAGCAACTCTTAATGTTGTTGTTAGGTGTATTGAAACTAATAGCATAGATACCAATACAGTTAACCTAAACGCTGGGAGTAATTCTAATGTTGTGTTATACGAAGGTAATTTGCTAGGTATAAATGTACCAAACAATACCATTGTAGTTAGTATTGGGCGTGATGCTGGTACTGCACCGGACACTGCTACTTATAGCGCAGTAACACTACATAATGTACAAATTGCTACTGATAGAAGGTCAGTAAGTGGTGCGGTTCAAGGAAAAGAGTTTAGTTATTCGGCTTGACGGTCAGGTTGGTCAGGATAGTGTTCTCGCAGGGATAGTATAGCCTTGGCTCTTTTTCTGCCAACTCCTTCTATCCCCATGAGTTTACGCTGACTGGTGCGTGAGCGTAAGAGTCGTGGTATTGAGCCAAACTCCTTGAGTAAATCATGCGCT
>TARA_R110002167_G_scaffold138768_1_pt1 | contig 11154 bp, 8 predicted proteins | sample TARA_R110002167 | Tara Oceans TARA_R110002167 (sample SAMEA4398238) | marine metagenome | biome: Polar Biome; feature: [MES] marine water layer (ENVO:01000295) within the mesopelagic zone...; material: water (ENVO:00002006), including particulate matter (ENVO:01000060) such as...... | reverse complement strand
CCCGGCGAAAACCAAAACAGCTGGGTGGCACTGGGCCGCATAGGCAGCCGCATCCCCTTGCATGGCAGCAGCCATAACCTTATCGACCAGGACTGTCTGGCCAGCTGGATACCCCTGTTGCTAAAAAAAGATTGGCACAAGCAACCCCTGGCAGCCTTTGCGACCGTGGTGATGGCGCGTGTGAGTGGTGATCGCAGCCGCGACCTGGAGCCCGAGTTGCGTCAAACCATTGTCGCTGCTCTGGAAGCCATCAAAGCGTCGCCAAAATGGATCGCGATGGTCACCGAGATCACCGAACTGGATGATTCCGACAGCCGCAAGATCTACGGCGAAAGCCTGCCACCCGGGTTAACACTGCTCCATTGAGATCGCGACCCTGCTCCAAGAGCAAGGCATCGCCATCCTGATCGATGATAAGCAGCAGTCCGGACAAAGACTGGGTTCGTTAAAGTTCCTCCTGATTACCCATGATCCTCAGCTATCACAGCGTCGAGTGCTAGGAATACACGCTGTGGGAGCCTGCCTGCAGGCGATTCTTTTAGCTGTTGCTGCGCTAAAAAAGACAAGATCGCCGGGGCCGCCAGGCTAGATCTGCCGCATCATGGCTGAGTTTCGTGGGTAATCAGGAAGTTCCTTGGAAAATTAACAGAAGACCAGGCGCAAGCAGTCAGTGTCATGACCCAGCACAACACCGGCGTACTGCACGCACCAACCGCATTTGGAAAAACCGTTGCGGCGATTGGGGTCATTGCAAAACGACAACTCAGCACCTTGGTTTTAACCCATAGCCGCCGACTGCTAGCGCAATGGCAAGCGCGCTTGCAGATGTTTTTGAGTGGTATGGAGGTCGGCATAGTCGGCGGCGGTAAGAAAAAGCCAACAGGCCAGATAGACATCGCGACCTATCAAAGCTTCATCAATAAAAAGGACAACTCAATTGACCCGTTAATCCAGGGGTACGGACAAATTATTATCGACGAGTGTCATCACCTCTCTGCACCAGGCTATGAGAGGGTTCTTAATGGAGCGCGGGCGAAATATGTATTGGGCCTGACGGCGACGTCTGACAGCCAAGATGGCCATCAAATAATCATCTTTATGCTGGCGGGTTAGATTCGCCATAAGGTGAAATCTAATCACCCGAAAATAGCTGAGGGCGGGCATCCTCTTGTGCTGAGAGAGCGGCGAGAACATGCCGACGTCATCAACCAGATGCTTATCGACAATAGCGTTCGAACGGTCATTCTTAGAGGGGCCAGGCGTGCTAAAGAGCGCAACCTAGCCAATCAACAACTCGCTGGAGTGAATGTTCCGTAAGCGAGAAAGAGGTTACAAAGCGATGGGGTATCAGATCACTTACGCCAATAACGACAGTGAGCAAGGCGAAAGAACGGACGGAACGAATTCAGCTTAACTTGACACAGGCTGATGCGGTCCATGTATACCCGTTTGCTACCGTATTCCAGACCGTTCTTGTCGCACCCGAACATAGGCGATGATATGCGCGGCATCGGTAGGGGTAACCTGCGGCTGTGGCGGCATATCGCCAAATTTCCAATGATGCGCCCGCACACCGTCTTTGACGGCCCGATAAAATGCCAGATTGGCATGGTGTCCGGGTTCGTAAATCTTATGGTTCAGCGGCGGGCCCTGCTTGGTTCCATTCATCATCAGCCCATGGCAGCTGGCACAGTTTTTACTGTAAAGCGATCTTCCCAGCTGGGCATCAGCGACAACATCGACCGGCGGCAACCCCTGCTTGGCGAGCCGTTCGGCGTCATCAGGCAGGCTACAGGCGGTAACCAGAGACAGCATTGTCAGCCCGAGGCCGAATTTTGATTTCATAACGTACTCCACATTTACGGCAGCAGATCAACACAGCCAGGAAGCTATTAACCTGACGGGTTAATTCAATCAACGAACAGCACTCGCTGTTGCATCCAGGCAGCCAGTTGCTCGGCTCATCTATCCACCAACCTAACCAACCACTTCCAGAAAGCGACTGGCCAAGGGGACGTGTTCTGCAGCGCGTGATTCTATCGTAAATACCGTACCGAAGGGTACTAGGCTCTGGAGGCTGCCGCATGGCGAGGATAACCATCCACTCCGAAGCAGATCAGCAAGCATCAACCAAGAGGCACCACCTGGCTTATCGAATATTTTCACAAGCCCCCCGTGCTGCATGACGCTCTGTGTTAAGCCGAACTGTATACGTTGAATACAGAGCAGATCGTTAATAAACCATAGAATCCGATGGACATTTGATCGACCTGTACCGGCGCCTGGCCGGTCGCGCCGAAACTGTACGGACCAAAGCGCTATTCGAGAATCTCGTCGGTCTGGAGCAGCATGAATAGACACGCAGGGCCCGTGATTCCGGCAGTTTTGAAGGCCGGTAAGGTTGAGGAGGCGCGGATAATCGCTGATACCCGAATCCGCCGGACGGCTGTGGGAGAGTAATAAATTTTCATACTCAGTAGTAAAGTCGCATACATCGACATGCGTTTTCTGGAAAAGGGCATTTATTGTTCCTATACTCCAAGCAGAACTCCTGCCCCGATGCGCCTGCCGAGATCCCCGCTGTCGGGGTGGGTTGAGCAACCATTTTCAGGGAGAGTTGCAGAGATGATAGATCTGCAACTCATGGAAAAGCGTGTTATCGGTGCTGAGAAACCTGGGCGTGTAGATCGATTTTAGCTCACGACCACTTCGCACAGCACCGTCTACTACGCCAAGGATAAGGCTTATGAGATCCGTGACGCCCCCCCCGCATGTCGAAGGCCTACTGACGCATTACCGGTTTAGTGAGTCCCTCCCAGTCTCATCATGGCGTGAGCAACTTCCAGATTCCCAGCAGCGCATACAGCGGCGATCATTCCCAGATGAAGGCGCAGGCGGGATTTCAAGATACGTCTTAGGGCTTCTCTATGAACCGGGGGCACTTAGCCACACGCATCCTACTGGGCGACCAGGATTACCGCTGATTTTTGCAGAGCTATGCGACGGAGCCAAAGCCGCGCGGAGCACTTTGGCAACATAGGCTTTAAGTACCAGGCGGCAGCTTATGCGCTGGGCGACATTATCAACGCCTAGGTAAGAAAGTCAGTAATAACCCTCTTGATCGTTACTGTCTGGTGCCGAGAAACCTGCTGGGACCAGCATTGATCTGTTGTAGAGATACAGGAGAGTATTTATGCACCAGGCTCCAAATTTTTCTATCTTCACTCCATTCTCAAGCCAAAGGCGGGGCGCACTTTTTATTATCCTGTGCGCACTCTTAGCCGCCGCGTTCCCCCTGCATGCTGGTGCACCGCTGTCGGTGGAGCGGGCGGTCGCGCAAGTGCTGAAGGATAACCCTAACCTGGCCGCCATCGAATCTCGAGCCCAGGCGTTGGCGGCAATCCCCGACCAGCAGGGTACCCTGCCAGATCCGGCGATGTCGGTGAAAATGATAAATTTCCCGGTAGATAGCTTTTCTTCTACACAGGAGGCGATGACCCAGCTCCAGCTTGGTTTCAGCCAGTCTTTGCCTTTCCCCGGCACACTCAGGTTGCGCAAAGAGGTGGCGCAAGCGGTTGCCGACGCGGCAGGCTTCGATGTGGGTGAATTACGCCTGACACTGGCACGAGACGTCAAGATGGTCTGGTGGAACCTGTTCTATCTTGATCGTGCACTGGAGGTTATCGGCAGTAACCAAACATTGCTGCGCCAATTTGTGGATGTGGCTGATAGTAAGTACAGGGTCGGGCAAGGGCTGCAGCAGGATGTCTTACTGGCCCGGGTGGAGCTTTCCAAATTGCTGGATCGCCAGATACACCTGGAAGGGCTTCGCCGTAACGAGGCCATCCGCCTAAATACGCTGCTCGATTACCCAGCAACAGCACCGGTCGTGCTACCCACAAACGTCCCCGGGGATGTTCGGCCGGTGCGCGATGAAACCCGGCTGATGGCGCGCGCCGAGACGATACGCCCCTTGTTGGCAATGCGAGAACGCCAGGTGGAGGCCGCCAGGTTACGCCTGGAACTGGCCCAAAAAGCCTATTATCCCGATTTTAAGCTGGGCGCGGCTTATGGTCTGCGCAACGGCAATAACCCGAATGGTTCGTCCCGCGACGATTTCGCCACCATCACATTCAGCATGACTCTGCCGATCTTTACCGCCACCAAGCAGGATCGGGCGGTCAGTCAACGCGGCAGCGAGCGGTTGCGCCAACGCTATGCGCTGGAGGATGAGCGCAACCGGGTGGCTGCCGCTCTCGGCCAGGCACTGTCGGACTACCGTCGCAATAAGGAGAAAGTGGCGCTGTTCAAGACCGGTATTATCCCCCAGGCGAGCCAGACCGTTGCCTCCATGCTCTCCGGCTATCGGGTTAACAAGGTCGATTTCCTCAACGTGATTCGCTCTCAGATCACGCTCTATGACTACCAAACTCTTTACTGGAAGGCCTTCAGTGAAACCCACCAGGCATTAGCCCGGCTGGCGGCGGCTGTTGGCGACGAGAATATCTATGAATAAAGCACGCACACTCTTGACCATTATTTTAGCAATGACCGTGGGCCTGGCTGGCGGCTATTTTCTGTTCGACGACAGCCGCTTGCAACCAGTCACACCGGCGGATGGTGGGGATGTCCGAGCTGGTGGGGAGAAAGCGGCAAAAGTTCGTAATCCGCTGTTCTACCGCAACGCCATGAACCCTTCGGTCACATCGCCGGTACCGGCTAAAGACCAAATGGGCATGGACTACATCCCGGTTTATGCCGATGCCGATGGGAACGATGGCACGGCCCCCGGTACCGTCAAAATCGATGCCACCACGGTGCAAAATATTGGCGTGCGTACGGCGCGCGCCGAAAAAGGCCTGCTGTCACGGATAGTGCGTGCAGTGGGGCGTGTCGATTTTGACGAGACCGGCCTGGCGCTCCTTTATCCGAAGATCGATGGATGGGTTGATACGCTGCGGGTGGATAAGACTGGCGCGCAGGTCGAACATAATGCTGTCCTGCTGAGCTTTTACTCGCCCCAACTGGTCTCCAGTCAGGAGGAGTATCTGCTGGCTCTGGAAAATCTTAAGATCCTCGGAGACAGCCCTTTCGAGGATATCCGCACGGGCGCCGAACGGCTGGTTAAGTCGGCTCGTCTGCGGCTCGAGTTGATGGATATCCCGGAACACCAGATAAAAGAGCTGGAAAAGACGGGGAACGTCAAACGTAACATCCATATTCACGCCCCTTTTCACGGTGTAGTGATCAAAATCGGGGTGCGGGAAGGCCAATATATCACTCCCCGGACCGAACTCTACCAGGTGGCGGATCTCTCGAAGGTCTGGGTCTATGCCGAGGTGTTTGAATATGAACTGCCATGGATCAAAGAGGGTGATGCAGCGCAGATTACCGTGGAAGGATTGCCCGGACGCAAATTCGACGGTCATGTCGATTATATCTATCCCTATCTGGACATGAAGACACGCACGGCCAAGGTGCGACTGGAGTTCGATAACGCCGATGGTGCTCTGCTTCCGCAGATGTTTGCCGACGTCACCCTGCAGAACAAACGCAGTGAAGCCGCAGTGCTGGTCCCCGCAGAAGCGGTGGTGCGCTCCGGCGTCCGTAAACAGGTATTTGTCGTGCGCAGCCCCGGAAAATTCGAACCGCATGAGGTAGAGATAGGGGTTACCAGTGAGGGCAAGACCCAGATCCTCGCAGGGATCAGTGCGGGTGACGAGGTAGTCACCTCGGCTCAATTCCTGATCGACTCCGAGTCCAGCCTGCGTGAAGCAACAGCCAAGATGCTGAGCAGTACCAGCAGTGGCGCAGGATCTTCGACGGCCGCCGCAGGAGAAAAGGCAACAACCGGGCAAGGTGCGAAGGCGGGTGGAGAGATGAAGACGGGTGGAGAGATGAAGATGGACGCTGCACAGGGAGGTGCAGGTGTCGCGGCAGACACGGCTGCAGGGAAGCAGGAGCTGGAGCGGCGCGGGGAACCGTTGCCTGGTGTGCCGGGAGCGACCATCCCCTTGGGCCCCGTGCCGCCACCGGAGCATAATCATGATTAAGCGCATCATCGAGCTCTCGATAAGGAAGAAGTTTCTGGTGGTGATCGCCACCGTTCTGGTGATCGCAGTGGGCCTGTGGGCGGTCAAGACCACGCCGCTGGATGCGATCCCCGACCTCTCCGACGTGCAGGTAATTGTCTTTACCGAATATCCGGGGCAAGCCCCTCAGGTGGTGGAGGACCAAGTCACCTACCCGCTGACCACCGCCCTGCTTTCGGTGCCTTATGCCAACGTGGTGCGTGGCTACTCGTTCTTCGGTTACTCCTTCGTCTACATTATCTTCGAGGATGGCACCGATATGTACTGGGCCAGATCGCGGGTGCTGGAGATACTCAATTATGTGGCCGACCGGCTGCCAGAAGGGACCAATCCCGCCCTCGGCCCCGATGCCACCGGCGTGGGCTGGATCTACGAATATGCGCTGGTGGATAAGACCGGCCGCCATGATCTGGCCCAGCTTCGCTCCCTCCAGGACTGGTACCTGCGCTACCCGCTGCAGACCGTTCCAGGGGTGTCTGAGGTCGCCGCGCTGGGTGGATTCGTCAAACAGTATCAGGTGGAAGTCGATCCCAATGCCATGCTCGCTTACGACATACCCTTGTCGAAGGTGAAACACGCCATCAAAACATCCAACAACGACGTGGGCGGCAAGCTTATCGAGATGTCGGAAACGGAGTACATGGTACGTGGTCGCGGGTATATCCGCAGCATTGAGGATCTCAATGAGATCCCGGTAGGTGCGGATAGCAGAGGCACGCCCATCCGGCTGAAAGATATCGCCCATGTCCATATCGGCCCCGAGCTGCGACGTGGCTTGGCCGAACTCAACGGCGAAGGCGAGGTGGCAGGCGGCATCGTCATCATGCGTTTTGGTGAAAATGCCCTCGCCACCATCGAAGGGGTACGGGCAAAACTGGAGGAGTTGAAGCAGGGCTTGCCCGAGGGGGTGGAGATCGTGCCGGTCTATGACCGTGGGGCGCTGATCGAGCGGGCGGTGGATAATCTGGCCGAGAAGCTGCTGGAGGAATTCATCGTCGTCAGTTTGGTCTGCATGGTCTTCCTGCTACATGCCCGCTCCGCCTTGGTGGCCATCGTCGCCCTGCCTATCGGCATCCTGCTGGCCTTTGTGGCGATGCGCTTGCAGGGGATCGATGCCAACATCATGTCGCTGGGAGGGATCGCTATCACCATTGGCGCCATGGTGGATGGCGCCATCGTTATGATCGAAAACGCCCATAAACACTTGGAGCAGGCAGGCAACCGCAAGGGGGCTGAGCTCACCGCCGCGGAACGCTGGGCCGCCACCACCGATGCGGCTAAGGAGGTGGGGCCTGCCCTGTTCTTCTCCCTGCTGATCATCACTGTCTCCTATCTGGCGGTCTTTACCCTGCAAGGGCAGGAGGGGCGCCTCTTTTCACCCCTGGCGTTTACCAGCACCTACTCCATGGCGGCGGCGGCGCTGCTGGCGGTGACGCTAGTGCCGCTGCTGATGGGCTGGTTTATCCGCGGCAGGATTATGCCGGAAGCGAAAAACCCGGTGAACCGGGCGCTGCACTTTGTTCACACTCCGGCACTCAAGCTGGCCATGGGGTGGCGTAAAATAACGGTGATCGGCGCGCTGGTGCTGCTGGCAGTCACCTGGTATCCGCTGTCGAGACTGGGCAGCGAATTCATGCCACCACTGGACGAAGGTGACGTGCTCTACATGCCGACCACCTTCCCCGGTATCTCCATCACCAAGGCGCGGGAACTGTTGCAGCAGACCGACAAGATCCTCAAAACCTTTCCCGAAGTGGCCACTGTATTTGGCAAGGTAGGCCGCGCCGAGAGCGCCACCGACCCGGCGTCACTCTCGATGATGGAGACCATCGCCCGCCTCAAACCGCGCGAGCAGTGGCCCGACCCCGATAAATCGATGCAGGCGTTGATGTCCGAAATGGATAAAGCGATTCGTTTCCCCGGCTTGGCCAACGCCTGGACCATGCCGATCAAGACCCGCATCGATATGCTCTCCACCGGGATCAAGACGCCGATCGGCATCAAGGTGGGTGGTCCGGATCTTCAGGTGTTAGCGCGTATCTCGGAGGATATCGAGCGGGCCATGAAGACCATTCCGGATACCCTGTCGGCCTTTGGCGACCGCGCGGTAGGCGGCTATTTTGTCGATTTCGACATCGACCGCAAGAAGGCGGCGCGTTATGGACTCACCGTGGGTATGGTGCAGGAGGTTATCCTTTCAGCCGTAGGGGGCATGAATGTGACGTACACGGTGGAAGGGCTGGAGCGTTACCCTGTCAACCTACGTTATCCGCGCGAACTACGTGATTCCCTGGAAAGCCTCGAGCGGATGCTGATTCCCACCCCCTCCGGGGCGCAGATTCCATTGGTGCAGGTGGCGGATATTGTCGAGCGGCGCGGCGCACCGGTGATAAAAAGCGAAAACGCCACTCCGAATGCCTGGATCTATGTGGATATCAAGAGCTCTGATATCGGCGGCTATGTGACGCAGGCAAAGAAAGCGCTGGCCGAACAGGTCGAGATCCCTACGGGCTATACGGTCACCTGGTCCGGCCAGTTCGAGTACATGGAGCGGGCGAACAAACGGCTTCAAGTGGTGGTGCCGGCGACACTGCTGCTCATCTTCCTGCTGCTCTATTTCAATTTTGGCAATGTCACCACGCCGCTGGTGGTGTTGCTCTCCGTTCCCTTCGCACTGGTGGGCGGCATCTGGTTGATCTACTGGTACGGTTTCAATATGTCGGTGGCCGTAGCTGTCGGCTTTATCGCCCTTGCCGGGGTGGCGGCGGAGATCGGCGTACTGGTTTTGACATTCATCGATCAGGAGGTGGAGCGCCGCCGCCAGGCAAAGGGGACCGCCAATGGAACCCGGTCCGCCGTGCTCAGCGGTGAAGAGATCATGGCCGGTGTGACGGCTGGCACCTCGGAACGGGTGCGTCCCATCGCCATGACCGCCATTGCGGTGATCTCGGGGCTATTGCCCATCATGTTTGGTGGCGGGACAGGCGCTGAGGTGATGCAGCGAATCGCCGCCCCCATGGTTGGTGGGATGGTGACCACAACACTCTTGTCACTGGTGGTGTTACCCGTCGTATACGGCTGGGTACTGCAGGCCAGGGAGAAGTTTCACTCAAACGGGAGTCAGCCATGAAGTACAAAAAAGTTATTGCGATTTTTCGCATTGAACAGTTAGAAAAGGTAGAGAAAAAATTGCATGAACTGAGGATGTACGGCGTCAGCGTCTCCAAAGTGAAAGGCTATAGTGAATATGCCAATCTCTACGCTAAAGACTGGATGACCCTGCATGCGCGTATCGAGCTGTTTACGGATGAGAGCGGCGCCGAGACCGCCGCCCAGGCGATCATGGATGCTGCCAGCCTCGGCATGGAGGGCGACGGCATCGTCGCCATCTTACCTGCCGATAAGCTCTACCTGATTCGCACCAAAGCTGATGCGGATGCTTGACCAGGCCGACCAAAGGAACCGATACCTCAGCTATTGCGCTGTTTAATGTTCTGCTTGCCTGTTCTCACGGCGGATCATTGACCGCAGAATCAATGCACGGCTGGCGGTTACAGGAAGCGGGCTGCCTAGACGCGAACCTGCCGGTTTTGTAGCCGCTTTCAAACGTCACCGATGGTACCCCAAATAAGTAAACCCGCAGCGATCGGGGTCGCTGCGGGTCTTTAACTGCTTATGTCTTGGCTGGGGTTATCGGTGTTTTGCCGTTAGAATTTGACGCCAGTCCACACCCAGAGTTTATCGGCATCGACGCCAACGTCACCGGCCGAATAAGACGCATATTTGATACCTGCCGAATAGCCTTTAGCAAATGTTTTGCTATAGACAACGTCGATTTCACTGCCAAGGTCGTCCACGCCTGCCGTGCCTTTGTCAGCCTCGAAATCGTGGTAAATTAACTTGAGATTTCCGCCCGCCAGCTGGCCGCCGATGCTTAAAGAGCGGTCAACCAAGCCTTGCGCGGGCGTGTTGAGAAACTGGTCAGCCCAACCATTATGTCCGTGCAAGGTCGCTAACGGGGTGGCAAAACCGTACGTACCACCGTCCGAGCCCAGAACTTCGTAGCCAGCTTTCAGGGTAAAGCCACTGACCACGGCCCCCCCCTCAAGGAAGTAGTAATCAGCATCCTTATCGGCCGCGCCCTGCTCAAATGCCTGCGAGGCGAATTCCGCAGTATAGAGCACTTTGATATCGCCGGCCTCGCTAGCGCCCTTAAAACGCACCCCATAGGTATCGTTGGTGCTATCGTTGTCTTCATCTTCCAACAGGTAAGCATAACCGGTGAGCGTACCCGCTGATATTTTCCAGGATCCATTGAACAGGTGATCGTTGGAATCGACATCGGCATCTTCGGCGAAGATACGCCGACGCTCGCCGAGATAGTTATAGCTCAAACTGAGCTCTTTTGAGGGTTTGTAATTAAAGCTGAGTCCATCATAGGTTTGTCTGTCCTGACGCCAGCCTACATCACCGATAAATCGGTGATTATCATAGACAATTCTTTGTCTTCCGAGCTTCACTGTGAAACCGCCATTGCTGTACTGTAGGAGGGCTTGATCCACTTCAGTCGTTTCCGGATCGGCAATAACCGAGTACTCACCCGGATTAAAGCCTGTTGGCCCGACGGTATAGTCATCCACACCGGCAACGACACTGACATCTTCCATCTCGAGCATCGCTGAGAAACCACTAAAGGTAGCGGTGGTGTAGCCCAGACGAGAACGTAACGTGAGGGCATTTGCATCTTTCAACGCATTATCCTGCTCCACGTTTTCGTAGCGCAAACGGAAATCGGCGTTGACTTTGCCTTTTGCCAGCGCTTCAGCTAAGGAATTTTCATCGGTATTTGCGGCCAACAATGTTTGACTGCAGCCTGCCGCAAGCAGCGCTATTGTGGTTTTAACTAGGTGAGAATTAAGTTTTTTCATTAGGTCGTTCCCATAAATGATTAAACGAACAATAGGTTGATAACTCGCACGTGAACCCCACTCGCGTATGGTTATTTCAGTTAGCATCAGAAAAAATTGCGCTCCAAGTATAGTGGCCTAACTTGCAGATAAAA
>TARA_R110002167_G_scaffold338040_1_pt1 | contig 11156 bp, 11 predicted proteins | sample TARA_R110002167 | Tara Oceans TARA_R110002167 (sample SAMEA4398238) | marine metagenome | biome: Polar Biome; feature: [MES] marine water layer (ENVO:01000295) within the mesopelagic zone...; material: water (ENVO:00002006), including particulate matter (ENVO:01000060) such... | reverse complement strand
TGGAATGCATATTGGGAAAGTTTACCCGGCACAGGTGGTACACCTAGGCCTATTAGTGAATACATTAAAGGTCGTATTAGTCAAGCAATAGAAGAAGGCAAAGTACATGTTGACGAAGCAGAGAAACGTGCTGAACTAGAAGCAAAACTATCTAATAGACCAAAGCCTACTATACAACAATTATTGCATACAGCAGCAATTCAAATGACCGATGAAATTGAAGACTTCTTAGACAGTTGGGTTAATAGTAAGTATGATGTTGCAATGGTAAAAGACTTTACTCCTGATGCAATGCTTCGCAAAGCAGGCGCCAAGCAAGCACACTCGCGTATTATTAGAAAAGTATATGAAGCTAGTGTCGCTGAATTTGCCGAACTTGCTACAAAGGTAGCAAAAGATGACAAAGACGATATGCGCCTACAGTTAGAAGAAGGTTATGAACATATGTCAAAAGCACAACAAAAAGCTGGGCTTGAGATTTATCGTAAAATAACTAATGCATGTGATATTGTTGAAGCCGAGAGCAAAGTAAATCGTAAACCACGTAAAGTACGTATAAAGAGTCCAGAGGACCTAGTTAAGAAGCTCAAATTTAAGCAAAGCGATGCTGAATATGGTTTAGGTAGCATAACACCAGCGGATATTATTTACGCCCGTGTACTGGTGGTTTTTAACACTCGTAACCGCAAGGTTGGAACCTATTATGCAAGCAATGTTGACCCAATGGGATTGCAACGCGAAGGTAGTGGGCTTAGTGTAAAAGGAACAACTATTACAGGCTATGACGAAGAAAAGAGTTTACAACGAACAATACGTAAACCAGCTGAAGTATTACCAGAGCTAAAGAAGACTACACGAGCTAAAACAGAAAAGCTAATACAGTCACTGAAAACAACTGAAACTAAGCTGAACGGTCGTATTAACGGAGAAACTATTTTAATTGCCGCCTTTAATAAGTGATACTGTGATAAATACATAGTAGGAGAAACTTAAATGGCAGCACTAAATAAACTTCAGAAAGAAATAGAATTACGCTTAGGCGGCGGCATGATCGATGTCGAACTCGATCCAGAGCATTACGAACTCGCGGCTAATAAAGCACTTCAAAAATATCGTCAACGTGCAGAGAATGCCGTAGAAGAAAGCTTCATTGTTTTGGAAATGATAAAAGACCAAAGCGAATATACATTACCATCAGAAGTAATGGAAGTAAAAGATATTTACAGACGTACAACAGGTGTAAGCAGCGGTTCGGGAAATGACATTGAACCATTTCAAGCAGCGTATTTAAATACATACCTTTTGGGTAGTAGCAGAAACGGCGGACTAGCATCATTTGACTTCCTACAGCAAAACAGAGAAACAATGGGTAGACTGTTTGGCGCAGAGATAATGTTTACTTGGCGCCCACAGGATAAAAAATTAATCCTACAAAGAAAGATTAAAGCTAATGACAATGCTATACTGCATTGCTATAACTTTAGACCAACAGAGAGTTTATTAGAAGATCAATATGCAGGTCCTTGGATAAAAGACTATGCATTTGCACACGCTAAACTAATTCTAGCAGAAGCACGTGGTAAGTTTACACAGATTGCAGGACCGCAGGGTGGTACTACAATGAACGCAGACCAACTACGTCAAGATGCTCAAACAGAAATTGACAAACTAGAAATAGAACTAACATTATATAATGATGGTAGTACTGGCCTTAGCTTTGTTATTGGCTAAAATAATCATTGACATATAACCTAAACGTTAGTATAATATAACTATGAAATTAATTAAAGATAGTGTAGATAACTTCTACAAGTGGGTGCATGGGTCTGAGTTTGTTGAACTTGGTGAAATTGATGTTACAGAAGATCCTGTTAGACCAGAACTTGATTTAGAATGGCGTAAAGCATATAGCCGTAAAATTTATGGACTAACTTATAAAAATAATATAGAAGGTATTATCTGTATTGCATACTGTAATGATATTCCAGAGAGTGTACGAGAGCTAGACTTAATGAGTCAAAATGCACACTTACAAGAAAACTTTAATACTGCCGTTGCGTATACAGTATGGTCACGCAAGCGAGGCGCAGGTAAAGAGATAATGACAAAGCTATTAGAATTTCTTCAAAACAAACCAGAAATTACAAAGCTAGTTACTCTATCGCCACTAACACCAATGGCAACACATTTTCATATTAAGAATGGTGCTAAACTAGTTCAACATAACTATACAACACAGAATTTTGAATATAAATTAAAAGGATCTAAATGAAAAAAGTTATTGGTATATGTGGTTTAATTGGTCACGGCAAAGATACAGCCGCAGGATTTCTAATTGCAGAAGGCTATCAACGCATTAGTTTCGCAGGCGTTTTGAAAGACGCTTGTGCAAATATATTTGGTTGGGATAGAATCTTACTAGAAGGAAATACTCCAGAAAGTAGAGCTTTTAGAGAAATGCCCGACCAGTGGTGGTCTAATAGGCTTGGGATTGATAACTTTACTCCACGCTATGCACTTCAACATGTTGGAACAGACGTATTGCGAACACACTTCCATCCAGATATCTGGGTTGCAGCATGTGAACGACAAATTGATATGGCTGAGAAGAATGTAGTTATAAGTGACTGTAGATTCTTTAACGAACTAAATGCTATTAGAAACTTAGGCGGAATAACAGCCGTAGTTTGGCGCAACGAAACTCCAAATTGGTGGGAACACGCAGTTAAGGCAAACACTACGGATCAACAAGATTTAATGAATAAGTATCCAGATGTTCACACAAGCGAATGGAGCTGGGCAGGCTGGAATTTTGATAAAACATTACAAAACACCAGTACACTAGACCAATTAAAAGAGCAAACACTTGAATTATTAAGTTGATAAATATAATAGTTACATAAGGAAACTATTATAAAATGTTTAATAAAGATTGGTACCTCCCAAAAAATAAATCAAAAGAATTAACAGTAGGTTGGCTATACAACAAGCAGATCGACGATCCGTTTGCTGAAGGCTATACTAGAAATATGCTTGACTATTGGTCAGTTGAATTCTCTTGGTTTCTACCAGAGCAGTTTGAAGCAGATAATATAGATGACCTACTTAAAAAAGCACACGCTGCTGGATTTAAGAAAATGGTTGTCTTTAAGCAAGGAATAGTGCTTAGACAGTTTATCCAAGAATTTCCAGCATTCTACGAAGCAACTAAAAATGTACCATTTGTTGGCCATATTTTAGATCAGCAAGACAGCTACTACACAATTCATCCACAGGCATTTATAATAGATCTCGCTTGGTGGGAATCAGTTGGCTTCCCTGAATGGGGCCAGCAAGATAGGCATAGTTTAGAAGAATCATTTGAAACAATAGAGCCTATCAGAAGTGCAGAAAATTGGCACGACGAGTATACGCCACATTGGATTGCCCCTGGTACAACTTCACGTACATACACAAGGAAACTGGGCGGCTCAAACATGGTACGAGCATTAATAGAAGATGGCAAACAAATTATTTCTTGGAATAAAGTATTAAGAGAAGAAAAAGCATACACGTACCCAGAGATTGTAGTTGGAGCACCTCGACATATTCCAGCGGTGTTGGAACAACTTGGAATGGATATATTCTTTATTGCTAACACAGAACTACCACCTGATTACACGCAGTGGATCAATCGTAGAAAATTACAATATCCAGAATGGGATGGAACATTTAATAGACTAGTAGTACCAGCAGCTGGATTAAGTGCATTAATATATGCATTTATATTAGGCATGCCTAAAAATGGTAAAATATTTGTATATGATATTAGTAAGTTTGGACTTGAGATGACCAAACGAATAATACAAGAATGGGATGGAAAAGATTATTCTAAATTTGCACAACGCTTGATGCGAGAAATTGCTCCCGAACCATCAAGACGCAGAGATATATTTAGAGGATCAGCACAGTTAGGCGACAGTGACAACACTATTAATAAGTTAGCTGAACAAGGATTTATTAAATGGTTAGAAGAAGTATTGCCTACATTAGAAATATTTTATAATCCAGTAAACATCATGGATCCTAATAGATCTAAGAAATTTGTAAAGACTGCTAAAAACGAAAGAGATGTAACATATGTACATCTAAGTAATATATATCATTACTTGCCTACATCATTTTATTATAATTTACAACAACGTTGGGCATTACATAATGAACTGATCAATTCATATAAAGATGTATCAGACAATAACAATTTATTCATATATTCAGCTTGTCCAGTAGGATATAAAAGTAGAATAAATTGGGCAGATGATTGGAACCAGATTCCTTTTAGAGAACTGCCAGATAACAACATAGGAAAGCTATTAAAATGGAACAAACCGCCGTACAAGAATTAGAACAATTTTTAACTAAATGCAAAGAAAAGTCTCATTATTGGGATTTACATAACCCAGGCGATAAATTTAAAGGCTGGCAAGATAATAAAGCACTAATGCAAGACTACGCAAAATGGATTGCAAAAGAAAGTAATTGTCCTAGTCTAGTAATGAATATTGATGTACCCTATAAGCAAATGGCGCTTGAAGCAGAATGCCTTATTCATAGATTTGTAAAACATAGAGGTGAATGGAATCCAGGTTGGAGCAGCCTTACGATACACGGACAATCAGCAGAGAGAACACAACCACCTCATTGGTATATCGACCATGGATATGATACAGAAGAAACAAGTCCACCAGTAGGCTGGACAGACATAGCAGAGCAGTGTCCAGTAACAGTTGAATGGTTAAGAAATACTTGGCCGTTTAAGAAGTACAATAGAGTTAGATATATGTTATTAGAGCCAGGTGGATATATACAACCCCATCATGATTTTGATACTAGAGCATTGGCAGCATTTAATGTAGCATTGAGTAATCCACCTGGAGTAGAGTTTGCATTAGAAGAGTCGGGACTTATTCCATGGGAACCGGGCAATGCTCGTGCTATTGATATAGGTAGAGATCATGCGGTTTATAATAAAGGCACAGAAAACAGAATTCATATGATTATACATGGATTATGGGGCGACGACATGCCAAGGCACATTTGTGAAAGCTTCGATGCTCTTTTGATAAATATAGCCGCCAATAACAACTAAGTTAACTCTGTAACCAGCGGTTTTAAACAAAAACAAATAAATACAAGTACACAAATAATTTTAGATAAATTATTGTTTTAATTAAAGGAGCTATAACATGGCAAATCTTGTTTCACCTGGCGTACAGGTAACAGTAACAGACGAATCAGTATACGGCCCAGCCGGTCCAGGTACTGTTCCAATGATTTTCATTGCCACTGGTCAGAACAAGGTTGATCCAACCTCCACTGAAACAGATGGTATTGCAAAATATACAAAGTCTGCACAATCAAAGAAACCTATTCTAGTAACATCACAACGTGAGCTAACACAATACTTCGGAAACATTGATTTCCGTAAAGTAAGTGCTACAGTTCAACAAGGCGATGAAACTAATGATTACGGACTTTTAGCAGCATATTCATTTTTAGGTCAAAGTTCAGCAGCGTACATAGTACGTGCAGATGTTGACTTAACAGCAATGAGACCAAAAACAGCAGAGCCAACAGGTTCAGCAGCAAATAACACATATTGGGTAAATCCAACAGGCGTTAATTGGGGAATTTTTGAAAGCGATGGTTCATCGTGGACTGAAAAAACACCAACAGTAGAAATTGTTAACAGTGGTAATCCAACAGCAGCAGCAGGCGCATCGGGCGCATACTTAGTATTAATTACTAATGGTGCATCAACTACTACGTTCACTTATTATAAGAGTGATGGTTCAGCTTGGGCAGCATTGGCAAACGCAGATACTACATTTGCACCACACTATTCAGCACCAGCTAGTCCTACATCAGGCGATGCTTGGATTAAAACAACATCACCAGGCACAGGCTTAAATTTTGCACCAAGTTTATACACAACAGCTTCAGCAGTATTTACAAGCAAAGCAGTTGCTTATGCAGATGACGCTGCTCCAGATGGAACAGCAAATGACATATATGCTAATGGTTCATCAAGCGTAGCACGTTCTTTATCAGATGGCGATCTTTGGTTTGACTTTGATGACGCAGCTTCAAGTATTGAACTTAAACGTCACAATGGCACAGCTTGGGCTGGTATTGGATCAACAGGTACGTATCCAGTAGTAGCATCAACTACACAACCATCAGGCGCACCATTAACTGGTACACTATGGCATAATACTACTGTAAATGATTTAGCAGTATTTGAAGTAGTATCAGACGGTGGCGTTCAGAAATGGCAAAGAGTAGCAGCTCCAACATATGCAACAGTAGCTCCAGCAGTTGGCGCATCTGGCACATATTGGATTGATACAGATGCCGCAGTAACTCCAACAATTTATCGTTCAAACGGTAGTGCATGGGTTGTTAAAAACAACAGTGATCAAAGCACATCTAACGGTGTAGTATTTGGCGACATTACTGATTTAGACACAGCAGTAGCAAGTTTTGTTATTGCAGCAGATGTTTTAGCAGGTGGAGCAAATCCTCTAATTTATCCAGTAGGAACAACAGCAATAAACATGTGTCGTTCAGGCAACACAGTTAGAGAATATGATGCAACACTAACAACAACTTGGAAATGGCGCAACAAAGCATCTAACCAAGCAGACGGTTCAGGATCATTTGGTAGACTAGCACAGCGTAAAGTTGTAACAGTAGCTATGCAAGCAGCAGCAGGCGTATCAGAACTACGTGAAGATACAGTAGCGTTCCGCTTAATTGCAGCACCAGCGTATCCAGAACTTTACGACGAAATGATTACATTAAATAGTGATAAAGATGAAACAGCCTTTATTATTGTTGATGCTCCATTCCGTTTAAATAACACACAAGCAATAACTTGGATTCAAGGTACAGATGCAACTGAAAACGGTGAAAAAGGATTAACTTCTAAAAACACTTACAGTGCAGCATACTATCCACATGCATTAACAACTAACCCAGCAACGGGTGATAGTGTTGTTGCTCCAGCTTCACACATTGCACTTTACACTTATGCGTACAGTGACAATGCATCATACCAATGGTTTGCACCAGCTGGCATGACACGTGGTGTTGTACAAAATGCAGCTAATGTTGGTTACTTAAATTCAGAAAATGAATTTGTTAAACTAGCATTAACACAAGGTTCAAGAGACTTAATGTATACTAACAAACTTAACCCAATCGCAAGATTCCCGGCAGAGGGCGTTGTAGTATTTGGTCAAAAGTCTTTGCACTCAGGTGCATCGGCATTAGATAGAGTTAACGTTGCAAGACTTACAGCTTATTTAAGAGAACGTTTTGCAGTTATATCTAGACCATTCTTGTTTGAACCAAATGATAAATCAACTCGTGATAATGCTAAAGCAGTATTTGAAGGATTTTTATCAAACATCATGCAACAACGTGGAGTTTATGACTTTGCAGTAGTGTGTGACACAACAAACAACACAACAGCTAGAATTGATGCAAATGAATTTTATGTTGACGTGGCAATTGAGCCAACTAAGTCAGCAGAGTTTATTTACATTCCAATTAGAATTGTAAACACTGGCGATTTAAGCTAAAATAGCTTAATATACCATAAAAGGCTACTGTAGAAATATAGTAGCCTTTTTTATTGGCCAATCCGATAAATACATGTACAGTCGCGTAAGACTTAATATGTGGTGCTAATAAATGACTTGTCAATTTCACCAAGTATTTGATAAATACAATATAAGAGAAAATACTACAATATAGTATATAGGAGAAAATAAAATGGCAGTAATTACAAATTTCGGAGTACCAGTAGATGGATCAGTAACAACACTGATGCCTAAGCTACAATACCGTTTTAGAGTTGCATTTACAGGATTGGGCAACGGCTCACCAAACAAAAGCTCAGTAACACAAAACGTTATTAGTACTTCAAGACCAAACTTAACACACGAAGAAGTCGTAATTGATTCATATAACTCAAAGATGTACCTAGCAGGTAAACATACTTGGGAACCAATTACAGTTGTATTCCGTGATGACATGTCTTCGCATGTAATCAAAGCAATTGGAGCACAATTAAATAAACAAGTCGACCATGCAGACCAAGCAAGTTCGATATCTGGATCAGCATATAAATTCACAATGCAAATTGAAACACTAGATGGTAATAATTCAACACCTACAGTTTTTGATTCTTGGGATTTAGCAGGTTGCTTTATTACACAGGTACAATATGGTGATTTAAACTATGCAGATAGCAATATGGTACAGGTTACTATGACAATACGTTTTGATCAAGCAGCACATATGATTGCTGGTACTGACGCATTATCAGCTGATAACGTAAGCAGTAGTCGAAATGACACTGGTACATTAAGCAGCGGCGTAGTTGAAACATAAAGTCTTTAGTTAACTTAACTAAATGAGGAATTAAGTAATGGCAATTGGAAATTCGGCACATCTATTATATGGGCAAGGACAAACGTCCGGGCTACCTATGGAAGCGATACCTAGAAATAAGTTTTCGTTTACCGTTTCGTTGAATACAATTGATGGAACAGTTGATCTTAGAAGAATTGCAAATATTCAAATGCCATCGTTTGTGTATAGAACTCAAACACTTAATAAATACAATAATAAAAGCATAGTTCAAACAGGAATTGATTATACTCCTATATCTCTTACAGCATATGATACTAAAGATCCTATATTTGAAGAATTCCTAAAGAAGTATGCGGCACATTATTTCGCCGGCCCAATGAATGAAACTGACTATAAAAGTTGGTTAGCAAATCCATACAACAAAGGCCTTCAGTTACGATCTAATAAAAATTATATATCATCAATGACAATTACACGAATAGACACTGGTCCTGCAGCTGGTGAAAATAAAGGAAATGTAATTGAAATATTCCATCCATTTATTACTAACGCAGATGCAGACACACTAGACTATTCCGACAGCGGCCCTAGTACATTTAGAGTATCTTTTAGCTATGAAGGTTATAGAATTCTAAGTGACATAACTGCTGATATTGCAACAGGCTTGGCGCAAATAGAAGAGACGCCTAATGCAGCAGTTGGAACAGATGATACGTCTGATAAAGTAGGACAGTATATGACAGATATTAATGATACTATAACAGAATCAAGTCATCAAGTTTTAGAAAACACTACAGCAGGTGATCGACGTTTAGAAGAATGGGATAAGTATGTAAAAGATGTTGTAAAAGATGACGTCAACGCAGCTAGACTAGTTAAATTAAACGGTCAAAACTTTATAGCAACACCAGAAAAAATAACCTCAGCTAAGCCTTCATAATGCCTAGGTTCCAAAATGGAAAATACACCCCTTCTAATCCGGCTAAATACTTAGGTAAGCGAACACCGCACTATAGAAGCGGATGGGAACTAGCAGTATTTCGCATGTGTGATAATCACCCAGCCATATTAGGATGGGGCAGTGAAACTCATAGAATTCCCTATAAAAACCCACTTACTGGAAAGCCAAGTAATTATGTTCCTGACTTATTACTTGTATATAAAGACAGAGATGGAAAAAACCACGCAGAGTTTGTTGAAATTAAACCTGCTAGCCAAACATTAGGCGAAGCAAAAACACAAGCTCAAAAAGCACAAGCAGTGGTTAATCATGCTAAGTGGGAAGCAGCTAATGCATTTGCAAGAGCTAAAGGCATGGGGTTCAGAGTTATAACTGAGCACCAGATATTTAATAAACCTAACAAGAAGGGTAAAAAGGGGAAAAAATAATGGATTATAAAACAGTTATAGAAAACAGACACACAACATTTGCATGGGATACTGAAAATGTACCCACTAAAAAACAGATAATGGATGTAATAGAAGAAGCATGGACACATATTCCTTCTAAAAACTTACAGTTTCCATATCAAATACATTTACTTAAAAATGATGACCCAGTAATTAGAAAAGAAATCATGACTATTTGTAAAAGAAATCAAGGACATACAGTAGAAGAAGATAGAGGAAACCCGCAAGTGCTGGCTCCTTGGTTAATTGGATTCTCAGCAAGGTATGTAGCGGACTTAGAAATTAGATACGAACCAGAATCAACTAAAGGCATACTCGACGGCGAAGGACTAGGTACTAGACGAACAAAAGTATTTGTTGGTGATGCTGATATAGATGCAGCGCAAACACAAACTGAGAATATAGAAATTGGATTAATGAGTGCATTTATTATGTTAGGTGCTGCAAATGCAGGAATCCAAACAGGTATGTGTCAAAACATCGATGGCGACTTTGCCAGAGCAGAAGAAATATTTAATACTGATGCTGATCCTAAGAGTTTAGGTTTTAGATTTATGATGGGAATTGGATATGGCAAAGACCCAAGCATTAGATACACTTATCACGACCCACGCATAGACAAAGATAAGACCATTCCATTTGCTCCAAATGATGTAGAGAATTATTATCCAAGACCAGCGTCAACTGATATTATTAAAGAAGTTAAAAATGACTAAAAAATTAGAAGAAGAATTAAACTTACCTGAACTAGATGATCTGCTTCCAGTAGAGGAAGATGAACATATAGCTCCTACATCAGACGATATTAGAAGTGAAATAGCTACTATAGAAGGTGAAATGAGTATGGTCGACAGAGCTAATATTGCACTTCCTACTGTACACGGGCTAGAACAAATAGATAGAGAAATGGACGAATATGCTAAAAAAGCAATGGAAACATTTGAAGATCTAGTAGATTTAGGTAAAAATGTAGAAGATAGACACGCAGCTCCTATATTTGATAGTGCATCTAAAATGCTTCAAGCAGCATTACAAGCCAAAACAGCTAAAATGGACAAAAAGATGAAAATGATTGAATTACAAATGCGCCAAGCTAGACTTGCAAAAGATAGTGAAAAAATTGATGCATATGTACTTAAAGCACGAAGTGAATTAGGCGAAGACGACCCAGAAGGCATAGATGCTCGTATTATTGGCTCTAGAACAGAAATGTTGGCTGAAATTATGAAAAACTTGCCCGATAAATAGTATACAAGCAGGACAATGCATGATAGTACAACCAATCACAGATGAGTTATTACCTGAGTTACACGTTTTTTGTGACA
>TARA_R110002167_G_scaffold8297_7_pt1 | contig 11160 bp, 5 predicted proteins | sample TARA_R110002167 | Tara Oceans TARA_R110002167 (sample SAMEA4398238) | marine metagenome | biome: Polar Biome; feature: [MES] marine water layer (ENVO:01000295) within the mesopelagic zone...; material: water (ENVO:00002006), including particulate matter (ENVO:01000060) such as...... | reverse complement strand
AGGCTTGCTAGGGAGAAAGCTGAAATGGAGGGTACGCCTTCGCAGGAGATCAGAGCGGAACTAGAATCAGATCTAAATTCAGATATTAGAATTGATACCAATGACTTGGATTTAACTTCCGCAACGGAGTGCATCAATACAGAGTTAGATGATATCCTTAGCGGCAAGTTTGTTCCAGATGTTGTGCAAACCAACATAGGTAGGCTTGACATGATGCTAGGAAGCGGGGGTATAGCAGCGGGGGAAGTCATGGTTATAGCCGCACCTACTTCTTGCGGCAAATCAGCATTAGCCCTTAACATTGCACTTAGTGCCGCCAAACGTCAAGGGAAGGGGGTAGCCATTTTCTCTTTGGAAATGCCAAAAAAGCAACTCACGAAACGTATGGGGCAAACTTTATCTGGGATTAATTACAATACCGTGAACTTGAGTAAGGAGGGAGCTGCAAGAGCCGACAAGCTCAAGACAACCAATAAGGAGCTGGAGGAGTTGCCTATATATACTTCGCACGTTGTACGGGGTACGGATGATCTAGCGGGGCAAGCTAGGAACATGGTAAAGAAGTTAGGGGTAAAGCTACTTGTAATTGATTACCTACAACTAATACCATTTGAATCCAAACGTATGGGCAAAGCTGAAGGTATTGCAAATATCTCTCACCGTATCAAGCAGATTGCCCTTGAGCTTAATGTGGCGGTTCTTTTACTGGCTCAAGTAAATAGGGAGGGGGCAAAGCGTGAGGGTGGTCTTAGCCTTTACGATCTGAAGGACTCTGGTGACATTGAGAATGATGCTGACGTAGTTCTGCTCATGTATCCATCAAACCAAGGAGATCCAGAATTGTCCAAGAAGGTGGACGGCAAGGGGGCTTATACTGAACTAATGTATAAGATTGCCAAAAATCGTGAAGGTGAAAGGGATATCGGTTGCATGTTCCGATTCTATCACTGTATCGGACGTTTCGCTTAAACACATTAAACTAAAAATAAAACTATGAATTTACAATCCTCGGCAGTAGCCTATCTAGCATCTAAAGAAAAAAAAGTAACACCTACCGCGTTTGAACGCTTGGCGGGACAAGTAAAGCAGGACATTCAAAGCAATGCCTTCGGGACTATGTTGAAGTTCCCAAATAAGAAGGAAAAACAAATACGCTCAAATAATTTTGATCCAGTTAAACGCTCAATTACAGTCAATGCAGTCAATGACTTAAGAGAGCAGGGAGTTCTTTTGAAAAAGGCTTGTAGGGATGTGGGGGTAGCCCCTTCTAGCTACCGTCACTGGGCAACTTTACTTGGGATTGAGTTCGCCAGAAAGTTTCCAACATAAAAACAAGCTACCCCATTATTTTGTTTGACATTTAAAAATCCATTACTTAATGTATATTGGATGTCATAAAAAAGGGAAGCCACATAGGTAACTACTGGCAGAGGTACTGGTTTCTTTATCCTCCGTTTAACCCCTTTTAAAACCCTACCCCTTATGGGGGTAGGGTTTTTTTATGGATTACTGCGTGAGTTGCTGAAAATTACTAGGAGAAGGCTGTTGGGGGGTAGCCCCTTCTTGTGGTTGAGCCATTGCCTGTTCACTGTAATTCTGCATGGTTGGCATACGTGAACCCTGTACACCCTCGGTTTGAGCAGCGGTTGATATTAAGCCGTAGGTCTCATTCAGCCATAGGCGAAAATCTGGATCAGCATCCGCTTCCATTAGCAAGTCGGGGAATTGACCAGCCAAGAATAAGCTCCGTACCGTTGCCTCATTTAAGCGACGATAGTCCTCTGGGGAGACCATTTTTTTAAAGTTGATAGGGTTCTTAATTTGATTCCAAATCATCAGCTTAGTGATTCGGTCTTTAGCCGCACCGTAAACATTAGGGAAGAACATAGAAACCTTACCACCGCCGCTGACATTAGCCCTTGGATCAATCCCGTCCTTAACCTTTACTTGTGGGGTAGCAGATACCCTATCAAGCCCCTTGTTAAGCTCAACGAAGTTGTCGTACACGTCATCCCCAAGAAGCTCTCTTAGGTTGACCTCATTCTTCTTAAGCTCCGTACGCATCACCTTGGGATTCCACATCTGCTCGCCAAATTTATTGATCTGTGCAGTGTCAGTTTCACGACCAGCCCTTCGGGTTAGCCCTTGGAGTACGGATAGAGTAAATGCCTTATCTGAACCATCAGCCCTTTCACGAAACCGATTAACAATTTTCTGGAAGTCAGTATGGTTGCCCATTTTAATCATCTCATCTGCAAATGTTTCCATTGTTGCAGAACTGGTAGGTAGCGGCACTTCACCCTTTGCCATTAGCTTGAGGAAACCGTCATTAACAACCTCCTGTATTTGCTTGCTAAGAAGAACTTCCTTTTTACCAATTTCAAATAATTCTTGGGTAGTCTTGCTTGTGGATTCCGACATAATCTCGTTAAACGTCTCATTCGTAAGACCTTCAATAAAACCATCCTTTGTATCAGCAAATTCCTCAATCCGCTTGAGCACGTCCCAACGCTGGTTAATCCCCTTGACGTTCTTGTCCCACAAAGTCTCAACCATAGCCCGATCCTCTGGACTGAACCTCAAAGCCGATACGGGGATATCCCGACCACCTACAAGCCCTTTATCACTGAGCCACATCTGACGCAATAGTTGGCGGTCTTCCATAGTATTACCAGCAGAACGTAGAAATGCCTTTGTTTTTGCTGGAGTTGACAGTGCATCCTTTACTAGCTCAAGACCACCGATCAAGTATCCCTCCATGTTAGGGAGAGCTTCATCAAAAGGTTGTCCAGATTTAGCTAGTTTAATAGCCTCACCGTAGTTCTGTCCTTTTGGTGCATCAATATGTTTCTTTATGACATTCTCCCTTAGTGGCTGAATTTCATTACGGAATGCAGTATTAGCATTTTCAAACATAGTACGACCTACTTCTGGAGTTGAACCAAGCCCCAGAACAAAGTCACGTTGCTCTTCTAAATCTCTTTGTAGCTGTCTGTAAACAGAAGCATTAGGATTTACATCAGCCTTGCCGTAACCCGCCTTTGAACGAACCTGTTGTATTAGCTCATTTAACTGACGGAAGCTCATTGGCTCGTCCAAAATGTCTTCTAGGGTATTAACGGCACGTCCAGAGGCTGTTCTACCAGAAGGGGCAAGTGTAGCAATAACTTCATCATCTGCATCCAATATAGCTCGGTTCTTTTGCTTGTTGAGGATATTAGCAACTACCTCATTTGGCATAGTTACTCCACGAAGCAGATCATAAGCTTGATCATACATGTTAGAAACACGGGCTTCAGTAGTCACATAATGATTAATAATCTTCTTCTTGTAACTCAATCCGACTGTTTCTGGGTTGAGATCCTTGCCAACAATATTTTTTGCTCGCTTGTTTACTTCCCCTTGGAAAACACCCCGTGCCTTTTTAGCAGCATCCCGCTTTACGGTAGATGTTTGAGCAGCTTCTACCCCAGCCTTTTGAACTGATAATTTTTCTAAAGATTCCCGCAATACTACTTCATCAGCACCTAACTGACTTGCAATGTCCTGTACGGATTTACGCAATATAGTATCAATGGCTTCATTACTCATCCCCTCACCAATCTGATCACTCATTCGGGTTTGAATTTGAGTTCTAATATCCGCTAAAAATGAAGCAGCAGTTGAATCTGGAAACTTCCCAGCAATATCCGCTAGCCTTTGCATGGACGCAATTCCACCTTGTTGCATCCGAATCGGATCTATGCCCAATTGATTCATTACACTAGCAACTTCTTTATTAGCAATGTCAGTGCCTCCCTTTCCAATCCGCATTTTAAATGGAATTTTACCAACAACAGGAAGGGCTAATTCAAGGCCAAAATTCATCATTGCTTCTTGCCCTCTACGCTTAATAAAACCGTCACCAATATCCTCTGGTATCCCCATTTGATCCCTAGCAATTGCATCTTGAGCTGTACCCACGGCAAATTCAGTAGCAGCTGAGGCGGTAGCACCAGCTATTGCACCACCAATAGGGGTGCTAACAGAAGATGCACCCAAAAAGGTAGCTATCCCAGCACCAATACCAGCAACCATAGGTGCTACCTCTGATTGCATTTCCGTAAAATCAGCTAACTCTAATGTCATTGAGTCAAAGAAACGCCATTTACCCTCCTCTGGATCACGGTATAGAATTTCCTCTGTGCCACGAATTGAAATCGGTCTAACATTTTCCGTACCGTATTTTTCCGACAAGTACCATGATTTTGCACCCAATGAACGGAGATAGGACATATCATTACGAAGCCCAATTGGAGCACCGTTATCATAATCAAATTTATCTTCTGGAATTGCTAGGTAACGTGATGCTTCACGGGTATAAAAAGTCTTCTTGTCCTCTTTATTTTTCTTCCTACGACTTAAAGTATTTTTATTAGTAATATACTGTGGTCCGAGCGACAAATTTGTTTGTGCAGTATCAACGATTGATTCCAATGCTTCAAGTGCATCATTTTCAGTTGGGAGTTCGGTAGCATCAAACGCAAAAGAAAATCCACTATCCAATTTTACTTCGTAATTTTTCATATTTGACTATTTTTGACCAGTAACTGTAATGCTATTAATTTTATTCCCCGTTCCTGTATTTATGAACATGCTATCACCTGCTGTTTGTTGCATAATGTCAATTTGAGTACGTGCAACTTGTGCTGGGCTTGGTCCTTTGTAAACTACACCAGACTGATAGGCCGCAAGTTCATCCATTTTGGCTTGGTAGGTTCTTTTTAGCACAAGATTTGCCATTTCTAGTCTCTTGACATTGGCGGTAACACCAGCTTCTCCACGAAGTTGCGGATTATATGTAGATGCAACCAGACGATTTGCTTCATCCTTGGAGAATTGACCACCCAAAATTGCTTTTAGAGATAGGAAAACAACAGAACGCACATTGTCAACAGCATCTTGACCACTTGGGTTCATTGCACCACGAACAGATTCTCTCATGCCCCCAATATCTGGAACGTATTCAGTAATTCCACCGATATCAATTTGACCAGTCTTTAGACCAGTAATAATAGAATCGTACTTGGACATATTAACTTCCGCTAGTGGCTTGTCAGTTTGAGACCAACTAACAACAGTATCCTCACGATCCGCCGTATTCTCTCCCCTACGTTTTGCACGGGCAGCGGATTCTATATCTTCAACTGCATCAGATGGAGCGTATGAACTACCTACCATGAAACCATCTTGCCCAGTTTTTGGGTCAACGTACGGACGCATCTTATAAGCAAGGCCAGTAGAACCTCTTAGGGCTTCTAGTTGCTGTGATGTCATAAATGTTTCGTCACTTGAACCTGCTGGGGATTGCCTTGCTCCTATTTTATACTTAACCTCTCCCCCAACATTCATTGGAGTTACGCCGTAATTTGAATTTGAGTTCGTGCTTTCAAACTCCTTCAATTGATCAGCAGTTAAAACAAGTGCATTAGGTTCAGCAGCCTTAGCCTTAGCGGCAGCCATTGCATTTCTTTCGGCTTCAACCCTAGCAATAGCATTTAACTGTGCTGTTTGGGAAGCTTGATTCTGCCTACCTTGCTCAAACTGGAGGGCTTCAGCTTGCTTTTGACCAGTATCAGCAGTTGAAAGAAACTGACTCAATAGAGCATTTGACTGAAGGTTTCCACCTCCGCCTTCATATTTTTTAAAAGCGTCTTGGACTGATTTTGGAGCATCTCCAGAGTCAATGGAAGTCATTAGACTTGGATTGCTTTGCAATAACCCAGCAATACTACCTTGTGCAGTATTATTTATAAGACGGTTTTGTTCTGCTTCCTTTAGACTAGAACGCACACGGTCATCCTTAGCTGCGTCAGCTTGATACCTACGCTCAAGCCCAGCCTGTTTAAAGGATGCCAGAGAGTCGTAATTAATATTGGTTTGACCAAAGTTTTGAGCCGCAGCCCCAGATGCCATTCTTGCCATAATATTTTTTTGTTAATTAAAATCCTAAATCAAAACTAAAATCAGATGATGATGTATTTGAACTATTGAATCCAGAACCAGTATTAAACAAAGAACCAGCATCGTATGTATTAGCACCTAGAACGCTACCAGTAGTACCACCGCCGAATAAAGTGCTTACCCCTTGATAAGCACTGCTAAATGCATCTTTAGCTTGATTATAATACGAAGGAAGATCCGTAAGAATGCTAAGACCAGTATTAAGCAAACCTAAACCACCAGCAATATTATTGAAAGTAGATTCAATTTGTTGCATGGTAGTAGGATCATTATCAGCTTCCGCTTGACGATAATCATTTTGCAACTGTTGCAGTTGCTGTTCTGATTTAGCGTAGTTCTGTTGCTGTGCGTAAGAATTTGCTCCAGCATTAATTACATCCCCAATTCCCATTGGCGGTACAACTTGACCAACACCGCTACCGTAAGGCGAATTGCCTGTTCCAAGCAACATTGAAGGAATGTCCCCAGTAAGACCTCGGCTCATATTGTAACCTAAACTTCCAGCTCCTTGAGCACGGGCTTCTAGGCTAGCCTTATAGTCTTCATCGGAACGAAGTACATTGGCAACTCTAGTAGAATCAAGAGTACGCCCAGTTTGAGCACTCATAGCAAATGCACGTTCAGCGGATTTAGCTTCCTCTTCTGCGGTCAAATCACCAGCAGCACGACGATATAAATCATCAGAAAGTGATTTCTGGCTACCCAGTATACTTAGTGCATCTGGATCAAGACCACGTACTGAATCAGCAAATTGCTGTCCGTATTCACCGATTAAGTTTAGATCCTCACCACGCTGTACATTGCGTAGATCATTAATACCAGCTTGTTCAGTACGATTAAGACCAATCAGACGGTCTACTTCACGCTGTGACACATCTGTCTGGTAATTACCAATAAGGTTTTGAAGGTCTGGGTCACTTAAACCGACACCACGAAACCTTTCGGCTTCGGCTGCACCTATCAAATATTTAGCTGTTTCGTAGGCTGCATCATAGGTAGCCCCTAATTCTGTGTTTTCTGGCATAACTGTTCCTGTTCCTGTTCCTGTGTTACCTATATTACCACTAGGGTCAATGTTCGTGTCGCTTCCACCTCCTGTGTCAAAAATATCCGTAACTACGGGATCTGTGCCGTCTGTTCCGAAAATATCTCCACCTACACCATCTGTAAATACAGGGGGTAGGTTAGTGTTTGGTGTGGGTGTACTGTCATCCCTTTCTTCTGGGTCAAAGATATCAGTAACTGTATTAACTAAGCCAGTTCCTATGGTTGTACCAAGATCACCTAAGCTTCCACCCCCAGCAATTGTATCACCTACTTCACCTCCAATGAGATCGCCAATGAAACCGCCAATTCCAGATCCATCATTAATTGTATCGTCAATTGTATCGTCAATTGTATCGTCAATAGTAAGATCAACATTTTCTCCTATACCGCCAGTTATACTTCCGTCACCCGTATCAATTGGCTGCCCTCCCAGTTCTGGGATAATTTCATTTCCAATACCACCAGTAATAGTACCATCTCCAGTATCAATAGGTTGACCTCCTAGTTCTGGGATTAACGTTTCCCCTATACCATCAGTTATTTCCCCTCCCGTATCAATGGGCTGTACATCAATTGGATCAATGACAAAATCTCCTGTTTCTGGATCAATTGGAGGGATATCAGCATAGCCTTCATTGTTCAAAAAAGCACTTATATCCTCAACTGTTGCAGTAGTAGGGTCAATGCCATTCCTATATAGGTAATTTGACAAGTCCTGTCCAGATGGAGCAGTCATATCCCCAGCCATATTTAGAAAACTACCCAGTGGAATTCCTAAAGAAGCAGCACCGAGTAAATTTAATGCATTAGTTGGCAATCCTCCGCCAAGGTATTTTTGTTGGATAAATCCAAAATCCTCTAAAGCACCAGAAGCAAAATCACTAACGCTACCAAATAAATCTGTAAGTTTACCTCCAATTTTTTCAAGGAAGTTAGGATCATCTATTTTAATCTCATCAAGAATTAGGTCAGCATCGGGCCCAAAAAACTCCCTAGTATAATCTTCATATTGTTCTTGGAGCTGTGCGTCTGCTGGTGCTAGTCCAAAATCTATTTCACGCACCATATCAACGTCACCTAGTAACCAATTCTTTAAATCAAAACCCTGTCCCAAAGCACTAGTAGGTAGGTCAGAACCACTTAAGAAAGCATCCAGCCCAGTTACTTTTTCAACAAAATCTGGAATGATCTTTTCAAGTGCATCAATTGCATCATTATCAAAAACGTTTTCAAAGAGATTATTAACAAAATATCCAGCATTAGGAACATCTATTAAATCAGTTCCAATAGCACCTTCAATTAGATTAATCCCAAGTGCAAAAGCATCTAGACCAGCAAATCCATTGTCAGTCAATAACCCCATAAGATTATTTATGACAGCATCACCTTGAGTCATATCAAAATCACCAGAGGGAGACATCAATTGATTTAACTTCTCACCCAGAGTAGAGGCTATTTCTTGACCTTCTGGGCTTTGTAGAAATTCATTATAATTTCTACGTGTTCCAGCATAACGATTCTGAATTTCATTTAATTTAGCTTCGTCTGGGGTATATGGATTAGCAGTAGGAACAGGAACGTCAACTCCACCTAGAGAAGTAGTGTCTAAAGGGACATCGTCAACTTCATTGATTGTAGAATCATTAAGTAAATCATCAAAAGGATCTGAGTCGTCTGTTCCAGTAACAACGAAGTCTGGCATTACTAACGTGCCATCATCATCATAATAATAACCTTCTGCAATTTCCGCAGGAGTTAAATCTCCATAGTCTATTGTTTCTGTATTCTCTCCAGCCTCCGCCGCATCTGCCGCCGCTTGGTCTGCCGCCGCTTGGTCTGCTGCTGCTTGATCTGCTGCTGCTTGATCTGCTGCTGCTTGTGCTTCTGCTTGAGCCTGTGCTTCTGCTTGTGCTGCTTCTGCTGCTTCTGCTTGAGCTGCTGCTGCATCCGCTAACCTAGTTGCTTCTGCGGCTGCTGCTTCTGCTGCAATATCTGCTTCTAGTTGAGCTTCTGCATCCTCGTTCGCTTTAGCTTCAGCGGATAATCTATCAGCTTCCTGTTGGGCTTCAGCCGCTGCTAAATCTGCTTCCGCTTGAGCTACCGCTGCTGTTTCTGCCGCAATTTCTGCTTGAATGTCTTGATGTGCTTCGCTTTCAGTTGCAATGTTGTTAAAATTAACCATTGCTTGTTCAAGATTTTGTCCCAAATAATCCACATCCAATTGTGCGTATATTAACCTACGCTTGATATCATTAGATACATGATTCTCTCCCGTCCCAGCATAAAAACCATCTGGGCGTATTGCGTCTAGCCTAGCTTGTTGTGCTATAATTTCAGCATCATAAGCAGCTTTAGCGTCTGTATACTCATCTATTGCTCCCTTATATGCAACGTTACTATCTTGATATTTTGATTTTAGATCATTAAATTCATACTCCAATTGGAGTGCTTGTTGTTCCGAAATCTCCAAAGAATCAAAATTTGGATTCTGTGCCATGAAATCAGTATACATTGTTTCTGCGACACTTAAATCTGCTTGGAGGGTGTTTCTAGCTTCATATACCTCCGACCTTTCGGCATGATACTCTTGTTGTTTAGCTGAACTTGCATCCCTCGCAGCGTTCCTCCTGTCAAATATCTCACCAGAACTTGGGTTACCTGCGGCTTGAAATGCAATTTGTGCCGCTTTAGACGCTGCCATCTCAACGGCGGCATACTCCCTTATATCGCCCTTTGCTTCAAATGCAACAATTCTAGCTTCGTTGGCGGTTATTGAATCCTTAATTTTATTTACTTTTTGTTCTAAAGTTGGATTTTTTCCGTCTCGTAATGCTTGCTTAAAATCTTCTACATTTTGTGCTACATCAGTTGCAGAACTACCCGACGAAGCAATATTTGAAATAGTGTTAAATATATCAAATTCACCTAAGTCATCGTCAAAAGAGAGATCTTCAAAACCGCCAAAGTCATCAAAGCCATCGTTACTGAAATCCCAACCATCAAACAGAGAGCCGTAAAAGTCATCTCCCCAAACCACGAAGTCGTCCATATACCAATCAAAATCATCAGATGCATAGTTAGCCCTGTCGTAGTAATCGCTCATACTTTAAATATATTTTTTGTAAAATTCTATATCTTCACGAAAATGATCTGATATGTAATCTTTAATATTAGCATATGAGTCCACCCAAGCAGCAACTTGTGGCTTGTTATTATTTAACCTTTTCTTAGCTCCACCATCCTCCTTGAAGCGGGGATACACCGATAAAGGGTGAAAACCTACTTCTTTAATCATTCTGGAAGCTTCTGAAGACCAATTATTGAATAACATAGGTTCTACAATCTGCTTTCCCTCAAAATAAAAGTATTCTTTTTGGGGTCTAAATAATATATTATCGTGCTTTTTTAACTCTGTTAATGTAAATTTATGAAATTCTTGTACAGTAATAGGTTTTTGTTTACCCCTACCACTCCAAACTTGGTAGAATACAAATGCACTTAAATACCTTTCCACGGGGTCACGAAGAAAGCCGTAGTGCTTGTATTCGTGTACTTGTTCTCTGGAAATTAAATTTAATTTTGAAAAACAAGGTATTTTGAACCAATCATCCAAAGTGTTATGTTCCATAAAAAACATCCATTTATGCGGATAATCAATTCTTTGCTGTTCTTCTTCGGTTAATTTAAATTTGTAACTTTGTTTGGTTTTTGCTATTTTCAGCAATTGCATGTGATGCTGAACTTCTTCCTTGTATGAAAAAGGAATGTTCTGTACGGGCAAATGAGCATCTTCTGTCTTTGAGCAAATATCATCCTCATGGACAGCTCCGCAAAAACGTACAGAAGCTTCTAAACTGGTACTTCCAGTCTTCGGGACACGCATTAAAGTAAATTTATTTTTATGTGAAATAATCATAGTGTATATCCAAATCTATTCTGATAAACAATCATTGCGTTATGTAAGCTACTGGAGACTTCATCACTTAAAACATCTGACCAAGTTCTATCCGTAATAGGTTCAATGGATTTTTTTACTGAATGATTCCCAAAAATACCAAATGCTGAACTATTTTCCTTGACACGTTTTTTAATGTTATTAAAATCATGAGT
>TARA_R110002167_G_scaffold67002_4_pt1 | contig 11160 bp, 6 predicted proteins | sample TARA_R110002167 | Tara Oceans TARA_R110002167 (sample SAMEA4398238) | marine metagenome | biome: Polar Biome; feature: [MES] marine water layer (ENVO:01000295) within the mesopelagic zone...; material: water (ENVO:00002006), including particulate matter (ENVO:01000060) such as...... | reverse complement strand
GAAATTGGAGCCGCTGGAGCAGCACTAGGTAAATACTTTGGTGCTGAAAAAGCAATTCAAAAGCAAGTGTCCAATGGTACTGGAAATGTTCTTGAAGCATTTCAAGCCAAAGAGCAGCTTCGTATAAATGAAGAAAATCTTAAATTCATGCTCAATAAACAGAGATTACATGGGTGGGTAGATTTTTTAAAATTTAAAGCAGAATACACTAGAAACTTGCGAGAAACAGAACAAGCAGAGTTAAGGAAGATTGCCGCAAGAAATAAACTAATAGAAGAAAACGTAACTTTAGGTATTAAAGTGGGGTTAATAATATTAGTAATAATGTCTGCACTCTTTGGTGTAACTTTCTATTATGTGAGGTAAGTATGAGTTTTAAGTTAAGCAGTAAATCCTTAGAAAGGAGAGAAGGTGTAGATCCTAGATTAATAGAGATTGATGACCTTGCTATTACGTTAAGCTTAGTAGACTATGGACACCCAGAGTTTGCTGGTCTTAGGACGGCTGAAGATCAGAAAGAATTACATGATAGAGGAAGCTCTATGTGTGATGGCACTATTAAAAAGAGTCATCACCAAACAGGTAAGGCCCTAGACTTTTATGCCTTTGTAGATGGAAAAGCTAGCTGGGACCCAGCACATTTAACTATGGTTGCAACAGCTTACTTACAGGCAGCAAGCACGTTAGGGTACTCTATAGAATGGGGTGGTTTATGGTTAGGAAGAAACCCCACAACAAAAGATGGAATCCGCTATGGCTGGGACATGCCCCACATAGAACTTTCGTAATAAAAAGATTGACATATAATAAATTTGTGTTATAATCTTAAAATATTTAATTTAAGGAATTACCATGACAGACTCAAGCAGAGGTGCTTATGGGATGGTGGGATGATTTTAAAGCAGCAGATTTCTCTCCGGATACACCTTCTCAAGCAGAGAATATAGCAGCCGCTAAAGAAAAAAACAAGTCAGCATCTTCTTCTAAACTACCTTCCTCTAGTCTCCTCCAAAGGCCCGACTTCAGTTCTTCAAACTCTAATGTAGCTACTATAGAAAATGCTCCCCTTCCTGTATGGGAAAATCAAAGCAAGCCTCAAAGCTCATTACCGTCAGAACTAAAGTCAGTATCTTTTGGAGAGTACGCTACTATGGAAGAAGCTCCAGTGCCTATCTTTGAACAGATGGACCCTGTAACCCCTTCTTTATTAGCTTTACAACGTCCTAAGATTGCTACAACAATACCATTTGCTTCCTCTCAAGAAGGAAACCTTGACTTGACGTTTGCAGAATCTACAAACACTATGGTCAAGTCCCCTAAGAAAGTAAAAATTGATCCAAAAGACAGACTTCCCGAAGACAAGAGCCTCACAGATTGGCATAAAGAATTTAAAGAAGATGATAACCCAGAAGCTAACCCTATTCAAAAGCTTGGAGAGTTTTTTAGCAATTTCAGTTCTGCTGTTAAGGCTAGAGCTACAATTGCGCCTGTAGACGCTCTATTAGACACTGTAGGGGTTATTGCCATGCTAAGTAACCCCTTTGTAGGGGTAGCTGCAAACCTCGCCTCAGAGCCTGCACAGAGAGCTGTAGACGGTAGGTCAAAAAACGGAGGCTTTGTAGGGGACTTTACACAGAACATTAAAGAGTCTCCGGGAACATTGTTATCAGCAGTTCCCGGATATCAAGCAGTAGGAGCCTTTACTCAGTTAGCTCTAGATGTTGAATCAGGAAAGAAACCTCCTGAAGCAATGGCTTCATTTGGAGCTGGCCTAGCTACTCCGATAATAAGTCAAATGGTTCCAGATATGATAAGTGGAAATGTATACTTAAATCTTATACCTAAAGTAATTATGACTAAGTATGCAGTTAATGAAGTAGCAAAAGCTTTAGCTCCATCTTTTCAGCCAAAACTATCTGTTGATCCAAGAGCAGTAGCTGCAACAACAACAGGAATAGAATCGGCTAATATTGAAGGATCAACTTTAGCAACAACAGGAACAGAATCTGCTAGTATTCAGTCAGAAAACTTATTCACTTTACCTGCTAACTCAGCAGACCCAGCCATGTCTACGGATACACCTATGGTAATTCAAGCTAAGAAAGCTATAGATAAAATATTTAAGACTCCTGTAATTGCTTCTGTTTCTACTCCTACCACTACTACTACCCCTACTGTATGGAAGTCTGCTAAAGGGACTCCTATCAAGTCTCTTTTATCTCAGACTACAGTTCAGGGAACAACTCCTTCAACGATACCACCTGTTAATCTTGGAAACCAAAATACAATACCTGTTAATCTTGGAAACCAAAATACAATACCTGTTATTGTAGGAACAAATACTTCAACATACTCTTACTCTCCTGTTACAGAAGGGTTTGGTATAGACTCCCCAGTAACAACCTTAGCATTATCTAGCTATGGAGGTAATAAGGAAGAAGAGGAAGAAGAAGACTTACTCTTTAAGAATCCTTTTGCAACTAAGCCTATAAGACAACTAAATGCAGCAACTGGAGGAGCAACTTCCAGATCTACTACATTTGATCCTAAGTTTAAAGAAATTAATAGTCTAGGCTTTGCTACTGGTAAAACTTTAGCAGGATCTTACAACCCTAATGACCAATTTTCAACCCGTCAAAGAACTTCAGGTAATAGGTTTGAAGACGACACAGTGAGCTACTTAGCTCGGAGAACAACATAATGGCTACTAGCGAAGAGAACAAGAAAGCTCTTGAGGCTGCGTTTACATCAACCCTAGGTAGAAGTATAGGAAAAGAAGGGTTAAAGTTTTATGGAGATCAGATGGCTGGTGGTAAATCCATACAAGCCATACAAAATGAATTAGGTGGTAGTGCTGAAGCTAAGACAGCCCTATCAAAAGTCTACGATAACCAAGTAGGCCGAACCATGAGAGATACAGGCTATGACCACTACTCTGAGAAACTATCTAAAGGAGTATCTCTTGCTCAAGTAAGAGCTGAGGTAAATGCAAGTGGTGAAGCGGATTTATATCGTACAGATCGTGATGATGCAGCAGATATAAAATCTAAAGCAGCAATAGCTAAAGCAGAAGTTGCTAAAGCAGCTCAAATAAAAGCTTCACAATTAGCTGCTACAACAGATGCTACAGCAAGCGTAGTAGCAGCTAGTGCAGCCACTACAAACGATACAACTGCACCTACGGTTAGAGATAGTGAGCTAACTGCTGTAACAGGAGAAAACTTCCAAGTAGACAATCAGGAGGATATTACAGCAGAGCAGGGAGTGGCTGATGATGCTGTTTCAGATCCAGATGATCTAATTACTAATACTATGGGAACTGGAGCCCTTATGGGTGATGCTGCAGTAGCTGATGCTGTTAGCTCTTCAGCCGCTACGTCTGAAGTTAAGAATCAAGAGCTTGTATCTACTCAGTTAGCAACGCTTCTTCAGCCCGGACCTAATGGAGAGCCACCAGCTTTTGCTGCACCAGCAGTTGCTGCTATTGAGCAGATGATGGCTGAACGTGGTATAAGCAGAACTTCTATTGCAAGTGCAGATTTAACAAACGCTATTATTTCTTCTGCTATACCCTTGGCTTCACAGAATGCTGCATCTTACCAAAAACGAGCTGAAATAAACTTAAGCAACAGGCAACAGATGCAGTTAGCTAATTTAAACAATGCTCAACAAGCAGCAATGGCTAATGCTCAGTTTACTCAACAACAAATGTTGTCAGACCAGTCGTCTAAGAATGCCGCATCTCAATTTAATGCAAGCAGTAAAAACCAGACTGACCAGTTTATGACAAATCTTACTTCTAATATTAGATTACAAAATGCTAGTCGAATGGATGCTATGGAGCAATTTAACGTAAGCACTAAAGACTCAGTAGCAAAGTTTAATGAACAATCTGATTACACCAGAGAAAGTTTTAATGCACAGAACTCCACTGCTATAGATCAAAGCAACCTTTTATGGCGTAGGCAATTAGCTTCTCAGGCAACAGCAGATCAACAGCAAGCTAATATGGTAAATGCTCAAAATGGATTTGCTGCTCGTACTGCATCTTTAGCCTACACATGGCAGGAGGCAAGAGATACGGCTGACCAGCAATGGAAGAATTATCAGAACAATCTTGATCGTGTTTTAAATTATGAGACTCAAATCAAGGCAACAGAAATTACAGCTAACGCGGGTATTGCAAAAGCTAATATTGCTGCTGCTTCTAACGCTGAAGCTGCCCAGATTGCAGCTGATGCAGCAATGACTAACTCTAAGACAGAGGCTGCTGCAGTTCTTATTGGAGCAGTTACAACAGCCGTAAGTGATAATTGGAATACAGAAACAGTTGCAACAGCAGTTGAAACAGATGCAGGAGAAGATGAATGAAGTGGTTACAACCTTATATAATAGATACAGTTCAACGTATTGAAACATCTTCTGATGCACTCTGGGACTTCTTCTTAGAAAAAGCTAAAGGAGATCTTAGTGACTTTAGAGGTCATCAAAACTCTTTTGGCAAATCTGCTTTCTACGCTAACATAGCACTTGGCTTATCTATGCCAGAAATATCAGATGCTGTTAGTGAAAATATGGGAGCATCTTCCCCTAAAAGCCCAACAGGTAAAGAAGAGATGATGAAAAGAGAAGGGTTCTTTGCCGAACTTGGTATGGCTCTAGATGTATCAGATCGAATTATAGCAGAGTGGGATATTGGAGCAAAGGCTGCAGGTGGGTACGATCAGGGTGCTACACAGACCCATAAGAACGTCCTTAGGCTTGTAGAGACTGTAAGAGCTGGCCCTCCAAAACCTCGTCAGGAAGTTATGCCTGAGATGGAAGTTATGCCTGAGATGAATATTCCCCCCCAACAATCCCTTTTAACTCCGGAGGCATAATGGCCGACTTAGCGAATGCCCTAACAAATTTACCTATTCCGGGCCAATCTTTAACAAATAGCCCTGATGCAAAAGCAGCCTATCAAACCCCACCAGAGTCTACTGAGTTATCTGAAGTTACTAAGATTTTATTTAAAATACTTACTCAAGATAAGATCCTAGAGTCTTTAGCTCAAGCAGCATCCGAGGGAGAAGGTACAAGCCTAGATAACCTAACTGCTGTTATTTTACATGAAGCTTTTGCTACAGGAAAGATAACACCAGATATGGCAATACTTGCTATTGAACCGACTCTTGAGATACTAATGTTTGTATGTTCTATACTAGACATACCTGTACGATTCTCTACAGATGATAAAGAGACCGATCATTCGGGTGTTATGAAAGTAGCTAAAAAACAAGCTAAATCTATAGGTGCAACATCACCAGCTACACTCCAAGAGTGGTTAGCACAAAACGAATCTAAGAGGGAAGAGCCTGTGACTGTTAAAGAAGTTAAAAAAGCTGTTTCCTTATTATCACCACAGGGAGTTAAATAATGGCTAATTGGGGATTGGCTCTAGCTAAAGGCTTGGGCATGGCGGTTCAGACAGAGAATACCAGATACGCTGAACAAATTAAAGAAAACCGTATCATTGCAAAGCAACGGTATAATAAACAAGTTGAAGAAGATGATGCAAGCTTTGAAAAAGAGTCTGCTTATCGTGAAAGAATAAACAGTCACCTAGGCAAAAAGAGTAAAGACGGTAAATACCCAAATAAAAATAATAATGCTATTTCTCAGATAATACTAACAAGACAAGCTCTTGAGCAAGGGTACACAGGAGCTGGTTTGGATACTGCAGTAAAAACTATGATGAAGCAGCAGGAAGGTAAAGAGCTTGATTTATCATTTCTGGGAAAAGAACTGACAGCTCCAAAGTACACTCCAAACGGCTGGGAAGAGCATATGGCTAAAACCAAACGAGGGCCTCTTAGTAAGCTTATGGGAGAAGGTATTAACAGCTTATTTAGTAAGGACTCTACAGAGCCGGGAGCTACACCACCTGCTACTGGAGAGACTACTGGAGAGACTACTGTAGAGACTACTGTAGAGCCTAAAGTTAACTTTGGCACATCTACAGCTATTCCATCGACAGAGTTTAATCAGTATGGGGAAACAAGAAGTCTTTATAACAGTATGGGTAAAGAGTTTAGGGTATTCAATCAAGAAAATAAGGCTGGGGAGTTCACCATAATCAACGGGCAAATGGTTATAGCCCCAGACGGTTTGAGTAAAGACAAGCCTGAAGTCGCTGAAGGAATTAAGCTTGGGGTAAACACAGAGTGGTTGAGTCAGCCTAACGGCAAACCAATCTTAGTTGACTTCACTGGGCAGTTCCCAGCAGATGCCAACACAGGTAAGCAGATAGATATTACAGGCTTTATCCCTATTACAGAGAAAGACCAACCGACCCTTAAGAACTTTAGAGATCCTAAGTCAGGTGATATCAAAGTTTACACTACTTTGAATGGAAAGATCTTTGATGGAGAAGAACAAATAACCACACCCCTTATTATGCTGGGGGATGCCTCTGCTGATGCGAAGGATAAAACTAAAGCTAAGTGGGTAATTTATCAGAATTCAAATAATGTTGCAGAGACTGTTACCCTTCTTGTAAGTGAAGCAGGGGAGATTACAGACAGCAATGGAGACAAGGCTACAATTCCAGAGGGATACAACCTGACTACTGCTATTCCATACAAGGTAGGTAGTGAAGCTCTAGTGGCAGTTAGTGCAGCTAATGTAAAACAATATCTAATGAAAAACGGTGATATTATTACAGTTGATCTCCGAAAAAATCCTCCTGTTCAATTTGCAACCACAATTGAAGTAAACTTAGACGGTGCTCAAACAGTAGGAATGATCCCCGGATCATCTAAATGGGGGGCTAGTGAAACCTTTATTAATGTGGACGATGAAACTGAAAAGGCTGTTAGGGGAACTAAGGGCCTTGATGGGCACTATTACGCTCGTGGCGAAGATGCGGATGGTAATGAGTTTAACCAGAAATTGGGAAGTAACTATATAGTTAGTAGAGCTACAGATAACAGTAAGGATCTAACAAACAGGGGCCAGTTAGGAGCGGTAATTAAAGAGATGTCCACTCGTCAGGCTATAAACAGACGAATGATGAGATCAATAGGAAAAATCTATAAGCTAACAAAAAGTGATAACGATGCCACTGCAAGTCTATCAACGGCTGCTGCGTCTGCTGTTGTAACTACTGCTGCTGAAATTGGATCACTCAGTAAAATGATAGCAGCCGGCCTAACGGCAGATGGGACTATTACTGCTAAAGACCTTGAAGCTGTTAATAACCACAAGAATACCTATTTATCGCAGATGCAATCATCAACATTTATAGATGATGACAGCCCACTTCTAGATAAAGTAACAGAAAGTAAAGAGCTTCGAGGGGCAATTGTTGAATTGGCTTTCCTAAAATTAATGGTTCTGGGTCAAAAGGGCCAAAGTGTAAGTGTTAAAGAATTTGATGCAGTCTTAAAGAGTCTTGCTGGTAATAGTTCAGACCCAAGGGTTCTTGGAAAAAGGATGGTAAGTCTTGTAGGAGATTTACAAAATTCTATCTCTGATCAATATGCTTCAGTTTCTCAGCTTTATCAGGAAGACGTAGAGACAAATTATCCACAAAGCAGTATACAACAATTTGTTATAGACATTGCTCTAGAAAGTGGAATGGATCTATCAGAAGATAAAAAACCTGTTGTAGATAAAGAACCTGTTGTAGACTCTGCTGTAGCTTTAATAGCTCAGTTTGTAGCGAATGACCCCGATTGGGCAGAAAACCTTAAAGGGATTACAGAAGATCCTAATACAACTTTATCCGAGCTTGAAACTCTTAAACAATATACAACGGATGCCGATCAGTTGTCTTTAATAAATAGAGCAATAGCTGCTAAAGGAGGAAAATAAGATGGCAGAAGTAATATCTCCAAAAACAGAAAGTATACTTTCAAGTTTTAAAAAGACTTATGTCCCTCCTCTTCTAGAAGAAAAGCAGGTTGCTCCGGTAGTTGCTCCTGTAGCTACTTCTGCAGTTGCTCCTGCTCCTGCAGGGGCTAAAAGCACTCTTACCATGTATAAAGAAGAAACAGCTTTACAAAAACAAGTTGATGAGGAAGTCTCTACAGACCCTCTGCCAATTAAACCTCAAATGCCTGCAGGGTATAGAGTAGATCCTTCAAACCCTGACCAAGCTATTCCTCAAAGATCTGTAATGACACGGGGAGGAATGGCACCTCCAGTAAACCCTGAGGATGCTATTGAGTTAACAATTCCAGAAGAAGTTGATTACGACACAGCTAATCTTTTAAGAGCCCAAGGACTTGTGCCTAACCCTGAAGAAGAGTTAAAAGCTAAAGAGTCAATAGTCTTTGGAATGGTTCAAACCCTTAACCTACAGTCCCAAGGGGCTGTTATGGCAGAAGTATTAAAACTCCCTACAAAAGTTATTAACGGAAACCTATATAGACAGGTATCTCACACAGACGGAAGCCTCCGATGGGGCTTAATGAATGAAGATGGATTTACTGGTGAAGATATTGGAGAAGTTTTTTCTGGAGAAGTATTACCAATGCTTTTCTCATTCCTAGGAGTTGTATCAGGATTTAGTTATGATAAAGTTACAGATCCGTTTGGAAAGGTAAAGAAAGGAGTTAAAGGAAAAATTGCCAAAGGCTCTATGGTACTCGCAGGAGATACTGTGGGGTCTTATGCAGGATATGTTGCAAATCTTTTAATAGTAAAAGAAGCATATGATCTAGATGAAGAGGCGCTTCCTATGGAAACAATCTTCTTTGGTGGTGCTAGAGAAGAGGCATTAGTTGGACTAGCAACTCAAATAGGGTTAAGTGCAACAATAACATCTGTTGCTACTATTTATAAGCTAGCTACGGGAAAACATATCCCTGCATCTATGGTTGACCATCTTTCAGAAAAACTAGATGAGTATGATACTATACTAGACACGGTAATAAAACCTGTGCAGAAAGGGCTTGACGAGCCTTTAATAAACCCTACACCGGGCCAAGCTACAGGTGATGTAATACTTTTAAGCTTAGAGCATCAAAACGCATCTGCAATGTCAACTCCTAGTGCAGACACTATTGTTACAGACCCTTATTCTTTAAAGGAAACTATAGATGGATTGTTAAAAGGGGTTGAGGGGTGGTTTAGTAAAAAGTATAATAGCGCAGATCCTGACCTAAATTTACCAGCAGTTGAAGATCTTGTTCAGAAGGCTGTAAAAAAAGATATGGATGATTTGATGACTGACCTAACTACTAAACAAGACTTTGCTAGAGATCTTGTACAAACTCGCCTAGATAACATAGGAAAAGATTTTACTAATACTCAAGAGTTTGTAGCAACCCTAAGAAACTCTGCAGAAGGGGCTAGGAACGAAGTAAAAGAAATGTTTGATCTAGCTTACACAGAGTTAGGGTCGAGTTACAAGGGATTAAGAGGTCCAGACCATTTTATACAATCTGCTAAAAATATGCTGGAAGCTGGTCAAGCTTTAATATTAGAGAAAAAATTATCTATCGGAGCTAATAAGTTTTTAACTAAGGGTACTAAAGCTGTCCCTAGTCAGGTATCTTATGAAGCTGTAGACGCTACCTTAAAACTTATTAGGTCAGAAATAAGATCAATAAAGACTGATGGGAGAATGGCAAATGGGCCTTCATTAAAGTCTTTATATACTATGGAAGAGGCTTATAAGCTTCAACGTCTATCTATAGCAAGGCAAGCTCCTGATGGAGGTCAAAGCATAGCTCGATTAGATGCCTCTTATTATACAGCTATGGATGCTGTAGATAATGATGTAGTACGTCGTTTACTGGAGCCCGGACTTCATGGAAAGTTTAAAGTAGACCCTGACGAAATTATGAAGACTTTGTTTACACCTAATACCTCAGGATTTGAGTCTATTTCTAGTGATATTATGACAAAGTACATAAAAGCCCTTAGAGAAGATCCTCTTATGTTAGCAGATTTTAGAGGAGCTTTTGGTAATAAGTTTTCAAAGTCTGTAAAAAACCCTGAAGATTATAAGGCATTTTTAGAAGAGTATAAAGGAACTATAAATGATTTATACGGAGAGGTTCCTGAAAGTATTTCTGACTTAAAGGCTTTAATAGATAACCAAGCTCTTGCAGATTTAGAGGTAGGTAATTTACAGAAAGTTATAAACGCAGATCCTTTCTTAAAGGGAAGTTTTGCAGGGAGAATAAAACAAATCTTAAAGGATGGTCGTCCTGAAGATCTGGCTAGGCTTGATGGTATTTTAGCTAAAAATGAAGACTTAAAGAATATGTTTGTATCAACCTATTTATCCGATGCTATTATTGGAGGCACAAAAGGTTTTCCGGGAATTATCCAAGAATCTATAGATGGATCACTTAGGTTTAATGTTGCTGGTCTTACCAAACTACTAGGAACTCTTGCCTCAGATAACCCTAAAGCCCAAGATGTTATTGTTAGAAAATTTATGCCAGAAGACCAAATAGATTTTCTCAAGATTGTACTAGACGTTGCTCAAATGACTAACAGGGGAGGGCATGTCAGCAAAGCGGCACATTATGATAAAACCCCTATAGCTCATTTTGCTCAGTTGATGTTTGGACCTTTATCTAAAAACACTCGTATAACTAATAGTGCTGACAAGTATATGCAAATTTCTGCAGCTAGGGCATTAACAGAGGTTATGGGAGACCCTCAAGCTATGAGGATTTTATTAAATAAATATAAAACCCCTAGCGAGGTATATCAGGGGGCTCGGAGGAGCTTATATGCTCTTAGTGGACGGGTGTTGCTGGGAGATGATAACCCCTACAAGCCTGCTAGCCCAATGACTCCCCAGATACACGCTCCAGAGTATTCAATCCCTTCAACTATAGACTTCCAAGAGCCTTTAGAAGAAGAGGTAGATCCTAAGGTAATAACTCCTCAACCTTCAGATGATGTTCCAGCTACTTTACAAGGTGGTGAAGCAGATCTACAAGGTGGTGTATCGGGTAGGAAAGATGGAACAGTTCCAAACTTTGTAAAACGGTATATGAACCCATCTTCGTCAGGTTCAATAGATAATAATGATGGAACTATTTCTACTCATAGAATGGCTTCGGGAGAGCTTGATGGGAAAGGTATAGCATATCCAATAATAGCTGAGATTGATGGAGCGTTAGTTGACCTTGGGGATAGTTTAGCTCAGGG
>TARA_R110002167_G_scaffold117114_7_pt1 | contig 11160 bp, 13 predicted proteins | sample TARA_R110002167 | Tara Oceans TARA_R110002167 (sample SAMEA4398238) | marine metagenome | biome: Polar Biome; feature: [MES] marine water layer (ENVO:01000295) within the mesopelagic zone...; material: water (ENVO:00002006), including particulate matter (ENVO:01000060) such... | reverse complement strand
AGCCCGCCTGTAAGTTCCGTTTGCTGAGTAAACATGGAGTCTCTTCCGCCATTAGTGAAACCTCCATTAGAACTCTCGTCGTGGTAAGACTTAGCGTCATGCAGATGGCTTGGCATCTGCTCAATGGTAATCGCTGTACCGCCAGAGGTTCCTGTATGGTTATGTGTCCCATTCTCAGAAGACGTACGAGTGTATGACCCTCCTATAGAGCCAACTGTCGTGCTTCCGGTTGGGACCCCAGTTTTTTCAGGATATGCGGCGTCACCTGAGTTGTAACCAAACACAAAGCGACCACGCAAATCAGGTGATACGGGGCCTCCGTTAACATTACGGCCATCACAAAGCGCCCATCCTGGAGGAGCGACAGAAGAATGCCACATCATTATCATTCCAGGTACTACGGTGTGGCTAGGGTCGTCGTACGGGATGTTCCCCGTGTGCCATATAGCGTTACCCCCAATAGTGGGAGTAGCATCTCCGGTAGGTACGTTAATGTTATTATCAGTACCACCCGCCGCATTCATAAGGTCAGCGTTACGAACCTCACCGCCCTGAATAATTACATTAACTATCGAGTTGTTATTTGCATCTAACTCGCCAAGTAAAGAATCGTCTTGGCGCTGGAGTGCGCGAGTAAATCCTTCGGCGGTGGGGCGGCATTCAGCGCGGTCCCCGGAAACCCAATTGTTCTCTAAGGTATTCCCCTGAGCGCGTGCGACTACCGTAACGTCGTCCCCACTGCGCGAACTACAATGAACAGTTTCAATTTCACCTGCTACGTTTTCTAATGTTACTTCAAAAAGCTCAACACCTGATGGTTGTGGGAATCTATCCCCCGTACCTAGCGCCAGGTTAAGCGTTGCGGGCGGGGGTCCTGAGGGGAAATCTACCCGTAGAGTGGTTGAAGCGTTATTGGTGTATATAAACCTAGACATTATAAAACCCTAAATCTTATTGAATGTGATACTTTCTGTGTATCCTCACCGATTCCTGTCGTGGTACTAAAGGTTACATCGTACTTTACACCAGCGGTACCCGCCGTGACAACGTACTCTACCACTGTATCGTTCTCAATAAACTGCGAGATACTTGCGTCAAGCGAGGGTACTGGCTCATCCGCATTTATAGCTACTACCTGTGGTTTCGACGACTCAGTAATAATCTCACCCGTTCTTAACCATTTGGCGTAGCTAAGCTGGTACCGCTTATAGTCACCTGGGTTAATGTTGTATATATTTATAGGAACCATTATGGACATCCTGTATTCCTGCGGCTTTTGATAGTAGTCCTACGATTCTCGCTCGGTACGTAGTCAATAATCAAGCACTCTATATCTGTAAAATATGTATCTCTAGTAATTGAGCCTACCGCCGAGCTAGATTGGAACGTAGATACTATGTAATCAGCGTTCCTAATTATGATAGAGCCGGACCCGTTTATCGGGAAGCCGTTAACCCTATAAGAGTTAATGCCCCCCTCGACGTGTATTATAGTAGGGTCGTACTCCCCAGTAAATACATAGGCAGAAACCGAAGAAGTCCAAGGGTCTATACCTATTATGAGGTCAGGACCCGAAGCGTTAACAGTAAACGAGGGGAAGCTGCTAGAGGTGAAAGGGTCCCCGAACAGGCTCATGCTAGTAGGTCCGCTAACCCCAACCTGAATAGCTGTATAACTAGACTCAATCGGAGCAACTACAGCGGACCAGCCAGCTGCAAGATTGATAGAAGGCGTACTACTAGAAGAAAAAGAATCGGCTTGAATGTTACCAGAAGCCGATATGGCTGAGGAATTTACCTCAAAATCATTGATTGCACCTGAGTTTAAGCCTGACATACATATGCCTTACAGCTTGAAAAAGTAACCCGGAGCAGACGATGAGACTGTAGTAGTGCCACCGCCTGGAGAAAAGCCACCTGTCAGCCCATTGCCTGTATCAAGGTAAGCTATAAGCGTATTCTGTGTGTCGTCTGCCGCATCCACTTCCAGGTAAATAGCGAAAGCATACACATCAGAACCAGTTAACCCGATGAAACTTATAGAGTTACTGTTAGCCTCCCCAGTAGTCCCTATAGACCTGCCGGTGATATCAGCGCTACGCTCGGCGGATACGCCGTACGACCCCGCTGTAATTATGTCATTCACAGTAGCGAAAGTATCTATGTCAACTTGGGCGAGTGCTGCGCCTGTGACAGCTGCTGTCTTCATAGTACCTGAAGCCCAGCTAAACCCAGCTGTGTCTCCAAGCAAAGCTGCTTTATATGTTCCAAAAAGTTGATTGGCCATTACATAGTTCCTCGTGGGTATTGCCAAGCATGTTGAGCGTCGCCATAGTTTTTATCGGCTTCAATCTTATGCATATTTATATAGTACCGCCACTGCTTCCCGTAATACATAGCTTTATACGGGTCAGTGTATGTTTTCCCAATCTCATTATGCAGCTTATGCAGGGTCCCAGCAATAAAAGCATCTCCATGACTGTCAAGCGCCCAGTCAGACAACTCGTCAGATGCTAAGGTTGGTACCACAATAGCCTGTGCTACAAAAGGCGATGAGCCACTTGCTAGCTTATGGAAGAAATGAATCTCTGTTCTCTTCTCAGTCCAGTAAGCTGTGGGTACTGCGCTCTCAGTAGAGGAAACAGAGCTTGCGTATTGCGCGCCGCTACCTATGGTGTATCGTGCCAGCTGGTACCCATCTAGCGCCAGACCAATTACAGAGTGGGCTTTGATGTTCTCATCACGGAGAGGGTTTAGCTGGTACGGAGTTTCCGCATCTGAAAGGGGGCCTATGTCGACAAACTCTCTCCAAGCTGTTGAGAGTTTATAGAATTCTTTGATGGTATTTTTAAGTACGCCTTTAGCATACTCACCTATTACACCGGGGACCTGCCCAGTAATAGTACTGAGAACTCCGTTAATGTTGTTATCATCGTCATCATATATGCCATCGCGGTAATCAGACTGCATTATAACCACCAGTCAAATCGCCCTCAAACTTACGCATAAGTGTGACTGCTTTCGCATCGTCAGTATACTCGTCGTTACGCAACTCAGCATACCCCACGACAAACATAGTCATAGGAGTGAATGTAACAACTGGAAGCGGATACACTTTAGTTAAGTCCGCTGTAGAGTAGAAGGGGATACCCGTCTTAGTTAGCTTAAACATATCAGGGCGCAAGGCATACAGCCGAGTTACGCCCATGTTAAACGCCCGCATTAGCTGGACGTCTGTGTAGCGGTACTCCTCTTCATCTTCATCTTTAAGAAGCTCGCGAGTAGCGCCAAACATATCTTGTAGAGTGAGAGACATATAAATGACGGGGGGTTTTTACACCCCCCGGTCACCTTACGACTTACGAACAATCATTTCGCCAAGAGCGTCGCCCTTAACAATCTGATGGCCATAGACTTGCAGTCCGCGCATGATAGTACCGAAAGTACTTTCAACACGTAGGGTCTCAGTCTTAGTTACCTGAGAAGCAAAAGTCATACCAATGCTATGACCGAAGTACACAGCGGCCTCACCAGCTACACCAGCGCCATCGACGCCGTTGTCTAGGATGCCTGTACCAGAAGGTAGCAGGTTAGACATGTAGATAGTAAAGCGGTCAATGGTACCCAAGCGTCCGTTACGGAGGATTGAGGTGCCTTCGCCAGTCAATGAAGCATCTTTCAGTTCAGATTTCTTAATGCGACCAGCCATCCATGCGGGGATAACCAGCCAGCGGCCAGACTCTGGAACATTAGCTTCGTCAAGGACAGTACCAGCATCAACAATTAAGTCAGTGATGTTGTTCTTGGTAACTACCAAAGAATTGACGCCACCTGGCTTACCTAGGTTAATGTCCTGAGAAATACGACCTGCGGCTGAGCCACGATTACCACCTGTACCAGCCACGGCACCGTTGAAGATAAGCCCAGACTCATGCATCCAAGATAGTACGTTAGTATCAATTGAAATCTTCATCTGTTCTGATGCGTCATCAGCCCACATACTAAGCTGGTCGATGTCTGATTGAACTTCCATGACATCATCAAGCTCAGTACCCCAGTAATTACCCTTGTTAATTAACAGAGTAGTAGTTGGAGAGGTAGGCTTCTCATAGGTAAGACGGGCTGGAGTAGTTCCGTCGCCGTCGTTACCAGCATGATAGTCACGAATACCGATGCTTGGCTTAGTGCGAATGATTACTTGGTCACCGAAATCTTTGATTTCGCCTTCGTAGTCTGTGTTCGAGATAGCGGCTAATACAGTCGCATCATAGAACTTGTCTGTCATCTTGCCAGACCAGAGGGCTGGAATAAATGTACCAGAGTATGGGTTAGTGGCGCCGCCAGTGAAGACGTTACCTGCGGTAGGAAATACCGCATTAGGTGTAATAGTAGCCATTTAAGGACTCCCGAAAATTTTAATGGTTAAGAACGCTACTGAACGCGGCCCTCATTGACCGCAGCAAGGATATCCACTTCAATTCTATTCTTATCGTCGGGGCGGTTTTTAAACTTACCGTTCCTACAATTAGCATAAAACGAAGCAATTTCACCTTGTGTCCAGATTTTACTACCTGTGTTACCGTTTTCAGGAGCGCCTTGGGGAGAACCCTGACCAGACGTAGGAGCAACATAGCCATTAAGGTCGAGTGTCGGATTAGTTCCGGTTCTACCTGCGGGCTGCGTATTACCACGATTGGCGTTTTCCTGTGATTCATTAAAGAACCTGTTAAATATTGTTACTACTTTATCGACATCGCCTGAATTGAAAGACTCAAGCAGTGTCGTCTTGCGTTGCATCCCGTTAGTTTCTGGGATTTCTTCATCCAGCCAATCTAAAAAAGCTGGGTCTCTGTTTTTCTCTTTCCAGTTTTCAACCCTACGGCTGAGCTTATCGTAAAAACTTTCGACACCTGCATTCTGCACCTGCGCGTCAGTAGTTGCAAGCTGTTGTTTTACCGCCGCTAGTTCTCCGCGCAAGCTATTTACCTGCGTACCAGCTATTTCTTGGGCGCGGCGGCCTACCATATCGAAAAATTCTGGGCCGTAATCGGCTACTTCTTCTGGCCGTACAAGCGTATGCCCTTCAGCCATAGGTTCAGAAGGTTCAGGAGGTTTAGCATTCAACTGCCCAACTACCTGAGATAGCTGCCCGCGTAAGTCTTTGACATCGGTATGTAATCTAGGAACCTCAGCGTCATACTTACCTTGAAGTACATGATACTTTTGCTTCCAGTCTGTTTTAGTGGCCGGAGGCTTTTCCTCAGTCGGCTGGGCTTTGCTAGGAGGGGGTTCGACCCCGCCTACATCAGCTAGTAGCTGGTCTATATCAGTGCTAGCAGTTAAACTTTTTTGTATTTCTTCCGCCGCTGCCGCTTGTGCTTGTACTTGCTTCGGAGCCGATGACTTACTCATAGGTATTCCTCTATTTAGTTTAGTTTTTATATAAATCCGCTTCTTTGCGGGCGTCAGATAATGCTTTCTTTAGACTGTCAATAGCCTTTAGTTCTTTCTGTTTACTTTCTAACTCTACGGCGGGGCAAACTGCCATACTTTCAAGAACCTGAGTGCGCTGCATATCTAGGAGTTCACTGATAGTACTCATATACGACTTAGGTATGGCGCATACCTTCGAACACAGTTCTTTACCTAGCTTCATTTAGGAAACTCACGCTTCCCCTTGATGCCAATAGCAGATTCCTGCGCCTCTTTACGAGGTGCGTCTGTTTCTGAGTACAGGCCGCCGTGCTTAATAGTACAGCTTTCACTAGTTTTTTCTTTGACACTAACCTTAGAGCCTTGTCCAGACTTACGGAAGTCATCAGAGTTTGTAACTTGTCTATATTCCATTACAGTACCTTGGGCATGCCAGCACGTACTACGGGACCTTTACTCTCAGAACCGAAGTCGTTGTAGTTCATACTGCCTTTTGTGTAGTTATCAGTATTCCCTACGCGGTTATACCCTTCTTTTGCGGGGGGCGCTTTATACCCAGAACCTACGTTACTAGTAGCTTGATAGCCGCGAAAATCCTTAGGTTTTTTATTTTTGTAATCAGTAGAGTTAGTAACCTGATGGTACCCTTCTGAAGTCGGGCTAGCCTTAAAGCCTGGCCCAGTCTCAACGTCACCACATGACTTACTGCCGCGACTTGGATAGTCGTTCGAATTTAAAACACCTAAATCACTCATTGTACGATACTCCTAGTAACATTTTCCTGTGGTTCGCGAGCAGCCATAGCTGGGTCGCGAGTCTTCTGTGGTGATGGTACCCCACCTTGCTGTGGTTTGGCCATAGCTGGCTGCTGCATTTGTGCAGCCATAGCCTGAGCCTGCTGCTGAGCCTGCTCCTGCTGAGCCTTCTGGCCTTTAAGCTCCAAAGCCGAGGGTACAATCTTAGCTCCGTCCATACCAAGGTCGTTAGCGATTTCCCGTAGTACTTCAGCACGCCCCTCAGCGCCAATAATCTGCATGTCTAGTTCGTTGCCTGTCATCTGCAAGAACTCGAGTTTCCTCATACGGTCAGTCTCGCGCTGTACAGCTACTGTAACGCCGCGTACACGTATTGTCTCATCACCACGAATAACGTCCTGCGCGGTTTGTGTAAGCATCACGACCTCATAAAGCCTGGTAATCGAGGTCTCTAATATGTCGTCGTCTATATTGGCAGCTACGTTCTGCATGACCTTGGAGGCGTTGTCCATGAGCATAGCTAGGCCAGAAGCTGTCCGGCCTGCTCCCCCAGATGACCCTCCTGTCATGTACCTAGGTAAAGCAGAAGCCTCATCGGCCATGGTGGAAAACTTCTCATATATCGCTAATAGCTCTTGCGCATTTGAGTTGGGCTGGAAAAAAGATATCGGCGGCATGGACTTATTACCATCAGGGTGGTCAGCGATATGCCAACGTTTCCAAGGGTATAGGTCATTACCGGATTCATTAGGAGCTAGGCGGTCGTCGTTAACAATTACTTGAGGGCCGGAAGCCATGGACATGTTGTTTACGAGATTGCGCATCGCGGCATTACATACGGATTGTATATCCGATAGGATATCTACTAGGCCATACCCGTATATGCTGCCGGGAATCTTTTCGAATGAAGTCACATAATACGGCGGGGCCATAGTCAACGCTGGATTTAGCTGAACTTTAAGTAAGTTATTATCAACTACCCAGGCGTCTACCATGTACATATCTGTTGGGTCGTACTCATCTTGCTCTTCTACGAGACCATACTCAGCTAGCATCTCAGCTTTTACTACCCCGTGGTACTCAACAGCGTCAACTAACTTTCCCCGAGTAGTCCAAAAGTCCCGGTCTTCAAGGTTTTCACGCTCAGTCTCAAACCAATCACGCCATTCCTGAGATTGGCGTGCGGTTTCCCAGTCTCCTAAAGACTTACGTATAGCGTCGTCGCGGAACCCCGGAACTCCAACTAAAGCAGCCATGTCTTGCATAGAAAACTTTACATGCTCAATTACAGAAGACTGTTTTATATCGCCTGCATCTGCTGTGAAATACAAATCCATAGGAGATACGCGCTCCCATGTCATCTTAGGTTCGTACACTGTAGTAGCCTGACCATCTACCCAGCGGGTTCTAGCCTCATTTTTAACTATTGGGCCTTTAATAGCGGCGATGGGGAATATAGGTAAATCAATGATGAACTCACGAAGGGCTTTATAATATCCCCCCTCTACCAGAATGTCGTTCAGTGTCTGTGTAGCTTTTTCTGCGTCAGCACTTGCCTTATATAGAGTGGCTTTTTCAGCCTCATCTAACAGAAAGGTCATGCGCTCATCAATCATTTTCTGTGTAATAGGCTGGCCTTGCTGCGCAAGCATGGTCACTTCCATGGTAAGTAGCTCAGCTAGTTCAGCTGTTGTGTCTTCGCCTACTGATGGCACTGGAGTAGGCTTTAACTCCCAAGGATTATCCGATGCTGACAGAAATAAATCACGTAATATGGCGGTAGCTGCGCGGCATTTAGACGCGGTAACCCTAGAAAATACTTCTGAGCCACCGAATTGTTTTATATCCTGAATTTTTTCCGGAGTGTAGTCGCCCTTGTAAGTGCGTAGGGCGTCAATCATACGTTGAGAAAGGCCGCTTTTCTGGCGGGCATCCTTCGCGTTGCGAAATTCCTTACGGATGTGCGCAACTAGTTGACTATAGTCTTCTTCCCCGGCATCCTGGGTGTTCTGGAATGCACGAACTTCGTCCGCGTCCTTGCTGTTAAGGTCGTCGGGGGAGGCTACTCTTAGAAAATCATTAGGCATAAGTTTAGTATAAGCGTATTCTTCGTAATAACTAGGAGCTACTAAGGACCAATCATGCCCACATATCTCAGTAAAGACAACTTCTTTTCGGTGAACACCCTATCCGAGCTAAAAGCCGTACCTTCATCTGGTCTCTCAAATAACTATTTTGCGATAGTGATGAAGGTTAGTGGAGAAAACGCCCCGGTTCCCGCATCATATGTACACAACGGTCCCACACTATACGCATATAAAGCCTCTTTAAACACCACCCCCATAGGACCGCAATCGCCAAAAGCAGAACCTTGGACGGTAAAGCCAGACGACGTACTGTCTACAGACCCCGGCAGGTGGGTAACTGCTCAAACTTTAATGAGCGGAGAGTCCGCTACCTTGGCGGGAGACTTCTTCCTGGCTACAACCGATGGTCGTATGCAACTCTATGCTAGTGAGCCTGACATACCAACGACGACAAAACTAGATTTCTGGGGATGGTATGAAGCTAGTAACGACACAAAATCAGGAACAGGGATAGCGGCTGGTACTGATGCTACGTCAGCTGAGGCCTTGTCTTTGCACTTATTCGCAAACACTGTACGTGTATTTGACTCATTCTCGACCCATAATGACTCAGTAGTGTTACTTAAAGCATTAGATGACCTACAGTTTACGGCTGACCATGGCTCAAACTTACCTATAAGTACCCGGCGGCCTCCGATAGTTCAGCATTCTTCCGGTACTGAAACGTTTTCTTCGACGTCAGAAGAGAACGTGATTAAGTGTACAGCCTCAGGAGTAACTGTGAACTTCCCCGCAGGGCAGGCAGGGCAGTGGTGTCAGGTGCTTAACGCTTCATCGGGCGACGCCACACTATCGTTTACGGGAACCACATATAACGTATACGCTGGTAGCGGTGGCTTAGTCTCAGCCAGTGCAGATTTGACCCTAGGAAGTGGCGGCGTTGCTACAGTAATGTACAGCACTAGTACTGTTATAGAGATTACTGGTGGGGGTATTACTTAACTCCAGCCCCCTGACGGTGGTGGTGGGTCGGGTTCACGTCGCTTAGTAAGGCGGCGCATGACCTGCCCCATTAGCCCCCGCTCAGTACCCAATGCGCCATACTGCGCGCCGTCTACTATATCGCACCACGGTCTGTTCTTTTTATCGGGCTTGTCTTCGAAGGTCCCATCGCGGCGTTTCTTATACCTATACTTATCATTTAGCGCTTCTACAAACTTAGGGCATCCCGCCCGTTCAATAAGTATGCCCGGCTGTCCGGCGAAGCTCTTAAGGAACCAGCGGTCAAGGGATGCGATACGCGGCTCAATCAGATTAGTAGGCGCTTTAATGGCCTCGAACCCCTTTGACCTAAGATAATCAAAGTCGTCGATATCGTTACGGTCACGAACAACGCCAGAGGGGTCGCCTACTATGTATAACGGGCGGCCAACGCACCACTCTTCTTGAAGAAGTGGCATGAGAGTTGATTCCACAAATAGCGCTACCCCCGTACCTATACCGTACGCCTCACGTTTAACTATAAGTTGTCCTACGTTATTCACTTGCATGAATACGGCGGTAGGTACGCGAGCAAAATCCATCCCGATGATTATAGGGTTATCAAAATTCATAGGGAGATAGCCGTCAGATACGTGAAACTCCTCGCTAAAGCGCCCTTTGTATACGGGCTGTCCAGATAATGAACGCCCCCACCTACCTAAAACGTAACGCTTAATCCATTCAGGAGTAGCGCCTTCAATCAAATCGTTGTAATACTGATACGACGTAGGTAAACCTAAACCTTTCTGACGATTAGCCGGGTTGGGTGGAAGGTTCTCTATGTTCTCAGCATCCGGGTTTTCGTCGTATCTAGTATAACCCTCGGAATCCTTGTACTCAGTCAACGGAGAAGGCTGCTCAAAATACTCCCAAGTAGCTGGTAAGTTATGCAGCTTTGCGAACCAAGGACTGTCTTCTGTCCCAGGGTTAGAATCCATAATAATCCCGTTCCATGTGGGTACGCCACGCTTCTGAGAAGGGTACCTACCGCAGCGGCCAAGAGCTGGAGAAATAAAGTCCGGGTTTACCTCAGAAAATTCGTTGAAGTAAATCCCGGTAAGCTGTGCGGACAGTAGGCGGCGCTGGTCTTCCTCGTATTCCAAGGGCATTAACAAAATTTCGCAGTCGATGTCCTCATGTCTGATGTAAATAGCGGAGTCAGACACTCGATAAGTAATGATTTCGCCGAATAGCTGCTGGAAATCTTTCAGGATAGTGTCTTTAAGTGACTTCAATGTATTACGAACCACAGCCCATCGTGTGTATCGGATTCCGTTCGGGGCCGGTTCTTGTTCAGACGAACGTCTGATTATCTCATATAAGCAAGTTGTAGTCTTTGAGCTGCCAACAGGACCAACAAGTGCGCGTACCCTCGCCTCTGAGACCATAAACTGGCCGCAGGTAAGGGTTGGTGTAAAACTTAGTTCTGTCCCCCCAGACATATCTACCTGCGCATGCCAGCAAGCCCGCGAGTGTCATATAGTTTAGACGAAGCGCGCCTAGAACTATGCGCGGCTCTGCGTCTAACTTGAGTTTTCTTGGGGTCAGGAGGAGGAGCCTCCTTTTTACCCCCGCCTTGCTGACTAGCAATCAGCTCCTGGTAGTCTTTAACCGACATCTTCTCTTCTGCGACAGTTTCCGGAGTCGGCTGTGCGGCAGTTGCAGGGTCCGTCGGTGTAGTAAGTTGATTAGCCACGGGATTCGGGGCAGGGCTAGACGGTGGTGGTGTAGTCGGAGACGTACCTGTTAGCTGTCCCTGTACGAGGTTAGGCGCTGCGCTGCTATTAGCGTTAGAGACGGTAGTAAGTTGGTTAGCCACGGGATTCGGGGCAGGGCTAGACGGTA
>TARA_R110002167_G_scaffold236593_1_pt1 | contig 11164 bp, 8 predicted proteins | sample TARA_R110002167 | Tara Oceans TARA_R110002167 (sample SAMEA4398238) | marine metagenome | biome: Polar Biome; feature: [MES] marine water layer (ENVO:01000295) within the mesopelagic zone...; material: water (ENVO:00002006), including particulate matter (ENVO:01000060) such as...... | reverse complement strand
ATCCCCCCCCTTGGTGAAAAATTAAAGCCCTAAAAAGCCTGGTTAAACCACCTAAAAAATAACTATTAAAATTTTAAATACTATACAAAATATATATCCAGATAATCTAATTGATATTTTACCTAGATCATAAAACTTTATACTATATTAAAAGATTTGTTTTTTTGATAACAAAAAAATTGAAAACTGAAAAGAAAAAAAATAAAAACTGTAAAACGAGTCTAGGTTAATTTAAGTGTAAACACTAAATCAACATAAGACACGCCACGTTACGTGTGGATGAAGAATATAATATAAAGTATAATAAATATATTTCATAATAAAAAAAGATATATTAATAATTAAACAATAGAGTGTAGCAACTTGCTAAACCACGCGTAAACATGTGTCTAACTACATGATTATGCTGTAAATTCGCAATCTATTGAGATAAAACTACTGTAATTTTAGGATTATAACTACCAATTTATTTTTAGTAAACATAGAATTAATGCCTTTAAACGGTACTATAATATTAATATTATAATATGTATAGTTTAGCAAGTTGCTACATCGTACCTCCCCCTAACCTTACAGTCTAGTACACTCATTCCATTGCATTCATTACATTCATTCCATTCCATTCGTTACACTCATCCCATTGCTAGTACCTCGTATCCGATCCTCGTATACTCCCCTGAATCCTTACCTATGGCTTATATTTCAGTATTGTTTACTACTATTATTACATCATGCATTAACGTTCACTTATTTATTCTTTTATTCTTTATCTTCGTTCATATGCGTTAGCATTGTTCACTCCCTGCATTGCGGCTCCTAGTATGTTTGCAGTTATATTGCTTTTTATCTTCCATATTTCTTTCATCCCCGTATGCTCTGCGTTCGTATGCACTCACTACTAGCCTACTAGCTGAATCTTATCTTCTAGTACTTTTCAGTATCTACTATTATGCTGTTCATTATATATTATTGAATACTTACAATCTCGTCATATAATACACTCCACTACCGTTCCGTTCCTTATATTCCTAGTAACAATTGTTCGTTCACTATTCGTTCACCGGAAAGCTTCATACATTATTATTTACATTCTTTATTTCTTCTTCTATAGTTATTGGTCTTCCGCATGTTTGTTACATAGGGTTGTAATAGTTTCCTATACCAGTAATCCGTCAATCTCGGTACATTGTTTATAACCTGATACTTTTAATCTAATATATATTTAACCTTCGATCCTCCTCCCTGCATTTTTACTTTCAGGATGCTTTGCAGTATATGTTTACTGTTTTTAACATGGTAATGTATATCTTACTTTTTTCTACTTATTAATAGGGTTCCCCTAACATGAATACTTTTATTCTTTATATAACTCGATTTGTAATCATATTTATCTATTTATCAGGATAAACCTTTAATTTATAGCTTTTTATATGTTTGAAATTTGATTTTATATAAAATTTTTTACTCTTTATATACTTCGATTTGTAATTATAAAATACTAATAACTAAATTAAAGCCTAGTTTTTTAATATTTTATATTTTTTAAATCGATATTATAAAACATTTTTTTTATTTCTTATAATTACAAATGTAAATATTTTTACAAATTATCAAGGTTTAATCTGTAATTTGTTAATATTAAATAAAAAAAAGATAATAAATATATTAAATTTATTATTTGAATTTTTGTTTCCTTTTTTCACCCAAAGGTACCCCCCTTTGCCTAAGTATAAAAAGACAAAAAGCTACACCCTGATGCCATTTTTCATGTACAAGAAAACAGCACTAAATTGCCTATTTATGTTAAAACATTAAAATTTTTATAATTTAACTAAAAAAATGAAAACAGTAAATTTAAGGCCGTTAGTTGCTTTAAAAAAATGATGTTGATTTTAAGATTAATTAAAAAAAATATTTTGTATATTAATTTTTCAAAAAGCGTGTGTTTTACTCGGTTATTGCTAAAAATTGTTATAAATTGTATTATAAAAAGTAAAAGTTTGATATATTTTTTTGTCGAGGTGGTGAAATTGGTAGACACGCTAGTCTTAGAAACTAGTAAATATAGGGGTTCGAGTCCCCTCTTCGACATAATTTAATATTAATTTGTAAAAAAACAAATAAAAAATATTAAAAATATAGTAATTATTAGACCTTATAGGGTTTTTTAATAAAAAAGTTACAAATCGAAGTATAAAAAGGATAAGATTTTAATTTTATTCTTTGTAAAATTTTCGGGATATAGCGTAGTTTGGTAGCGCATCTGTTTTGGGAACAGGGGGTCATGTGTTCAAGTCACATTATTCCGATAATAATTTTTAATTGTTTATTAAATATGACATTCTTTTTTGATATAATTAATACAATATCAAATAATGTGTTAACAGTTTCAACTTTACATTATTTTTTATGTGCTGGAGTTGTATATTGTGCATTTTATATGTGTATTTCAGTTAATCCAATCGTATCCGTATTATATTTAATTTTAGTATTTTGTCATGCAGCAGTAATGTTATTTGTATTTCATGCAGAATTTTTAGGATTAATCTTTATAATAATTTACGTTGGAGCAATCGCAGTGTTATTTTTATTCGTAATAATGATGCTAAATCAAAAAAAGATTAGAGAAGATCGTGTTTCTTTTGGTAAAAGATTATTTATCTTAAGTTTTAAAATCTTTCTATTTCTTTGCGTAAGTTATGTAGGTTTCTTTGTACTTCCAGAAAAAATGGCATTTGTTAATAGTTATTCAGATCTTATTGAAAAAAGAAATGATTTTATATTATTATATGATAATTTAAATAATATTGATGTAATGGGACAAGTATTGTTCAATTATTATTTAGTAGCATTTTTATTAGCAGGTATTATATTATTAATTGCATTAGTTGGATCAATTGTTTTAACATTAAGATTTAATAATAGTGAAACAAGTCAAATGGTAAGTAGACAATTAGCAAGAACCGATAATACTCTTTCATTTTTTAAAAATAAAAGATAAATGACTAGTTCAATGGTAGAGCATCTCGCTTACAACGAGGGAGTTAGTGGTTCGAATCCACTGTTGTTTATATAAAAATAAAAAATAAAAAGGATGAATGGCTGAGTGGTTTAAGGCGCTAGTCTTGAAAACTAGTGTATTCAAAAATACCAAGGGTTCGAATCCCTTTTTATCCTTAAAATTAATAAATTTAAAAAATATTAATAGTTTAATTTCTCATAATATCCTTTTTGTTTATTTAAATATAAAGAATTCTATTTATTTTAGTTAATAATAATAAAAATAAGTATTAATTTAACATTAAAAAAATATAAAAACGGCAGTTTTATGTAGAAATACGGTAAATATGATTACAAATCGAAGTATATAAAGAGTAAAAAAGTTTCTTTTAAAAAAGAAAAAAATTCTATTTTTAACCATATGCAAAAAATACGTAAAAATAATTACACTAGATTTTTAGGAAGTTTAATAAAAAAAGGAAATAAAATTGCAGCTAGAAACATTCTAACTGAAACTCTTTTAAAATTAACTAAAAAAAGATCTGCTAAATTTGCTACTAAGCAAAGAATACATGTTAAAAAATCTACTGTAGGCGTTGTAAATTTAGTTACAAGCAGGAAAAAAGGAAAAAAAGTATCTAAAAAACATCAAGCAAAAAAAGTAAAAAAACTAAAAAATACTAAAAAACGAGTAATTGGTGGTTATAGCTTATTTAATGCTGCATTTTCTAAATTAGATAATGCTGTTGAAATCAAAAAAGTACCTTGAGGTAAAAAAAAGAAAAAGATAATCAATTTAATCCCATTTCCTGTAAAAGCTAGACGTCAACATTTTTTGAAAGTTAAATGAATATTAGCTGGAGCAAAAGAAGATAAAAAGCAGACTAATTTTTCAGAAAAAATACTGAATGAAATGTGAAATATTTTATATGATCCAAAAAAATCAGTATCACTTGCAAAAAGAAAAGAGATAAGAAAACAGATCCTTGAAAATAGATCAAATAGTCACTTTAGATGATAAAAAATAAAAAATATGACTAAAAAATTAACTATTATTCAAAAAAGAGAGGTCATCTTTAATAAAACAGGCCAATCAAGCTTTAAAAAGCGTTTTTATATAAAAAAAATAAATAGGTTCTATAGAAAAGTAAACGAAGGCTTATAACTCAGGGGTTAGAGTATACGCCTGATAAGCGTAAAGTCAGTAGTTCAAATCTACTTAGGCCTATATAAAATAAAAATTTAATTTATGTTACAAAAAAGAAATAATCAAAAACATAGTTTTCACTTAGTAGATCCTAGTCCATGACCAATTATTTCAGCTTTTTCAGCACTAATGTTAACAATTGGTGCCGCAGCTTATATGCATGGTTACACAGGAGGAGGTTTTTTATTAGCGTTCGGATTTTGTATGATCTTATTTATGATGTTTTGTTGATGACGAGATATTATTAGAGAAGGAACATTCGAAGGTCAACACACTAAATCTGTACAAGCAGGTTTAAGAATGGGAGTAATCCTATTTATTGTTTCAGAAATTATGTTCTTCTTTGCATTCTTCTGAGCATTTTTTCATTCAAGTTTTAATCCAAGTATTGCAATCGGAGGAGTTTGACCACCAGCATTTATTACATCAATAAATCCTTGAGAACTTCCATTATTAAATACTTGTTTATTATTAACTTCAGGAGCAGCTGTAACTTGAGCACACCACTCAATTGTTTTAGGTTCTAAATACCAAGCTTCTTTAGGATTAATTGCAACCGTAGTATTAGCATTAATATTTACTGCAATTCAAGGATTTGAATATGTTACCGCACCATTTACTATTTCTGATGGTATTTATGGTTCTTGTTTTTATATGGCAACTGGATTCCACGGATTCCACGTTATTGTAGGAACAATCTTCTTAATCGTATGTTTCTTTAGATTATATTTAAATCATTTTACAAGAGAACATCATATTGGTTTTGAAGCAGCAGCATGATATTGACATTTTGTTGATGTTGTGTGAATTTTTTTATTTATCACAGTTTACTGATGAGGTTCTTAATTAGAACAAAAAAAAGAATATTAAATTATGAATTTAAATACAATTTTTACTAGTCCATTAGAGCAATTTCAAGTATTGCCTATATTTTCATTCCATTTTGGTTTCGTAGATTTAAGTTTAACTAATGAAACCATTATTTTATTATTAATTGCTTTTCTTTCTTCTTTATTCTTTTTTGGTTTAACTAAAGAAAATGATAGTTCATTCTTTATTATACCTAATCGTTGACAAGCTGTGCTTGAGATTATTTATAAAATGATTCTATCTTTAGTTACTGAAAATATTAAAGATAAAAAAAGTCAATATTTTTTTCCATTAGTTTTTTCGATTTTTATTTTATTATTATCGTTAAATTTAATTGGATTAATTCCATATAGTTTTACTTTAACTAGTCATTTAATTGTGACTTTAAGTTTAAGTTTAGCTTTATTCATAGGAATAAATATCATTTGTATTAGAACTCATGGAATGCATTTCTTTTCACTGTTTTTACCTTCTGGTACTTCAGTTGTATTAGCATTTTTACTAGTACCTATTGAGCTTATTTCTTATATTTTTAAACCTATTAGTTTATCAATTCGTCTATTCGCAAATATGATGGCAGGACATACTTTATTAAAAGTTATTGCAGGTTTTGCATTTACCTTAATGGGAAAAAGTGGAATCTTATTTTTATTACATTATGTTCCATTATTAATTTTAATTCCTTTATTTGGATTAGAATTAGGAGTAGCATTAATTCAATCATTCGTTTTTAGTATACTAATTTGTATCTATTTAAATGATTCTATTAATCTTCATTAATTATTTTTTCTTTTTTTAAAGAAAAATAGTTTTTGAAACGAATAACTATATAAAAAATAAGAATTATTTAATAAATATACTTATTTTTTATTTTATTTATATTATTTTATATTATAAATAAAGGTTTATTCTTGGTCCTCATCTGAAAAAAGGTGGGGATCACAATTCTCCTTTAAGAGTTACAGGAAAACATAAAAGCATTCAATTGTTATCTTTTTAAAGGGTTACTAGATACTGAGAAATCGGGAAACGTAGTTATAAAAAAATAAAAAATAAATAATAATATTTTTGTTTTTATTATCTTTTTTAATAATTAAAAAGATATTTTTTTAAAGGGCGTTATAGGGCTGCCTAGGTATTAAAAAAAAGAGTTGTGTATTGCAATAAGTAGATTTGAAGATATGTTGAAATCTAATAACTTAAGAAGAAATTCATTTTGTGAAAATAAGAAATTTAGTGAAGTAAAACATTTTAGTAACTAAAGAAAAAAATCAACCGAGAACTCGTTAGTAGTGGCGAGCGAATATGAGAATGGCTTTTTAATGTAGTTGTAATTGAAGTAAACGATAAAGGGGAATGTCCCGTAGATAACAACGAAATTAAGAATATAAATAACGGATTATGTTAAATTTGTTAATAATTGAGGATCTACCCTCAAGCCTATAAATTTTTAATAACCGATAGTGAACAAGTACCGTGAGGGAAAGGTGAAAAAGAACTTTTTTAGAGTGTAAAAGAATCTAAAATATAACGCCTCCAATCAATTGGCGCTTTCCGAAAGGTAAAAGTTACAGTGTACCTTTTGCATAATGGGCCAGTGATTTTTTATTTACGGCAAGTTTAATTAAAATTAGTATGCGCAAAAAAATTGATTTCGAATCAAGAAATATATAAAGTCGTAAATAAAAGACCCGAAGCTGAGTGATCTAACCATGAACAGGTTGAAAAAATTGTGGAAACACGTTTTGGAGGACCGAACCCGTGTCTGTAGAAAAATACTGGGATGATTTGTGGTTAGGAGTGAAAGGCTAATCAAACTCAGGTATAGCTGGTTTTCTGCGAAATATATTTTAGTATAGCCTGCAAATTGTAGCTAGAGTAGGGTAGAGCACTTTTGAAGCAAGGGGGATCTCGGATCTTACTAAGTTTTGAAAAACTTCGAATATGCTCTAGTATTTTGTGGAGTCAGACAATAGGTGCGAAGGTCTATTGTCAAGAGGGAAACAGCCCAGACTATTTGATAAGGTCTTCAATTGTAGGTTAAGTGATAAGAATGTTTAAAGATTTTGACAATTATAAAGTAGGCTTGGAAGCAGCCATCTTTTTGAGAAAGCGTAACAGCTCATTAATCTAGTCTTTTTGCTTCGAAAATGTATAGAGGCTAAACCTACAACCGAATCAGTAGATAATTTGGTAGCAGAACATTCGGTAAGTCGTTAAAGATACTTTGTAAAAAGTATTGAAGATATCCGAAGAGAGTATACTGGCATTAGTAGCATGAAACAGTGTTTAATCACTGTCGCCGTAAATCTAAGGTTTTCGTTACTACATTTAATGATGACGAAAAAAGTTTAACCGGTCCCTAAGACAAATTACAAAAGTATAAGTTGATGGGATTTTTTAATGTGACAAAATGAAAAAAATATTAGTAATTTAACGATTTATTACGGTATTCTATTGTTTTCTGGAAACAGCATTAAAATAAACGACCGTACCTTAAACCGACACAGGTAGATGGGTAGAATATACTAAGGCGTTCAAGATAAGTATGTTGAAGGAACTCGGCAAATTTGCTCTGTAACTTCGGAAGAAGGAGTGACGTATTAAGGGAAACCTATATGCGTTGGCACTAAAGAGGGAGTAACAACTGTTTAACAAAAACACAGGTCTTTGCTAATTTGAGAAAAGATGTATAAAGACTGACACCTGCCCGGTGCTGTAAGGTTACGTAGAGATGCTAAGGCATCAAAATCAAGCTCCAGTAAACGGCGGCTGTAACTCTGACGGTCCAAAGGTAGCGAAATTCCTTGTCGGGTAAGTTCCGACCTGCATGAATGGTGTAATGATTTCTCCACTGTCTCCAACATATCCTTGGTGAATTTGAAATGCCCGTGAAGATGCGGGCTCTTTGCAGTTAGACGGGAAGACCCCGTGCACCTTTACTATGATCTAAAGTTGTAAAGTTGAAAGTTTTGTGTAGTATAGATGGGAGCGTAAGCGTCAGTGAAATACCATCCTTCCTTTTCGATTTTACTTAATTTTTTTTAAAAAAAGACAGCTTGTGAGAGGTAGTTTGACTGGGGCGGTCACCTCCCAAAGAGTAACGGAGGTGTACATAAGGCAAATTCAAATAAATATTTATTAAAGAGCGTAATGGCTTATATTTGCTTGACTGTAAGATATACATATCGAACAGGGATGAATTAATTTTTGTCGGTCATAGTGATCCGGTGATTTTGAGTGGAAAAATCATCGCTCAACGAATAAAAGGTACGCCGGGGATAACAGGCTTATGGTTTCTGAGAGCTCACATCGACGAGACCGTTTGGCACCTCGATGTCTGCTTATCACATCCTGGAGCTGAAGTAGGTTCCAAGGGTTCGGCTGTTCGCCGACTAAAGTGGTACATGAGCTGGGTTCAGAACGTCGTGAGACAGTTTGGTCCCTATCTGCTGTAAATGTTAAAAATTGAAAAGCGTAAATTCTAGTACGAGAGGATCGAATTTAGTAAACCAATGGTGAATCGATTGTTTTATCAAAAGCATTGTCGAGTAGCTAAGTTTATAAAAGATAATCACTGAATGCATCTAAGTGAGAAACTTACTTTAAAAACAGTTTTTTAATATTGTAGAAGACTACTACATAATAGAATGATCGTATACGAATTGTAAGGTTCTTAGCGTATTATCTCTAATAAAATTATTAAATTTAAAATTTATATAAATATCTTTTCTTACATACTTTTTTGGGAATAGAAAATTAAAAACTTTCTTTTTTCTTGGTGAAATAGCTTAATTGGTAGAGTAGCGGAATCATAATCCGTAGGTTTCAGGTTCGAGTCCTGTTTTCACTATTTAATATTAGTTTGGGTCACTCCCACTAAAAACAAAACAATAATATATTATTTTATTCAAAAAAATAATATAAAAGGTAGTATAGTTTCAATCTAGAAACACATAAATCCTATAACAGTATTTCTATTTATATATTCCTAAGCATCATTTTATGCTATAAATAGAAAGTAAAAAAACAGTAGAAAATTATGTTAGATTTTTTAAGTATTTATAATATTCAATTATTAACAAATACCCTATTGTTTTTAATAGGAATATTTGGAATTTTATTCAATAGAAAAAGTATCCTTTTGATTTTAATGTGTATAGAATTGATACTATTAAGTGTAAACTTAAACTTTGTTACTTTCTCCGTATATTTAGATGACTTTTATGGTCAAATTTTTTCTTTATTTATATTAACTATTGCCGCTGCAGAATCTGCAATTGGTTTAGCTATATTAATCTTATATTATCGTATAAGAGGAAAAATATTCATTGATCAAACATCAGCACTAAAAGGATAAAAAGTAATCAATACCTTATAAACATTATAGATAATATTTAAAATTTATGCCTCAATTCGATTTTTTTTCATTTTTTGTACAAATTTTTTGATTATCATTATTTAGCTGTGCGTTTTATTTAGTTTATTTAAAACTACTAGTGAATAATTTATCTCAAGCGATGAAAATGAGATCTAAATTAAGATCTTACCGCTTAAGAGTTACTGGAAAAACTTCATCAACCACTGCAAATAAAACTAACTTTATTTATAATAAAGCAGTTTCATTCTTTTTATAATTAAATTTATGTTATCCAATAATAATAATTTAGTTGAAAAGCCTGTGGTTTTTAATTCGATTATTCAATCAAATTTTATTATTAGTAGTATTAGATGAGTTAAAGATAGTATTTTAGCCTTTATTAGTTCTCATATTATTGATTATCCTACTCCTATTAATTTAAATTATTTATGAAGTTTCGGTTCTGCTGCTGGATTATGTTTAGTAATTCAAATTATTAGTGGAATTTTATTAGCTATGCATTATACTCCGCATATCGACTATGCTTTTAATAGTGTAGAACATATTATGCGTGATGTAAATAATGGTTGATTAATAAGATATATGCATGCAAATGGAGCTTCTATGTTCTTTATTGTTGTATATTGCCATATTTTCAGAGGTTTATATTACGGATCTTATATGTATCCAAGAGAAAAACTATGAATCAGTGGAGTTATTATTTTTCTTATCATGATGGCTACCGCTTTCATGGGATATGTTCTTCCTTGAGGACAAATGAGTTTTTGAGGAGCAACAGTTATTACAAATTTATTCTCTGCAATCCCTTTAGTTGGTAATTCAATTGTTGAATGATTATGAGGTGGTTTTTCAGTAGGTAATGCTACTTTAAATCGTTTTTTTAGTTTACATTATTTTATGCCATTCGTTATTGCAGGTTTAGTTATTATACATTTAAGTTTATTACATAAAGATGGTTCTAATAACCCTTTAGGTGCTAATACTAATGTACAAACTGTATCTTTTTATCCTTACTTTTATGTAAAAGATTTATTTGCTTTCTTTGTTTTATTATTAGCGTTTGCTACTATTGTTGTTTATTATCCAAACACTTTAGGACATCCTGATAATTACATTCCAGCAAATCCAATGGTTACTCCAGCACATATTGTGCCAGAATGATATTTTTTACCTTTTTACGCAATTTTAAGATCGATTCCTGATAAGTTAGGTGGTGTTATCGCTATGATTAGTGCTATTTTAATCTTAATTTTATTACCTTTTATTAATACTTCAAAATTTAGAAGTGGAGAATTTAGACCTATCTACGCTTTTTCATTCTGATTCTTAGTATCAGATTTTTTAATTTTAGGATGAATTGGACAAAAACCAGTTGAAACTCCTTTTGTTGAAGTAGGTATGGTAGCAACTGTATTCTATTTCTTATATCTACTTATTTTAATTCCTGTTATAGGAATTGTAGAAAATTCTTTATTGAATTACGGTAAAAAATAATTTTGATAAGTAATTATTATTTAAATATTATAATGAGTATAAAACCCTATTTTTTTAAATAGAAAAAAAATTAAATTTTTTGTTTAAATACAAAAAATATATGTTAGATTTTATATATGCTAAATATTGTAGTTAATGGACAACATTTCGAAATTAAATCAGGTATATCAATCCTAGATGCTTGTAAAAGCCTTGGTGTTTTAATTCCAAGA
>TARA_R110002167_G_scaffold207033_3_pt1 | contig 11173 bp, 12 predicted proteins | sample TARA_R110002167 | Tara Oceans TARA_R110002167 (sample SAMEA4398238) | marine metagenome | biome: Polar Biome; feature: [MES] marine water layer (ENVO:01000295) within the mesopelagic zone...; material: water (ENVO:00002006), including particulate matter (ENVO:01000060) such... | reverse complement strand
GCTGGCAGCCAAAAGGTCACCGGTTCGAGCCCGGTATCCTCCACTTTCATAACACCGTAATTCACAATGAGTTACGGTGTTTTTTCTTTGCCCATATCCGTACCCCCTCAAGCTCTGTACCCTTATCTGTACCCCCTCTGGGAAATCTTTGGGGAAATTTTCCCTCTCCTTTATCCCAGTCAAAATGACCTGAAAATATCTGGGTTAGCACATTTGGAGAGAAGTGATCACAGCAAATAGATTCCCTCTTTCTTCTCACCTCAAACTGCATCAGTTTGCTCTCGGATTTGCCACCATACCTCTCACTACACGGCTCAGGGTTCGAGCAATTCACCAGAACAGCGAAGCCTAGAGAGTTCTACAAAAAGTAGCTTCTCACCCAAGTAATCAGTTTCAGTTATAATGGAGCTTTCAGTTTCTCTTTCTCTAAACAGTGTACCAAGAAATGAAACCTACATGCCCCGATTGCCACAAGAATAAATTCGAGATTCAACCCCATCAATGGGTGTGTGGAGACAGTCTATGTATAAGTTCAATTCATCATGGAAACGCGACATGCCCGGAATGTGGAGAGAAACCGGTTCAGTTAGTTGGAGAACTCAGTTCCGGTGTTTCATTTTACTTTTGCCAAAACGGCCATGAATTCAGCCAGATGGCTAAACCTGTACCTGAGCTTTATAGAAGAGACTGAAAACACGAAGTCCTCTGATCAATTCAGAGTGTTTTTTCTTTAAACAAATATCATCGATGATCTCAGGTATTGTTGGGCTCTATTCTCTTTCTTATTTGTTCCAGAGCCTTTTGCATAGACCTATGTCGTAAACCACACATAAAATTTCAACTCTATTGAGTAGATAGTACACACACTCGACTGTAATATAAGTACAGTGCTTCGTCTCAAGCCGAAGCTAAATTTAAAGAAGTTAAAAGGAGATTATTTACTACGGCCTTTAAAGGCCATGCTGACAATTGATAAAACGTGCGAACGTTTAGCATTTACTTTGCCCAAATACCGCCATTTAGGGGCTTTTAGCCTCAACAGATCAGAAGTAGTGCAGGACTTCGCTCCCGTTGCGAGACGGGGGCGTCGGGCCTTGTGCTACCCTGATCGGCCCTTGGCGGGGCTTGGGCAGGTGGTCTCGGATTCCGGCGTCCTCTTTTTTTTATCGCCACTGACACCCAGAAGTTGCTGAGCAGAACAATTTCGCACAGTAACTTAAAAAGGGCTTCCAATGGCGACTGAAAACCCCACCTATCAAGAACTCGCTCGCATTCGAGCAGCCAGCGAAAACAATCTCGCCTTCCAGACCATTCAGACTGGCGTCCTCACGAATCTGAATGGAGTGATGGGTTCGATCCATTCTGAGATGGCTGAGGTCCGCCAACTTCACGCTGAGGGACTGGCTGCACAGCAAGAACTCCTGCAACGAGAAGCCCTCCAAGATCGCATCGAGGAATTTCTTTACCAAGCCGAGAAACTCGTCGAAAAATGCTCCAGCCGGGACACCGACATCCCCTACTCTTCACGATACTTTCTTCTCCAAGGCATTGTCCACTCAGTCCACAACGAGGGGATCTCCACAGCCATCATCAAAGGTCGTGAAAACAAAAAAGCCTTTGATGATGTCGTTGCCAAGATCAATAAGATGCTCTCCAAGTTGAGCGAAATTGCAGAGGTCAAGGAAGCGATTGAATGGGCGGAGGCTGAGAATCGCCGGGCTATAGCTGAAAGAAATCGTGCGAACAGGGAGCGTGGAAGGCAGCAGTTGTTGCTCCAGAAATACAATTCTAAGGTCTTTGAACTTCAACAAGAAAAGTTGCCTGCCTTGAATTTCGGGATCTGGTATTCAAACAGGCTCAGAAATTTTCGTGAGATCCCTGTTCTTGGATTGCTGTTCGTTTTCCCGCCGACCAGCCTGATGTTACAGGTTATTGCATGGGCGATGTACGGATTTTTTTGGATTCCTATCGCGTATGCATTATCTGCCGCCTACGACAAAAACAAGATCGAGAAACACAACAAAGCCATCGACGAGAAGATCGAAAGGCTAAATGAAACAGCCCGGAAGCATGGACTAGATCCAGATGGCATAGTTCTTGATTTTGAAGAACATGAACCTCCTCTTGGGATCGCTTATGATGGCGAGGTGCACTCATGAGTGGTCAACCTCGCACTTCTAAATTGACGATTCTCGGTCGTATCGGAGCTCTTGGAGCATCACTCGGGACTACGTTTTTCTACATTCTAGCGGCATTGGGAGTTAGTGCCGCGATTGGTCCAATATGGATCGGTGCGGTTCTTGGCATCGGTCTATTTGTTTTTGTGATGTGGGCGATCATTCGATTTGTAGGATGGGTAATCGCTGGTGATGATCCAGACTACCAGCAATACATTGCTGAGGGCGGCGATCCATATTTCGATGGACTACCTCCGCCCTTCAATAATGATTCATGGACACAACGAATTGGTGGGCTTAGAGAACCGGACACTGATTTTGTCCCACCTGATCATTGGCAATACCAATGTCAGAGATGCGGAGCACGAGTCGAACACGAAATAGACACCTGCTGGAACTGCGGCAATGGCCATGGCATCGAGCAATGTCACGGATGTGGCCTGTTGGTCAAAGAACCCGGCTTTGGAGCTTTTGAGACGACTGGCGTACTTTGTCCCCAGTGCAATTCTGTAATTAGAGCGTAAACCCCTTTGAGAGGAGACGAATATGTTTCGTTTTTACTTTTTAGTTTTTGCTGTCACGATGTTCTTCTCGGCAACCCCAATTCATGCAGCAGAGAAAACTATCGACGGCAAGATCAAATCAGTTGACGCGATTAAACGCACAATCTCGGTTATCGACGAAGATAAAACACTGGATCTGGAGCTCAGCAAAAATACAAAGATCACCGTGAAAAATAAGCCTCTAAAATCAAGCTCCTTGCGGGCAGGACAATCCGTCAAAATGAAATACCACGATGCACTTGGGATTGTTTTAGAGATCGATGTTCTATCACCAATTCAAAAGAAGCCAGAACTGGTTGTTTTGACTGAGTTAGATGTGAATGGTGAAGAAAGCAATCCATGGCTTTCACTAGATGGTTTGACAATTTTTTTCACCACTAAAGAACCATCACAACAAACTCGCTGGGTATGGAGTGCTACGAGGAATGATGCAGAGTCGTTGTTCGAAAATCCCAAGCGACTGATTCCCGCAATGGACTTTACTGTTTCGGATGACGGACTTGAGATGATCTTGTTCTTGAATAAAGGGCTTTATCAGACCACCAGAGATACGGTCGAGGATAACTTTAAGAGACCTTCGAGAATCACATCAGCTGTTATCCAAAACGGATTCTTGGCAGGGCCTTGTCTTTCCTCAGATGGTCTCACTTTGTACTGCGATAGCATGCGAAAAGGAGTCGGCCCTCAGATTCAGGTGATGACAAGAAAAACAAAGAACTCGAACTGGAGTAAACCAGAGCCTCTTAAATTAACTCCAATCGGCAAAATGAAATACCCTTACGTCTCTCGTGATGGGAAGTTTCTGTTTTGTACTGGTAAGGACATTTCGCAAGGTTCAGACATAATCATCCACTCAGGCAGAGATGCCAATGGTGGGTTTCATTCTGCGAGTGTTTTGAACATTGATGGGATTACACTGCGTGGGATCTTTCCAAGGTATGTTGAAGCGACAAATGAATTGTTTTTTGCGGGTGAATTAGAGAATGGAAATGGTGAATTGAAACTGATGGTGTTGAAGAATTTTAATCCTGAAAAGGTGATTCCGGGATTGAAGTGATTTTCGCTGTTGGTGAACTCACACATTCAAATATTACTCAAAATCAAAGGTAACCATTATGTACCGCATTCTTTCTATAACATGCCTTGTGCTGATATTGTTTGTATCAGCAAATCATGCAATAGCAGAAGTCGTTTCGATTGAAGCCACAATCAAATCTGTTGATTCTCAAAACAACAAAATTACTGTGGAGAGAAAAGGTAAAACCACAGAGTTTGATGTCAGTAAAAGTGCGGACATTTCAAAGCTCAAGGCAGGACAGAAAGTTACTCTGAGCTATCATCTCGATCTGGAAACCGTGTTGAAAATCGAATCACCGGAAACCAAATCTGATCTAAAAGCTCCTGAACTGATCGTCCTACAAGAACTCGATGCTGAAGGGTTTGAAGGAAATCCAGTTTTAACAAAGGATGGGCTTACGATTTTCTGGAACATCAAAGGTCCATCAGATTCGTTGAAATGGGTCTGGACAGCTTCTCGTAAAGATCCGAATTCATTGTTCGATAACAAAAAGAAATTGATACCAGCGGCTGATTTCACGGTTTCCTCAGACGGACTTGAAATCATCATGTTGCAAAACAATGGTTCGCTCGCCAGTGCTACCAGAGATGATTTAGACAGCAATTTTAGCAGACCAAAAACAATCACTGAGGTGAGCAAGAAGTATGGTTTCATCGCAGCCCCCTGCCTTTCTACCGACGGCTTAACGCTCTATTACGGACGCATAGTGAAAGGTAAAGGAATTCAGTTTCATTATTCCACTCGCTCGAACAAGAAAGCAAAATGGAGTTCCCCCAGACCACTGCTCTTGCCCCCAAGCGGTTATAAGATGCGTTTCATGACTTTATCATCTGATGAAAAATATCTGTTTTGCAATGCGATGGATGTCGAGGAAGGGAAACCAAATCTACTGGTTTATTCTAGGAAGACACCACAGGGTCGATTTCAATATCTTGGAGTTGTCGATTCTGAGGATTTGAAAGTGAAAGCATCTAAAGGTGGTGCTTTTGCCCGCTACTTTACCGAGACAAATGAGCTGTTCTATGCAGGCACGATTGATGATAGTGGCGACAGAAAATTATTGTTGATCAAGAATTTTTCGCCGGAGGCGATGGTTAAGGGTGTTGGGGAGTGATTAGCGGCTTGGAATATCATGCTGAGTAGAATATTGTATAGTGGGAAAGAGATGTCGGCTCTTTACAAGAGTTGAAATGAACCTAAGCTATACAGGTTAACAATGAGAATAGTATTTGATACAAATATTTTATGCAGTGATTATTGGTTCAAAGGGGCTGGATTTCGAGCTTTGTCTCAATTAATTATCGACTCCAATAGCAGTTTACATCTCCCCGAAGTCGTCTTAGATGAGCTTTTTGTGATTTACGAAGAAGACCTTCGAAAGGATGCTAATAAAGTCCAATCTTATGCATCTCGATTACTAAATACAGAATTTGAATTACCGACTTGTGATAATTCATTTGCTGATCAACAGAACTATTATAGGGAATACATTCACGGAATTATTGATAAGTATTCTATTCACATAATACCGTATCCGAATGTGCCTCTAAAAGAAATAGTTAAAAGAGAGCTAAATGGCATGAAGCCTTTTGCTAAAAGAGATATTCATAAAAAAAACCAGAGCAAGGTCGGATCATTTCGTGATTACCTGATATGGCATTCTGTATTAGCGTTAGCAGAACAAGATGGTCCAGAAGTAGTCTTCATTGCAAATAATCCAGACGATTATTCAGTCGATAAGAATGAGAATCGAAATCTACTTCATAAAGATCTACGAGCAGAAGCAACCGAGCTTGGAATCAATGAATCAAAACTGAAATACTTTCCTACTTTGAGTGATTTCGTCAAGGAAGTAGTAACTCCTAAACTCATCTCTGTTCAAACCAAAGACGGTGATTATCTTCACACAGGGATTAATATTAAAGACTGGATTCGCAAGACCATTCCAACCTTTGATATGGAACGTAAAGTTGATGTCTATAAGTATGGTTTTAAACACTCGGACGACGCAGTGGGGTCTTACGTCAAAGAAATTCAGAAAATTGATATACTTGATGTTCGAAAGCTTACACAAAACGACCTAATTTGCGAAGTAAACGTATATTGCATAATTGAGTTACTTGTAGGTAATAACGACGAAATTGGGTTTGAATACGGAAACGCAGTGATTTCGTTATTGCTGGAAATTCAATCTAACAAAGCAGAAGTCACCTCATATTCGTGGGAAGTAAATCCAGCATAAAAAAGATAGATAGAGATCAGAAATCATTAGTTTCTCATTCGAGTATGTAGCAACTTAGAATGAACTGAATCAAATCCCAATCGCCTATTTTTACAGCCCCGCCTTTCTCAAAAACTTTTCGAGATAAATTCACCAGCATCAACCTGACGAAAATTCCAATTTTTGCAACTAACTTTCCATAGACGATTCTTCGTCACATGCACTTCATATAAAACATATATGGGGCTTGGTCCATTATAAGCCCCCGCCGGGGTGCACTTTTATAACTAAACTACTCTGCAATTCGGTAAAACAAAAATTGTAACACCACCGCCTCGTGCGAGCTCAATCTGATGTGTTTCAGACGTTCGCTCTTTATGCTTTCAGATATCGAAGGACAGTCCGCTTGCTTGTCCCCAGTGCAGTAGCGATCTCTTCAATCTTGAGCCCACGAGCCCTGAGTTCCTGAGCTCGCTCCGGTTTCGCTTTGTACGTCCCCCGCTTCCTGCCAGTATAGACCCCTTTCTTCTTGGCCACTTCAATACCTGCCTGCTGTCGTTCCTGTCTGTATTCTAACTCGATTTCTGCAAGGCCCAGCATCACAGCAGCGATCATTCTTCCAACCGCCCCATTCAGTTCGATCATCTGGGTGATAACAACCACTTTGATGCCCCGCTCGCACCAGTCAGCCAGCAAGGTCACGCCATCTTTCAAACGGCGTGACAGTCGGTCCAGCTTCCAGCACACTACTGTTTTGATCGTCCCATTGAAGATATCCTCCTGCAATCGCTGGAACTCAGGACGCTTCAAAGTCTTGCCACTCTCATAATCAATGTACCATTCGATCTGATTCTCATCGTAACCATTGGCCAGAATCCATTTCTTAATCTCAGCCTCTTGGCTGTCTGTCTTTTGTTTGCTGGTACTACAGCGGCAGTAGCAGGCGATCATGAGAGAATTCCTTGAGACGAACAGGTGACAAATGGATTACAGCCATTTTGGCACTCAATGTTGATACTGGAAACGCTGCAAATTAAGGCATTTCAGATTAGAGAATTGAAAGAAGCCTAACTGTCACTTTCACAAGTTCCCTCCGGGTGTCTTCCGTCAGCATTTCATCTGACGACGAATGCCCTTGCCATAGTAAGTTCTGCTGGGAGAACGAAGGGGTTTGGATTTGATTATGGCCCGGACTTTTGGTTTGCGTTTCTTTTTCATCACATTCAGATCTCCATATGTATTGTGAGGGTGTCTGCAAAGTCCTCCATGACTTCACAGACACAAATTGTTGATCACTCGGGCTCAAAACTGAAATAGAACCGGGGACTGTGCTGAAATTTAAGTGTGCCTCTGACGGAGTCTGATTTTCGCCGCACAACTACGAACGGTGCGAGAAAACCTTCAACAGTGAAATCTCTTTGCATCTCGGACGTTGACCACGTTTCACCATGTTTGGCCTCAAGATACTCACGACTTCCTTCAACCGCGTTAATGTTCTTGGCCATCCGACGGCGAATTGCTTCTGTCTGATCAGTCATGTGAATACTCCAGAAAAAGTGAAGGATGTTTGTTACACAGTTCATGCGGGTGTCATTTATTGAGACCTTGAGACTTCCGTTGCCGCCTTTTTTCCAGTCGTTCTTGATGATGGAATCTCACTTCCTGTCTCCAGTCTGCATGGCCTCCATACTGTTCAATTGGCACCAGATCCAGATACTTCTGTGGGCATGAGTAGTAGTAAGGATGCTCTGCTTCCTGCATGTCTTTAAATCCCCAGTCCCCAGAATGACAGCGAATCAAGTCGCAGGTGATCCCGCGTTGTGTTTTCTCAACCTGCTTCCCATCCCGCTCAAAGGTCCGCTCCCAAACGCTCCATAACACGCCGCTGAACCTGCCCCTAAAACAGCAGGCAAGACAAGTTGATTTAACGGTCACTCCATCAATATTTCGCTCCCAAGATTTAGTCCGCTGTTGAATCAGTTCTTTTCTTGATACCCCTGTCGGATACGTCCAACCCATTTTGATCTCCATTTAAAAGAAAAACTGCTGTGAGAATCGCGGTGATTCTCACAGCAGTCCTGTGGGTGTCTGATTACTGGAAATCAGAGTTCAGAACTCGTCATCGCCGAAATAACCGAAATATTCATCGCATTGCTCGAAATCTTCGAGCTCTTGCTGCTGGAGAATATCGTCCCAAGGCTCGTCATACGGATATTCTTCGTCGTACTCTTGGGCGAACTCGTCAGCCGCTTGTTCATCCAGAATGTCGCCATAGTTTCCGTTCAAATGATCTTCCATAAATTGGTCAAGATGATCGTCCATCGTGTTTTTCTCCCGAAAAGAATTATGATGTTGTTATCACTGCGAGTGAGGGTGTCAGGTTCAATATTCTTCTGGCAGTAGAATTGTTGTGGCAGATCGGTCATGTTCAGTGATTACCCAGATCTTGGTGCGGTCTTTCAGATAGAAGACGCTGAAAATCCGGTCGCCATCTTTAAGGGCTTGATCGTTAGTTTCTCGATCTTCTGAACACAGTTCGCTCCAGTCTCCGTGCTGATGTCGTTCGAAATATTCCAACGGTGACTGATTGTTTTTCTGGAGAGCCTCAAGAGCTCCATGCGTGGCGACTGTTTTGCCCAAAGAAAATAGTGGTTTGCTTTTTTGAATCATCTTGTTCCTTTCAAAAATGATTGTGTTTGGTTGAACAATCATCTGTTGGGTGTCAGATATGATTCAGTTAAAGTGATGCTATAAAGCCATAAAAAGATGTGGTGCCAGTTCAAATCCATAAATCATTTCATGCAGGACTGAGCTGTTTGGTTGAGAAGATCTGGAGAATTTTGGTCCAAAACAAAATTTTGTGTCCAAAAATCACAGACTGGCACTCTTATATATTGCTATTCCCGAAAACAGGGAATTTTGATAGAATACGATCACTTCGAATTACCAAGACTTACCGTGCACTACCATGATTTACTCTGAATTACCTTCGCTGAGGTTACTAAATTATTGCCGTTGGGTTACGGCCTCTTGCACGGGCTGATCTGAAATGATCATGCAAAAAAGTCTTGGGACAAAAGATGGCCGCAGGGATCATGCTGATCCCAGTCAAAGTGTGTTAAATCCTCCACACTTTAAGTAGTCAAACTCCGAAAAGGAAAGTTTTCCCTATAAGGGTTTTCTCCGGGCAACGGACTGGTACTTGATCCAGTATAAACGCCTACGTCCCGGTCGATATATACACGATAAAAACTGCCTGTAATTAAGATGATGTCAGTAGGTATGATTAAGTTGTACTACTGATGACTGCTTTTAATTGATGGAACAAACAATAATGAAAACGAAATCCCTATTTGAACTACACATAAAGGGAAATGAAGAATCATGGAATAAGCATTACTTCCAGTTACTTCAAAATCCCTTGTGTGTGGTAGGGATGGCGTTTTAAATATTGCTTTATAAATAGCCTCTTTTGTTGTCTTTTGAAACAACATTTCCCTGAGACAACATGAACATTTACCAGACAATAATAAAACACATTTGAAACGCTCTGTATTCCCCCAGAATTAAATGTCTTAATGCAGAGTGTTGAAATCATACCACAATAGATAACCATTTATTGTGTTTTAAATGTTGTCTTCTGAGCCCCTTTCAGGTGTCAGATTGGAATCACTTCGTACTGAACCGTTTCGCCATTTGCCATCTTTTCAATGGCCCCAAAGGCTTTAGTTTCCCGTTCAACAGTCATTCTGCACAAACTGGAAATCTTACTGGCGAAACAGATCGTGACTGGATGATTGTTGATTTCATCCCCTGACATTCCAGTTTCTCGCATGGCCTTGAGGTGTCTGTGAAGAGATCCCACAACAGCGATGAGATTGACTGCATCCTGAACTGCAATGGCATCGCTGGCAGCTTTTTGAAGACGCTCATTATTGCCGTCTGATATGGCGAGTTGATTAAGCATTTTATGCTCCTTGCTGGAGATGTGTGGTAACAGGAAGATGGCAGGTGTCATTCAGATTCTTCCAGCATCTTCTGAAATCGTTGACGAGCTCTGAAAAAACTTGCCCTGCTCTTGCCAGTCTTGTCGCACCAAAATGCCTGCTGATCAGCCGGTGACTCTGGATGTTTTTCCATAGCTTGTTTCATCACCTTGGAGTCTGCGGTTTTATTGTCGAGCCTTTTTGTGGCAACCTGTTTTCGACCAAGTGACATGAGCTGGCTTTTGATTAATGGTCGCCAGTCAATGCCCTCTTCCCGAGCATATTTCAGTTTTCGCAGACTTGGTCCAAGAAGCCTAAGCGATAACTGACGGTCTTCGGCGTTTGCTTCGATGTAATCGATAACCGACTCACATTCTTCCGGTGTCACTCCATGGAAGCCCTGAGATGAAAGGTTTCTCATCATCTCGAAAACCTCACTGTTGGACGCTGACAGCTCATACAGATCACACCGAGACAAGACTGCTTTAAAAGCATCATTTTTAGGAATGACATTGGCAGCAAAAATGCAACGAGACGTAAATTCAAAACTGGATGGAAGATCGCTGAGCTGTGAGCTCCCATATGTCACAATCCGAGGATTTCCCCACAGAGCGGACCGTAATAAGCCCAGATGCGGCATCGAGGAATACATGCTGTCCACATCGTCGAAAAATAGCACAGCATCATCACGATGTTGAAACAGTGTTCCGTACAGAGCGAGGGGCGTAATGTGGGAATTAATGATGATGGGATCAACGCCATGTTCATCAAGCACTTGGAGAATTGTTCGACTCTTTCCAAGTCCACCTTGAGAGCCAAATACAAACAGAGCATGGCTCATTTTCTTGGCCACAAGTCTCACATGATGAGCCAGTAGTTCCTGTTTCTTTTCAAGCGAAGTAACTGTAGTCGGTGTATCCATTTTTATTCCTTTCAGATCAATTGCGGGTGTCGTTTTGAAAGATCGCCGCCCTGATCTGGCACTAACAGTGGTCTTCAATTCAATCGAAAGACCACTGATATCTGTTGTGATCAGTGACGGCGATCAATCTACTTGTGGGTGTCAGCCAGCAACTTCAACTGGCTTGAATGACATGATGTAGTCTGCCGCTTTTGAGGCTTGTGAAGATGCTTTGAAAATGAACGAC
>TARA_R110002167_G_scaffold23335_2_pt1 | contig 11178 bp, 14 predicted proteins | sample TARA_R110002167 | Tara Oceans TARA_R110002167 (sample SAMEA4398238) | marine metagenome | biome: Polar Biome; feature: [MES] marine water layer (ENVO:01000295) within the mesopelagic zone...; material: water (ENVO:00002006), including particulate matter (ENVO:01000060) such as...... | reverse complement strand
CTATCCATACACTTGCATCTCGGGTAGCAGCTAAGGTGGAGGTAAGATCAAGGATAGAGGCGCTTTTAGCGGCTAGGGAAAGGGCATTACTGGCTAATGCAGTCACAGATAGGCAGAAGGTCACGGAGCATCTCCGCCATGCGTTGGACGGTGGAGAGACTGACCAGTTCAGGCTCCGGGCAGCCGAACTGCTAGGACGATCAGCTGGACTGTTCATCACCGAAATGAATGTGAACACCAGCCAGCAGAGAGACCCAGCCGAAGTGGCAGCAGCGATCCAGTCTAGGCTAGCCGGACTACTAGTCGATCAGCCGGAAGGTGATGAGGAAGTCCACTAGAAGAATGACCCATACCCGGATTTCTGGCGGGGAGCACCCGGGCCTACCCATCCCCCCCTGTGGCTAGGCCGTACCTTAATTTACTATTACATAGTAATCCGCTCAAATAATTAGAATATTTTACGAAATTAGTTTTTTGTCACATAACACATGTATTCCCAGAGGGTATTATTCCTATATAAAGAGCTGGTTTGTGCCATAAAAAAATTTTTTGCAAAATATTGACGTATACTTGTCAAGGGAGGTAATATGTTAGACTTAAAGTACAGTTGCGTACTAGGAATACTACTAGTCTAGAAGTACTTCTCTAGTTAACAGTATTACTAATTCTTTATTTAAGGAGTATCTCTAGTTACTAGCAGTATTCCTAGTTACTAGTAGTACTACTAGTAGTCAAATGAGAATCCTAAATGCCCTATAAGAATAAACCAAGGCCTTATAAGAAAGAGTATGACCAGCAGAAGAAGAGAGGCGAGCATGGCGATAGGATGGAACGTCAAAAGGCTAGGCGTAAGGTAGATAAGACTGGCAAAGATAAGAATAAAGACGGTAGAGCAGACAAAAGAGAAGGTAAAGACATAAGCCATAATAAGATGCTTAGCCGTGGTGGGACTAACAAGGATGGTTATAAGATTGAAAGTTCCAGTAAGAATCGTAGTCGTAACGGTAAGGTTGTAAAGAAAAAGACTAAAGCAAAACCCAAGCCAAAGACTAAGAAAAAGAAATAATGTCCCTTGAAAAAAGAATAGATCCTAATCTACTAGGGAAAATAGATAAGCTTCCTTTAAATGAACAGGCAGAGATTCTTGAGTTGCTTGAGGAACTGGAAGAGGCCGAGAAGAAAGAAAAGGCCCGGGATAGTTTTTTAGGATTTGTTGCTAGTGCATGGCCTGCCTTTATAGAGGGTAGACATCACAGCATTATGGCAAGTGCCTTTGAACGTGTTGCCAAGGGTGAATTAAAGCGGCTGATCATTAATATGCCGCCAAGACATACTAAGTCAGAATTTGCATCCTATCTTTTGCCAGCTTGGTTTTTAGGTTTATACCCTGAAAAAAAAATTATTCAGACAGCACACACCGCTGAGTTATCTGTTGGGTTTGGCAGAAAGGTTCGTAATCTCGTAGACAGCGTCGATTATAAAAATATTTTCCCAGCTGTTGGATTAAGAGCTGACTCCAAAGCTGCTGGCCGCTGGAGCACTAATAAAGGTGGCGAGTACTTTGCAATTGGTGTTGGCGGTGCTGTAACAGGTAAAGGTGCCGATCTTTTAATTATTGATGATCCCCACAGTGAGCAGGAAGGCCAGAGTTTAGATCCTTCAGTGTTTGATAAAACATATGAATGGTATACCTCAGGGCCAAGACAGCGATTACAGCCCGGAGGGGCTATCGTTATTGTCATGACACGCTGGCACAAAAGGGATCTAACGGGGCAGATACTTAAAGCTTCCCTGCAAAGAACAGGTACAGATGACTGGGAATTAATTGAATTCCCCGCAATTATGCCATCTGATGAGCCATTATGGCCTGAATTCTGGCCAAAAGAGGAGCTTGTTTCTCTTAGGAATGAACTCCCTGCTGGGAAGTGGAATGCTCAATACCAGCAGAATCCGACTTCAGAAGAAGGTGCATTAGTTAAAAGAGAGTGGTGGCGGGTCTGGGAAAAGGAAAGACCACCCCATTGTGAGTTTATTATTCAATCTTGGGACACCGCATTCTTAAAAACACAAAGGGCAGACTACTCTGCCTGTACAACGTGGGGTGTATTTTACTTGCCCAACGATGAAGGACTGGATCAGCCTAACATTATTCTTTTAGATGCATATAAGGAACGGTTGGAGTTTCCAGAACTAAAGCGAACTGCCTATGAGTTCTGGGCAGACTGGCAACCCGATGCCTTTGTTGTTGAGGCAAAGGCGGCAGGGACACCGCTTATATTTGAATTAAGAGCAATGGGCATCCCGGTCAGTGAGTATACACCGTCCCGTGGCAATGATAAGATTTCCAGAGTTAATGCAATATCAGATATGTTTGCATCTGGAATTGTGTGGGCTCCTGAGACACGGTTTGCAGAAGAAGTGATTGAAGAATTTGCAGCTTTTCCCTCAGGCGAACATGACGACCTAGTCGATTCTTCCACACAGGCGATGCTTAGGTTTAGGCAGGGCGGGTTTTTAAAACTAAATACAGATGAAGAAGATGAACCCTTTTATAAAAAAACAGCTAACTACTATTAAGGATTATGTATGCCAGTTCATTATGACAGCACAAGCCCTAAGCCTAAAGGTACTAAAAAAGTTAAGTACAAAGGCGGCGGGAAAACCGTTGCCAAAACCGTTGCCAGAGGCAGCGGCGCAGCAAGAACCCAGTACTTCAGGAAAAACGGCTAAATCAAAAACCAAGGAGAGTAATCTTGAAAAATAAGCATAGTGGTGCTCTAGGCAGAGATGTTCATTCTACGAAATATCAAACAGGTGGGATGGTTGGTATGTCCGGGCCACCCCCAGAAATTCCACGATTCCCAGCGGCTGGGCCAGCACCAGCGCCTGCTCCGTCATTAAGTGGCGCTCAATCCAATCTGTTAAGGCAGGCACAGAATTATGCTCAAGAAACGGGGCAGAATCCGCAGGCTGTTCAGGATCTCACTGCTCAGCATGGTGACCTAAGAAGGCCTCAGGCTCCTCCCGGCGCTCGTGGTGGTGGTGGTCGTAGAGGCGGTGGTGGTCGTAGGGGTGGTGGCGGTTAGTATACTTTAGTGGCTATTGATAAGGCTTTGAATGGAGCTCCTTTCCCGGAAGAAGAAGGAGAGGAGATCCAGATTGAAATCGTTAACCCGGACTCTGTTTCTATAGAGACAGAAGATGGCGAGGGCGGTGTCATAATCGACTTTGACCCAGATATGAGGGGTCTTGGCGGCGAAGCCCATGATGATAATCTAGCAGAAGTTATCCCAGATAAAGAACTAACTACACTTTCTCTTGATCTTATTGGACTATATACCTCAGACAAAGAAAGCAGGTCAGACTGGGAAAGAGCTTATATTAACGGGTTAGATCTTCTTGGCTTAAAGCATGAAGATAGAACAACGCCTTGGGATGGAGCTTGTGGTGTCTTTCACCCGCTCCTTACTGAGTCTGTTATTAAGTTTCAATCTCAGGCGATACAGGAAATCTTCCCAGCTAGTGGCCCAGTTAAAACATCTATTGTTGGGCAAATAGATGAAGAGAAAGAGAAGCAAGCCCATAGGGTTCAGAATTATCTAAATTACCTCCTAACAGAAAAGATGACGGAGTACCGTAGCGAAACAGAGAAAATGTTATTTTCTTTGCCGTTAGCAGGAAGTGCTTTTAGAAAAGTTTACCATGATCCCAGCATGGGCAGGCCTTGTAGTATGTTTGTTCCCGCTGAAGATTTTGTTGTTAGTTACGGAGCATCTGATCTTGTTACTTGTGAGCGAGCAACGCATGTCATGCGAAGAAGCGCTAACGAGGTAAGGAAGCTTCAGGTGTCTGGGTTCTATAGAGACATAGACCTTCCTATGTCAAGGCCAGATATTGACCGAGTTGAAGAAAAATACAACAAACTTACCGGCGATTCTGGCAACTATGACTATGATTCAAGGCATACCATCCTTGAGTTTCAGGTAAATCTGGATCTTCCGGGTTTTGAAGACGAAGAAAAGGGCGAGGAAACAGGAATTCAGCTGCCCTATGTTGTCACCATAGATTTATCTTCTCGTCTTGTTCTGGCTGTTCGCCGTAATTGGTATGAAGGGGATGAATTTAAGTTAAAACGTGAGCATTTTGTTCATTATCAGTACATGCCCGGATTAGGCTTCTATGGATTTGGCTTAATTCACATGATTGGAGGGCTGGCTAAGTCAGCGACCTCTTTATTAAGGCAATTAATTGATGCTGGCACCTTATCTAATCTCCCCGGCGGCCTAAAGGCCAGAGGATTAAGGATAAAAGGCGATGATACGCCAATTATGCCCGGAGAATTCCGCGATGTAGACGTTCCGGGCGGTACAATCAAGGACAATATCTCATTTTTACCCTATAAAGAGCCTAGTAACGTTCTTTATCAGTTAATGGGGGATATTGTAGAGGAAGGTAGACGTTTTGCCTCCGCTGCGGACGTAAAAGCTGCGGATATGAATGCAGAAGCACCTGTTGGTACAACTTTGGCCATTTTAGAGCGCTCAATGAAGGTTATGAGCGCCGTTCAGGCTCGGTTGCATGCCTCTATGAGGGTGGAATTACGCATTTTAAGTAAGATAGTGCGTGATTTTGGCCCTGAAGAGTACCCCTATGCGACAGATGGGGAGCAAGTTGTTAGTGCTGACTTTGATAATACGGTAGATATCATCCCTGTTAGTGATCCGAATGCTGGGACAATGGCGCAGAGGATTATGCAGTATCAAGCGGCCTTACAGTTAGCCGCTCAAGCTCCAGAGATGTACGATATGCCTTTATTGCATCGCCAAATGCTGGATATTCTAGGTATTCAGGATGCAGATAAGATTATTCCTAATAAAGACGATGTTAAGTTAACAGATCCTGTCAGTGAGAATATGAATATTATCAATGGCAAGCCTGTTAAGGCCTTTATTTATCAGGATCATGAGGCTCATATTCAAACGCACATGGCATTATCAGAAAATCCCAAGGTCATGGAGATTATGCAGAAAAGCCCCAATGCCCAAACTGCAATGGCCGAAATGTCAGCGCATGTTCAGGAGCATTTGGCTTTTCAGTATAGAATGCAGATTGAAAAAGAGCTTGGTGTACCGCTACCTGCTCCTGATGAAACATTGCCAGAAGATATTGAATACAGGATATCAAGGCTTGTTGCCCCGGCAGCAGCGCAGCTTTCCGGGAAAGCAGCCCAAGAACAGCAAATGGCGCAACAGCAAGAGCAGATGCAAGATCCTATTATTCAAATGCAGCAGCAAGAACTGCAACTCAAGCAATCAGATATACAGCGTAAGGCAGAAGCCGAGATGGCTAAAATACAGCTTGATATGCAAAAAGCAATGACCAAAGCGCAGTTTGACCAGCAGAAGCTGGAACAAGATGGCCAGCTAGAAGTGGCTAAGCTTGGGGTGAAGATAGCAGAAACAAACACTAAAGAAGAATTAAGCTCAGCCCGTATAGCTTCTCATGATCAGGTGGCGGGAGCTAAGATAGGTATTGATATCGCAAGAGAGATAATGGGCGATAAATGACAAAAGAATTAGATATATTTGACTATCTAAGATCAAATATACGCGATCAGATGAATGAGTTAAGCGACCATCTTAGCGGTGGGGCTTGCAAAGATTACTCAGATTATACAAAATGCTGTGGTGTTATACAGGGTTTAGCTTTAGCAGAGAGAGAAATACTTGACGCAAAAGATAGATACGAAAAACTTTAACGACTCTGGGCGGTTCCCAGTGCAACAACGCTAGATGCTGTCTAGTGCAAAAAACGACTTTGGGCGTACCCCAATGCAAGGAGAAAAAATGAGCGAACTAGCTCAGCTTCCAGAGCAAAGCGAAGAAGGCGATGCTCCTTACGCGAGTCAATTACCAAGCCCTCGGGGCTATAAGATATTGATCGCGCTTCCAGATCCCGATAGGGAGTATGATGGTGGCATACTGAAAACTACCAAAGCTGTTCAAGATGAAGAAGTTGGGTCAATTGTAGGAATGGTTCTTGAAATAGGAGCTGATTGTTACAACGACCTAAAGCGATTCCCCTCCGGGCCTTTCTGTAAGGAAGGCGACTGGATACTCATGAGGTCTTATTCTGGAACTAGATTCAAGGTTCAAGGAAAAGAGTTTAGGCTTATCAATGATGACAGCGTTGAAGCCGTAGTGGAAGACCCAAGGGGAGTTGTTAAAGCATGAGTGAAATACAAGAAAAAGATAGCGATCTTTACCAAGAGCCTGCTAGCGCAGAAGATAAGTTTTTTGGCGTTAAAACGGTTGTAGAAAAAAGAAAGCCTGTCGTTGAAGAAGATTCAGATATTAATCTAGAGATTATTGATGACCGTCCTGTAGAAGATAGGCGGCCAGCAAAAGCGAAGGATTCAGGCTCTGATGAAGCTGAAGATGAAGAACTTGGCCAGTATTCTGAAAAAGTTCAAAAAAGGCTGAATAAGTTAAAGTTTGATTATCATGAGGAGAGAAGGCAAAGAGAAGCTGCGGAGCGAATGCGAGAAGAAGCAGTCTCTGTTGCTCAGCAATTTGCAACTAAAACCAAAGAACAGGAAGCTCTTATTGCAAGAGGTGAATCGGCTTTAGTTGATCAAATAAAAGAGCGAGCCCAAGTATCTTTGCAAAGTGCTGAGAACGCCTATCGTAAAGCTTACGAAGAAGGCGATACTGATAAGATTATCAGTACTCAGCAAGATATGAATAAGTCTCAATCAGAGCTTCATGATATAGATCGCTATAAAAATAATATGAGCCAACAAGCTCAAGCTCAGCAAGCTTATCAAGAACAGAACTACCAACAGGAAATTGCCAGAAGGGCAGCTCAGAATGTAGCTTCTCAACAACAGCAAGCTCCGCAGATAACACCAGAAGCTCAGAAATGGGCAGAAAAAAATGATTGGTTTATGAAAGAGGGTCATGAGGAAATGACAGCCCTTGCTTATGGATCACATTCAGCAGCAGTGAGGCAGGGCTTGCCCCCGTCCACTGAAGGTTACTTTTCTTATATAGATAATCGTATGAGATCTGCTTTTCCAGATTATGACTGGGTGGATAATGGCGACCAACATAGCCGTGGCGCACCCGTGACACGCAGTCAGCCTTCGTCGGTGGTAGCACCCTCCTCTAGGAGTAATGGTGCTAAACCGCGCACAATACGGTTAACGGCCACCCAAGTAGCTCTCGCTAAGAAACTTGGGTTAACTAATAAACAATATGCCGAACAACTCTCAAAGGAGAATCAGTGATGGCTGAAGAGCGCACCCCAAGAGAAAATGAAATGCGAGAAACGGAAGAGTATCGACCTAGTGATGACTGGATTCCTGCTTCTATCTTGCCAACTCCCCGTGAACAAGATGGGTGGGTTTATAGATGGGTCAGGACTAGTGTATTAGGCCACTCGGACAATATTAATGTCTCAAAAATGATGAGAGAAGGTTGGGAGCCATGTCAATTTGACGACCATCCAGAGCTGAAATTAATCGGTTCAGATATTGATTCAAAATTTGTAGGCAATGTTGAGATCGGTGGTTTATTGCTTTGTAAAGCTCCAGAAGAGAAGATTGATTCTAGGACGAGACACTTCCAAAAAATTGCGGCAGATCAAATGGAATCTGTAGACAATAATTTCTTGCGTGAAAACGACCCCCGTATGCCTCTTATGAAACCTGAGAGGAACACGAGGACAACCTTTGGAAGAAATTAACCTTGTTGTTGCGGGGTTGATTTTTAATTAGTAAGGAGGCCAATTATGGCTACTACTGCAACCCCAATGGGAGCAGAACCTACTGATACTCTTAGTGCGAGCGGATCTTTTACAGGTAAAGTTCGTCATATTAAGATTGCCAGTGCATATGGTACTGCAATATTTTACGGAGATTTCGTAAAATTAGTCGCAGCAGGCACAGTGGAAAAAGCCGCAGTAACGACAGCTGTCGCTGCTGGGACTGTTGGTATTTTCGTAGGCTGTACCTACACCGACCCCAACTCAAGTCAAATGACGTTTAATCAACAGTGGCCCGCTAGTACAACGGCCTCAGATGCTTATGCGTATGTTGTTGACGATCCTAAACTGTTGTTCCGCATGCAAGGCGACGAAGCAATTGCCCAAACTGGACTTGGAAACAATGTCTCAGCAGTGAGCACAGCGGGCTCAACATCCATCGGTCGAAGCAAGAATGCCCTTGACGGGGGCTCTATTGCCACGACTAATTCACTACCACTGCGTATCGTTGACTTCGTAGATGGCCCGACCAGTGCTGTAGGTGATACCTACACGGACTGTATCGTGACCTATCTTCCGTTAAGTCACGCTTACGAAACTAAACTTGGTGTTTAAGGAGCAATAAGCAATGGCTATTTCAAGAGCACAAATGCTGAAAGAACTCCTGCCGGGACTTAATGCCCTGTTTGGTTTGGAGTATGAAAAATATCAGGACGAGCATGACCTTCTGTATGAAACAGAAAGCTCTGACCGTTCTTTTGAAGAGGAAGTGAAGCTGTCCGGCTTCGCAGCCGCGCCGGTTAAAAACGAGGGCTCTGCCATCAGTTATGACTCAGCGCAGGAATCCTTTACGGCTAGGTATAATCACGAGACAATCGCGATGGGCTTTAGCATTACCGAGGAAGCTATGGAAGATAATTTGTACGACTCATTGTCTGCACGTTATACGAAAGCGCTTGCCCGGGCTATGGCATATACCAAGCAAGTTAAGGCGGCTTTCCCTCTTAACAATGGTTTCACCAATGCTTACCAGTCTGGTGACGGAGTAAATCTGTTCACTGCATCTGGTGATGGCGTAACTGGCGGTGATGGACACCCGTTGGTTAATGGTGGTAAAAACGATAACCGTCCCGCTACAGCGGCAGACTTAAACGAGACATCTTTAGAGAACGCAGTTATTGCAATTGCCGCCTATACTGATGAGCGTGGTTTGTTGATTGCAGCTCAACCAACTCGGTTGATTGTCCCCCCTGCGTTGATGTTTACGGCAAATCGCTTGCTAGAGACTACCCAACGTGTAGGGACAGCAGATAATGATATTAACGCTCTCCGAAACATGGGAGCAATACCCGAAGGATTTTCGGTTAATCATTATCTCACAGATAGTAATGCTTTTTATCTGATGACCGATGTGCCCAATGGGCTGAAGCACTTTGATAGAACTCCTTTGGAGACTTCTATGGATGGAGACTTTGATACTGGAAACGTGCGCTATAAAGCGAGAGAGCGTTACAGTTTTGGGGTATCTGATCCACTTGGGATCTACGGATCACCCGGGTCTAGCTAAGTGTTAAATACTTAGAGGGGGCTTTTGCCCCCTTTTTGTTTATTTAAAATTGTTTTAAACTAAAAAAACTGAGACTAATTAGCCCTAGCGACCGGCTCAGCGGACGCTTACGAAGACTCTGGGGCGAAACCTTTCGTAAGGAGGAAACCCAATGGCTCAGACGACCTTTGCTGGCCCAATTAGATCGCTTGCCGGTCTTATCAATGCAGGATACAGTGGCGTTGTTAGCCTAACAGCTAATACGACAATCACTGTGGCTGCCCATGCGGGACGACCGCTTCTCTGTAATGATGCCGATGGTGTATTTACGCTGCCTAGTATTGTTGTCACGGAACCCACCGATAAAGGTGATCCTAATCAACTAGCAAACTTAGGTGCTCAGTTTACCTTCATAGTCGTTACCGCTGCTACTGATATGGATATCAAAACAGACGGCACTGATAAATTTGTTGGTGGTTCATACACTGGTATTGATGACAGTGCAGCAGGAAAAAGCTTTATATCTGCTGCGGCTAATGACGTGATTACCCAAAATGGAACTACAAAGGGTGGTTTAGCTGGAAGTATTATTCGGATCACTGCTGTAGCTAGCGCTAAATATCATGTTGAAGGACAGCTGCTAGGCTCAGGTACTTTAGTTACTCCTTTTGCTGACTCTTAATATCAGTTAACCAAGGAGATGAATCATGGCAGACGCAGTAGCAACTCAGATTATTCAGCAAGATGGGAAAACTGCTATTTACAGGTTTACTAATGTAAGTGACGGAACCGGAGAGGCGGCAGTTGTAAAAATAGATGTATCTGGCTTAGCTAAAGACCCAATGACAGGCAAGTCATGTTCGTCGGTAGTCATTCAAAAAATTTATTACGCCACTATTGGTATGGGTGTAAAGGTTTTATTTGATGCAACTACTGATGTTCTGGCTTGGCAGTTAAATGCGGACTGGACAGATACGTTAGATTTTACCGACTTCACGGGCATTCCAAACAATGCAGGCTCTGGGGTTACGGGAGATATATCTTTTACAACGGTTGGACATACAAGCGGTGATGTTTATACGATTGTTATGCAAGTAAGTAAGAGTTACTCGTAGCATAATGGCCACTAGCGAAACATTTGATTTTGATTTAGATCTTAGTGACGCGATTGAGGAAGCTTTTGAAAGAGCGGGCCTAGAGCTTCGTAGTGGTTATGATTATCGGACGGCAAGAAGAAGCATTGATTTGCTTATGCTGGAATGGCAAAACAAAGGTTTGAATCTTTGGACTGTTAAATTTGACACTCAAGCTTTAACGCCGAGTGTTTCCTCTTATACGTTAAATAGTAAAGTATTTGATATTGTTGAGGGGTTTTTAAGAACAGATTCTGGGGATACTAATAGCCAGTTTGACCAAAGTATGTCTAGGATTTCTATTAGCCAATACTCGCATCTAGCGAACAAGCTGACGGAATCAAAGCCTTTAGAATACTATATAGCAAGAGCACCAACAGGAATTACTATAAATTTCTGGCCTGCCCCCGATAGCCAAGAAACATATACTTTTGCTTATTATTATATGGAAAGAGTTGAAGATAGTGGCAAGCCCGCATCTAACAACATGGATATTCCAGCCAGATTTTTACCTTGCTTGGTGGCAGGGTTGGCTTATCGGCTATCTATAAAGTACCCAGAATCTTCTGAAAGAGCTTCTTTATTAAAGGTAGATTATGATGAACAATGGGAGCTAGCAGCGGATGCAGCTAGAGAGAAAGCTTCTTTGTTTATATCTCCGGGAGGGTATCAATTTTGAGTTATGCAAGCGGAAAGTATGCTATTGGGATTTGCGATAGAACTGGGTTTCAATAC
>TARA_R110002167_G_scaffold52042_3_pt1 | contig 11182 bp, 9 predicted proteins | sample TARA_R110002167 | Tara Oceans TARA_R110002167 (sample SAMEA4398238) | marine metagenome | biome: Polar Biome; feature: [MES] marine water layer (ENVO:01000295) within the mesopelagic zone...; material: water (ENVO:00002006), including particulate matter (ENVO:01000060) such as...... | reverse complement strand
ACCATCCACTTCAGCATTACGATGTTGGAGTTCAGGTACTCACGGATCGGTGCTTCGTTGAGCTTGATCGAGCAAGCAGCAGCTGAACGCTCTGCTGCAGAGTCAGACAGTTCGAACGCTTGCTCAACTTTCAGATCGGGCAGACCTTCGATTTCGAGGATGCGGCCGGAGAAGACGTTCTTCTTGCCCTCTTTGGCGACAGTCAGCTCTCCGGTCTGGATCGCAGCATAGGGGATAGCGTTAACCAGATCACGCAGGGTGATACCAGGCTGCATTTCACCCTTAAAGCGAACCAGTACAGACTCAGGCATATCTAGCGGCATAACACCGGTGGCTGCTGCGAAGGCAACCAAACCAGAACCGGCAGGAAAAGAGATGCCGATCGGGAAGCGGGTGTGCGAATCACCGCCAGTACCCACAGTATCGGGTAGCAGCATGCGGTTCAGCCAGGAGTGAATAACACCGTCGCCTGGACGCAGTGAAACGCCACCGCGGTTCATGATGAAATCAGGCAGGGTGTGGTGGGTGTTAACATCGATGGGCTTAGGATAAGCAGCCGTGTGGCAGAACGACTGCATGGTCAGGTCGGCGGAGAAGCCTAGGCAAGCCAAGTCTTTTAGTTCGTCACGGGTCATCGGGCCGGTAGTGTCCTGCGAGCCGACAGTGGTCATCTTCGGTTCGCAGTAGGTACCAGGACGAATGCCTTCGACGCCGCAGGCCTTGCCTACCATCTTCTGTGCCAGCGAGTAGCCCTTGCCGGTGTCTTCGGGATTAACAGGGACGGCGAATAGATCGGTAGTCGGCAAGCCAAGTAGGGCGCGTGCCTTAGCGGTCAAGCCACGACCGATGATCAGCGGGATACGGCCGCCTGCTTGGACTTCGTCGAACAGCACCGGGGTCTTCAGGGAGAACTCGCTGATCACCTCGCCCGCTTCGTTCTTGACCACGCCTTCGTAGGGGTAAACCTTGATTACGTCGCCCATCTTCATCTTGCTAACATCCATTTCGATCGGCAGTGCGCCGGCATCTTCCATGGTGTTAAAGAAAATAGGCGCAATCTTGCTGCCGAAGCAGTAACCGCCAGCGCGCTTGTTGGGGATGTTGGGGATGTCATCACCCATGAACCAGAGTACTGAGTTGGTGGCAGACTTGCGTGAAGAACCGGTACCTACGACATCGCCGACGTAAACCAGCTGGTTGCCTTTTTTCTTCAGTTCATTGATCTGCTTGATCGGGCCGACTTTGCCGTCTACATCTGGAACGATGCCATCACGGGCCATTTTCAGCATCGCGTTAGCGTGCAGAGGCATATCAGGGCGGGTGAATGCATCGGGTGCTGGAGACAGGTCGTCGGTGTTGGTTTCACCGGTAACCTTGAATACGGTCAGGGTGATCTCTTTAGCCAGCGCTGGCTTGCTGGTGAACCACTCGGCGTTGGCCCATGACTCGATAATCTGCTTGGCGAAGGCGTTGCCCGCTTCCATCTTTTCCTGCACATCGTGGAAGGCATCAAACATCAGCAGGGTGCGGGACAGCGCTTTGGCAGCAGTGGCTGCCAGGGCGTTGTCGTCTAGCGCATCGACCAGTGCGGTGATGTTATACCCACCTAGCATGGTACCCAGTAACTCAACTGCCTGGACAGCACTGATCAGCGGTGAGGAGGCTTCACCCTTAGTGATAGCCGCGAGGAAGCCGGCTTTAACGTAAGCCGCCTGGTCAACGCCAGCAGGAATGCGGTTTTCCAACAGATCGAGAATAAATTCTTCCTCACCGGCAGGAGGATTCTTAAGCAGTTCTACCAGTGCGGCAGTTTGGTCGGCGTCCAGTGCCTTGGGGGGGACGCCTTCAGCAGCGCGTTCGTTGACATGTTTGCGGTAAGCTTCAAGCACAATAAAATCCTCGTTATCGACGGAGTCGGCGTTGAGATAGTTCCGACAAGGACTCCGTTGCTGTTTCAATCAGTTTCAGATTTTTCGAGGCTGGATTGTAGCTTAAACAGGGGCTTAAGTTAAGTATTGTCGACAATCTTGGCTGTTATACTTTGGCGGGGTGCGTACTTTTATTATTGATTTATAGATGTATTTATTAGCCTTATAGTGAAAATATGCCTGAATAATAACAGCCTCGTCTCGACAGTCTAGGGTACGGCGTTGGAGAATGAGGGCCTTTTCGTCATTGATTTTTTATTATCTGAATTGGAACCCTTATGACAACCCCGATCCTAGCTAGCGTTCCATCTAGCCCCGAGTCGCTACTGCAGCCGATACTCGATTTTTTGCTCTGTGAAACACCCACCGCCTGGATTCAAGCGGCGCTGGTGAATCAGGACCTGTTATTGATTGATCATCTCAATTGTGAAAAAAAAGCCGCCAGCATGGCGATGAGCCTGATCCATAAATACCGTGAACGCGGTGATCTTTTGGTTAAAATGGCTCGCTTAGCGCGTGAAGAGTTGCTGCATTTTACCCAGGTGTTGGCAATCATTAATAAACGCGGTATCCACTACGGTCATGTCACCGCCTCAAGGTATGGGGCCGGATTTCAGCGTCATATACGGACCCATGAGCCTGCGGCATTGGTCGATAAATTGATCATAGGTGCTTATATAGAGGCGCGTTCTTGTGAGCGTTTTGCCAAGTTAGCGCCCTATTTAGACGATGAGCTGGAGCAGTTTTACCGGTCGTTGTTGAAGTCAGAGTCGCGCCATTATCGGGATTATCTATCTCTGGCGCAGGAATATGCGCAGGAGGATATTCAGCCTCGCGTACAGGCTTTGGGTGAGGTGGAGCGAGAGCTGATTCTTTCTGCGGATTCTCAGTTCCGTTTTCACAGCGGCGTCCCTGCCTAACCCAGTCTTGAGCCTTTTTGGGGGTGTTTGGGGTTGGTTGGCGGGTGTTTGATAAGTCGGTATCAGGGGTAGGTTTATGATGGCACAGATTAAAAAGTTTCTTTTGTTGACCCTGCTGGGGGGGATCGCTGTGGTGTTGCCCGGTGCGATCTTGGCGATGTTGTTTGGTTGGCTTTTTAACCTGACACGGGATCTGATCTCGCCCCTGACAGCGTTGATTAGTGCGCGGACCGCCTATAACGAATGGGTGGCCGGGATGCTGGTGGTGATACTGATTATTGGCAGTTGTTTTCTGATCGGGCTGTTGGTCAGAACTGGTCTGGGGGCTTGGTTGCATAGCCGGCTGGACCGGGTGTTGGGGAAGTTGGCGCCGGGGTATAGGATCATTCGTGAACTGGTCGATCAGTTCTTTGGTGACCAGCAGGCATCCTTGTTCAGTGGTGAGGTTGCCTTGGCAAGAATCTACGGTGCCGATGTTCCTGTTACGGTCACGGCCATAGTGACCGCCAAGCATGAGAATGGTTATTTCACTCTCTTTGTGCCGACAGCGCCGGTGCCGACATCGGGTATCACCTATCATCTGCCGCCCGAGTGCGTCGAGCTTAAACCTGAAATCAGTGTGGAGGCTGCGATGCGCACAGTGATCTCCTGTGGTGCGGGCTCGCAACTATTATTTAACTAGCCGCATTTAAGTAGCCCGCAACGGCACTGGATGGTTTGGGTTGCTGCCCGGTTAATAAATCGATACCGCACCGGGGTTGATGATGCTCAATACATCCATGGCTTCGAGATTGGTGTCTAGCGCAATAATGTTCAGGTCTTCTGCTTGCAAGGCGAAGTCATCCAGGGCGATTAAATTAAGCTGGTTGAGGTTCTGCTCGGTCTCGCCGCCTTTCACCTCGGGTTCCATGCAGTTAGTAATCTGTATCGCTAGGTTTAACAGGTGACACTCATTGACAAACTCGTCACTGGCTTCAGGGTTGTGTTGAAATTTCACCGGCGTCCATAGTCGTGCGGGAAGGCGCCAGTGCTCTAGTAGCGCAGCACCTAGCTCTGCGGCGCTGAATCCTAGCCATTCGTGCTCAAGTATTGCCAGCTTTGCATCTCGTGCTTTGGATGCCTCCATCAGCTCGGCGTACTCGGTGGGGAGTTGAGTCATCAGGATTAATCTGCCGATATCGTGGAATAATCCGGTTAAAAACTGTGCTTCACCCTTGCTTCTTTGGGTGGCGCTGGCTAGCTTTTTAGCGATCAGCCCGCAGTAAACGCTGCGGTGCCAAAAGCTATCCATATCGATCAGATCGGTAGAAATGTTGCTGAATACATCGGCGGCCGAGGATGCAAATACCAGTGAGCGAAGTTGGGTGGTGCCGATCAAATTGACTGCTTTGGAAACCGAGTCTATCTGCGAAGGAAAGCCGTAAAAGGCGCTGTTGACCAGCTTTAGAAGTTGCGCGGATAGCGCAGGATCGTGGTTGATGACGGAGCCGATATCGTCGATAGAGGCGTTTTCAGATTCGATCAGCTCATTCACCCGGATGACCACATCAGGCAGAGATACGAGATGGTCGATGCCGTCGATAAGTTCATTGGGGGTCATTATGCGCTCCATCAATGGATACTTTACTAAGTTATATCACAGTATAGGCGCCGCTAGGAGGAGTTATAGCTAAGTTTTATAAGGGCTTAAAGTATGCTTGGAAGATGTCTAGAATACTGTTAGACGGGTTGTGATATTGGGAATGAGATCAGCTGGTGTTGGCCGTCGGCTTCCCATTTTAAATACCAGCCTAGCTGGTCCCAGTCACCGAGGACAATTCTCTGCAAATTCTGGGCGTTGTGTGTTAGTTGGTGGATTTCGGGTCGGTGGGTGTGTCCGTGAATCAGCAGGTTGAGTTTGTGGGACTGAAACTGGCGGACCACCTCATCGGAAGTTACGTCCATTATCTGTACTGATTTATGACTTTTGGCCTTGCCGCTCTGGTTTTTGATGTTGCCGGCAATGCGCCGCCGTAGTGATAGCGGAAGGACATGCTGGAGGAGTCGAATTGCAGGACTGCGGATGATCCGACGGTAGCGTTGGTAGGATCTGTCATCTAGGCAGAGACTATCGCCATGCATGATTAAAGCAGGGGTGCCTTCCAGATCTATGGTCGATGGATCCTTTATCAAGGTTGCACCTGCCTGAAGGCAGTACTTCTTGCCGATCAGAAAATCCCGGTTGCCATGCATCAGGTAGACCGAGGTTCCCTGGTTGCTCAGTTGTTTGAGTTGAGAGGCTACCTCCAGGCTCAGCGGGGTTTGATCATCATCGCCCAGCCAGAGATTAAAAAAATCACCCAGGATATAGAGTGCGTTGGCCTGGCAAGCGTGCTGGTCGAGAAATTCAAAAAAAGCCCGCGTTATATGCGGGCGCTCGCTCTGCAGGTGTAGATCCGAGATAAACAGCGTGGTCACGGGGGAGAAGTTACTCGCCGATTTCAGCTGAGTTGATGATCACGTCATCGGCGGGTACATCCTGGTGACCTGCGCGGCTGGTGGTTTTGGTCGCTTTGATCTGATTAATTACATCCATGCCTTCAACGACTTTTCCGAATACGGCGTAGCCCCAGCCCTCGCTGGTTTTTGAACGGTGATCTAGGAAGGCGTTGTTACTGATGTTGATGAAAAACTGCGATGAGGCACTGTGCGGATCCATGGTCCGGGCCATGGCTAGGCTGCCGATTACATTGGTGAGTCCGTTGTCTGCTTCATTGTCGATCGGCGCATTGGTCTCTTTCTGTTGCATGCCTGGTTCGAACCCGCCACCTTGAATCATGAATCCATCGATGACGCGGTGGAAAATGGTTCCATCGTAAAAGCCGCTGCGGACATACTCTTTGAAGTTGGTGCAGGTATTGGGGGCTTTTTCGGTATCGAGTTCGATCTTAATATCACCAAAATTGGTATGTAGGGTGACCATGGCTAATTCCTTCTGGTTTGGCGAGTTATCTGAATCACAGCCGCCCGGCGGGCTGGCTTGGATCGGATTATATGTCGCCGCTTCGAGGATGGCGAATCGAAGCGGTGGTTGAGCGCTTGCTGGGGCTCATTATTGAGTCGGTTTAAGGCAGGGTTGTGGCTTTCAGGATAACAATAGGTTCCACCGGAACGTCGCGATAGTTGTTCTTTGTCGTGGTTGAAACCTGTTTAATCTGGTTAACCAGTTCCATGCCTTCGATAACCTGACCGAAAACCGCGTAGCCCCAGCGACCTGGTGCGTAATCTAGGTTGGTGTTGTTGTTGACGTTAATAAAGAATTGGGCCGTAGCGCTGTGGGGCGCGCTGGTGCGAGCCATAGCAATAGTGCCGTTACGGTTACTAAGTCCATTATCTGACTCGTTATGAATGGGGGGCTGGGTTGTTTTGCGCGACATATCTGTGCTGAATCCGCCACCCTGTATCATGAAGCCATTGATCACGCGGTGAAATATCGTCCCGTCGTAGAAGCCGCTTTGAGTGTAGCTGACGAAGTTGGCGGCACTCAGTGGTGCCTTGATCGGGTCGAGCTGAATAATGATATCGCCGAGGTTGGTTTCTAGCTTGACCTGTGTAGGAAGAGTGTTCGCTGCTTCGTCGGTGCTGGTTTGAGAAGGGCTTGTTTGAGGGGTGCTTGTTTGGGAGGCGTTGGTTTCGGCCAAAAGTGGCGTACTGATACAGAGTAGTAAACAACAAAGCAGTTTTTTCACAGGAGTCGTCCGGTTGCAGGTTTAAGATAGGCAGCTATTTGAAGCTAGAGGCGGGCTGCTGTCAAATCGGTGCTAAAGGATATGTGCCTTGGACGAACGCCCGGCTCGATTAAAAATCCAGTCAAAGTGCGGATGTCAGGCCGTGGCAGTTGGAGATGATCGTAAATTGTCGACGAATAGAGAAGTTCGGCTCCCTTGTTGCTTTAAGGGAGGGTATAATTTTGGATTTTGTTTGGCTTGCAGCGTTGCCGGCCTTTTCAGTTAGTGTGATGAGTTAGAAGGCGTTATGAGTTCTCAAGAATCTCCATCCCAGGTGTCCAACTTCATCGCCCAGATCATCGATGAAGATCTAAAAAGCGGAAAAACCCGCAAGGTCGTTACTCGCTTTCCCCCAGAGCCTAATGGCTATTTGCATATCGGCCATGCCAAAGCTATCTGCGTTAACTTTGGCCTGGCTGAGCAATTTGGTGGCAGTTGTAATTTGCGTTTCGACGATACCAATCCCTCCAAGGAGGAGCAGGAATTTGTCGATGCGATTAAAGCGGATGTGCTCTGGTTGGGATTCCAGTGGAGTGGGGAGGTATGTTATGCCTCGGATTATTTTGATCAATTCTATCGCTGGGCACAGCACCTAATCCAAGCGGGTAAGGCCTATGTCTGCGATCTATCAGCAGAGCAGGCCAGTGAGTACCGTGGCTGGGCGACGACACCGGGTAAACCTAGCCCCTACCGTGAACGCAGCGCTGAAGAGAATCTAGACCTGTTGGAGCGGATGAAAAACGGTGAATTTGACGAAGGTTCTCGGGCGCTAAGGGCCAAGATCGATATGGCGTCGCCGAACATGAATCTGCGCGATCCTATGCTCTATCGAATTCGCAAACAGCGGCATCATCAGACCGGCGACAAGTGGAATATCTATCCCACCTACGATTTTGCCCACGGCCAGGAGGATGCCATCGAGGGGGTGACCCATTCGATCTGCACTATGGAGTTTGCCGATCATCGTCCGCTGTATGAATGGTTCTTGGACAATCTGCCTGTGCCCAACCGGCCTGCCCAGTATGAATTTGGGCGCCTGAACCTTAATTATACCGTTACCAGTAAGCGCAGGTTGAAGCAGTTAGTCGATGAGAAAGTTGTATCGGGATGGGATGATCCGCGGATGCCGACGATAGCGGGTTTACGCAGACGTGGTTTTACCGCCCGAGCCTTGCGTAACTTCTGTAACGGGCTGCCGGTTGCTAAGTCGGGCGGGGTTGTGGATATCGCTCAGCTGGAGTTCGCGATTCGTGATGATCTGGATAAAAACGCACCCCGAGCGATGTGCGTGCTGAATCCGATCAGGTTGGTCGTGACTAATTTTTCCGAGCATATCGATACGGCGGTTGAGGTGATGATCGCGCCGGCGCATCCGAAAATAGATCTGGGCGATCGACAATTACCTTTTACCGCAGCTATTTATATTGATCGTGCCGACTTTAGCGAGGACACGACCTTGTCACGCAAGAAGTTCAAGCGGCTGGTGTTGGGGGATTATGTCCGTCTGCGTGGTGCCTACGTGATCAAGGCCGATGAGGTGATCAAGGATCAGGCAGGTGAGATTATCGAGATTCGAGCCAGTCTGGTGCCCGGCACGGTCGGCGAAAATCCGCCGGAAGGGATCAAGCCACGCGGTGTGATTCATTGGGTTTCTGCGACCGAAGGCAGGCAGGCGACTGTACGTGTTTATGATCGGCTATTTTCTCATCCTGCGCCGGATAAGGGCGAAGATGACTTTATCCAGCACGTTAATTCGCAGTCTTTCTCTGAGCTAACGCACTGCTGGATAGAGCCTGGGCTGGCAAAGGCGCAACCTGAGGCGGGGTTCCAGTTTGAGCGCGAAGGTTACTATGTGGCTGATCGCTACGATCACAGCGAGGAATACCCAGTGTTTAACATGATCATCGGTTTGCGTGATACCTGGGCGGGTGGTTCCGCTAACTAAATAATGGGCAGGATAGACAGCAGTATGAGTTTACAGATCTATAACACCCTGACGGGTCAGAAAGAGCGTTTTGTCCCGATTGAGCCGGGCAAGATTCGTATGTATGTCTGCGGTATGACGGTCTATGACTACTGTCACCTGGGACATGCGCGAGTATTGGTGGCATTCGATGTGATAACTCGTTACCTGCGTGCAAGTGGTTACGAGGTTAAGTATGTGCGCAATATCACCGATGTCGATGACAAGATCATCAAGCGAGCCGGTGAAAACAGCGAAAGCTGTGACGCGTTGACCGAGCGCTTTATTGCCGCGATGCATGAGGATGAGGCGAGGTTGGGTGTTATCTCGCCGACCGAAGAGCCGCGAGCAACTGCACATATGGCAGATATCATCACGATGGTACAGACCCTGATCGCCAAGGATTATGCCTATGCAGCGGAGAATGGCGATGTCTACTATCGGGTCGATAAGTTTGCCGGCTATGGCAAACTGACCAATCGTAATCTCGAGGATATGCAAGCGGGTGCTCGGGTCGAAGTGAATCAGCAGAAAGAAAATCCGTTTGATTTTGTGCTCTGGAAAGCCGCTAAACCCGGTGAGGTAAGCTGGAGCTCGCCATGGGGCGAGGGACGTCCAGGCTGGCATATCGAGTGTTCTGCGATGTCCAAGTGCTGTCTTGGCGATACCTTTGATATTCATGGCGGCGGCCCAGATCTACCGTTCCCGCACCATGAAAATGAGATCGCCCAGAGTGAGGCTGCCAATGGTGTTAAATTCGTCAATACCTGGATGCATGCCGGTGCGGTTAGGGTTAATAAGGAGAAGATGTCCAAGTCGCTGGGTAACTTCTTTACTATCCGCGATATTCTGGACAGCTACGATCCAGAAGTGGTGCGCTACTTCTTGATCATGGGGCACTACCGCAGCCAGATCGATTACTCCGAGGCCAGCCTTAAAGAGGCGCGCGGCGCTCTGGATCGTTTCTACCATGCGCTGCGGGGAATAGGCGAGGCTGATGAGGCCGTGCTCGATAATGATTTCGATGCGCGCTTCCGAGCTGCGATGGATGACGATTTTAATAGCGCCGGTGCGGTATCGGTGTTGTTTGAGTTGGTTCGTGAGATTAATCGACTCAAGAATCAGGATACTTCGCTGGCGGCTCGAATGGCGGCGCAGCTGAAGCGTTTGGCGGCTGTTTTAGGGCTGCTGCAGCAGGATCCTGAGTGCTATTTACAGGGTGGTCAGGCAGAAACAGGGCTTTCCAATACTGAGATTGAAGGGTTGATCGCCGAGCGTGCAGAAGCAAAAAAATCTCGTGATTTTGCCCGAGCGGACGCGGTTCGGGATGTGCTTAAGGTACAGGGGGTCGTTTTGGATGACGGCCGCTCTGGAACGACTTGGCGCCGTGAGGGCTGAGTACAGGCGTGCTAATAGTGGAGGCTGGCTGATAGACGCTGTTTTTAGTCAGGTGCTTGGCGCTCAGTGGTTTGTTTTTGCTGAGCACCAGGCTGTATTGCAGCGGTTAGTCTGGGTGAAGCTCGTTGGCGGCGTAGAGGGTGCTTTCCATCAATGTGGCTACCGTCATTGGCCCAACACCACCAGGCACCGGAGTGATCCAAGCTGCGCGTTCTGCCGCTATATCGAACTCTATATCCCCCACCAGTTTCCCGCTTTCTAGTCGATTAATCCCTATATCGATAACAATGGCTCCGGGTTTTATCCATTCACCCTTGACGAGTCCTGGTTTGCCGACGCCCACGACAACGATATCAGCCTGCGCGACTTTTTGATCGAGATTTTTGGTAAACCGGTGTGCAGTAGTCACGGTTACGCCTGCAAGTAATAGTTCGAGCGCCATAGGTCTGCCGACAATGTTAGAGACTCCTACAACGCAGGCATCGAGTCCGCGAATAGCTACGCCGGTAGATTCCAGCAGTGTCATTACCCCCTTGGGGGTGCATGGGCGCAGGAGAGGCATTCGCTGAGCTAGGCGACCCAGGTTATACGGGTGGAAGCCATCAACATCTTTGTCGGGTCTGATCCGTTCCAGAATGGGGTTAGAATCCAGGTGTTTGGGCAGTGGTAGTTGAACCAATATGCCATCTATATCAGGAGAGTCGTTGAGCCTGTCGATTAGTTCCAGTAGTTCTGCTTGGCTGGTCGATGCGGGGAGGTCGTAGGCGGTGGAGTTTATGCCTACCTCTTCGCAGGCACGGCGCTTGTGGCTGACGTAAACCTGTGAGGCGGGATCGACGCCAATCAGTATCACTGCGAGCCCTGGGGCTCTTTTGCCTTGATTTAATCGGGCTTGTACGCCTTGCTTTACCTGTTGTTTAACGTTTGAGGCGATCTGCTTGCCATCGATGATCTGTGCGCTCATGAAACGTGCCTTCGTGCCTTGAATGGGGAGGGGGCTGAAATTAGGCAGCGATTTTCGCACGTCTGTCCAAGCAGGCAAAGCTGGGGGGAGCGATTAGCCGGGTTTTCTTTGTCTGGTCTTGAGAGCTGCGCGTAGAAGTTGATAAGGATTATAAAAAGGCAGAGAAAAGATGTTGACCTGTTAAATACTCGACTGTAATATTCGCACCACCTTGAGGCAGCGAACTGTTGCAACAAGGGGTG
>TARA_R110002167_G_scaffold304345_1_pt1 | contig 11182 bp, 13 predicted proteins | sample TARA_R110002167 | Tara Oceans TARA_R110002167 (sample SAMEA4398238) | marine metagenome | biome: Polar Biome; feature: [MES] marine water layer (ENVO:01000295) within the mesopelagic zone...; material: water (ENVO:00002006), including particulate matter (ENVO:01000060) such... | reverse complement strand
TTCGCACCTGCCGGTCGGAACCGTCCGACAGAATTTTCTTCGACCGCGGAGAATCAACATATTCTGGTGACGTTTGAGAGAGTGAAGACGGAGTAGTAAAACTTCTATCTGGTAATGGAGAGAACAGGCGAGGAACCATGAACATCAAGCTGGCTTTGATTACCGTCCTGATTGCGTCTGCATCGGGTGTATTCGGACTCTGGTATCTTTCTGAATTTCAGACGAGCGAGAACTGGCAGGTCGTGGTCGTCGCCTCTCTGGCGATCTGGGTGCTGATGTCCTTTTTGTATTATCGGATGCAATATATGCTTCCTCTCGCCGTTTACATTGGGTTTCTGTCTCCGATATCGGCGGCTGTATCACGCTCCCACCCTGGTCTTTCGTGCTGCTGTTTTCCAAACCAGAGTTTACGATCTCACTCGGAATTGGTACTTCCCTGGTGATTTATGCGGTCGGCCGGTGTTTTGCGTACTTTGATTTTCGTGTCTGAAAATGAATCCCGTGTCGATGTTGTTCCCTTTGCAATGAATGAAAGTCATATAGCAACTCAGCAAGTGACGAATATGCCCGGCTTTATTATTCTGTCGAGCAACGGGTAATTCCTGAAAGAACATTGACTGGAAAGCTACAGATGACTCTACAACTGCAAACAAACCGTGATCTCTATCTTGCCGTCAATCGCCTTTCAAAAGAACACGAGAAGTGTGATCGTCCACTTGAATTATATCTGCTTGCTGTACTCAATCGGTCGGCTGCATTCTGTAAACGCGATTCGCTGACGTTGTCTGAACTTTACGAATTAATTTCATCCGGTTTCATATTCGAACCCATGTTTTTCGAGGAGGCATGGCGTGATCAATACGATCAACTTCCAGAGGATGAAAATGGGTACGTAGGATGGCGGAATGCGATGATTCGCCAGATCGTTGATCTCCGGGAGATGGATGAATGTGGCACTCTGAAAAATGAGATGCGATCCTTTGGCGTGACAGCACCTCGAAATTCCACCTGGTTCAATTTTGAACCGATACAGTATATTGAATGTGCGATGGCGGGTTCTTTCGATGGTTGGGAACCGGGTGAAGATACTGGTCGTGAATTCGTTCCCGGTCAAGTTAGTGTAATGGCAGAAGATGGCTCAATTCAGTCAGTCAATGCAGAAGACATGCCTCACTCAATATTTGAAATTTCCAGCGTAACCTGGGAGCAGATGAAAGATTTCAATTATTGTGGTCAAATCTATGAGTGATGTTTAAACAATTGTTCCAGACGCAACTGCAGAAGGGGTATGATTGTCTCACGTCGAATGAAAAGCGTTTTCCTCAATCAGAAAAATGTACTCATGCAAAAACAATGCAGTTTTTTTATGACTTCCTGCCTTCTCCTGGCAGTCTGTCACAGCATCGCGAATGCGGAAGAGGTCCGCGTGAAAACGCCGGCCGCATTGCAATCTGCTGTGAAGTCGGCCCAGCCGGGAGACGTCATCAAGATCGTCGGCGCTGACTGGTCCGATGTCAAAATCAAACTCATACTCAAGGGAACGGAAGCAAAACCGATTACCGTGCAGTCACAGGTCGCGTTCACGGGTGCGTCGGAACTGAATCTGCTGGGCGAATATGTGGTTCTCGACGGCTTCACCTTTCGGAACGGCAGTCTGAAGACAGGGCATGTCATCCGCGTGCGGGGCGCTCACAACCGGGTGACCCGCTGCATCATTGACAACTATAACCCTGAAAATATCGAGACCCGCTACCAGTGGCTCAGTCTGTACGGCCATCATCATCGCGTGGATCATTGCCGATTTGAAGGTCAGAAGCATTCCGGCACCACACTGGTGGTCTGGCTCGATGAAGACGGAGAAGTGGGACGGCACCGCATCGATCACAATCACTTTCTGAACCGTCTGCAGGGGAACGGCAACGGCTTTGAGACGCTGCGGATTGGCACCAGTGAAACGTCAATGAAATCAGCCCGGTGTGTGGTCGCTGAGAACCTGTTCGAAAACTGCGACGGCGAAGTGGAACTCATCTCCAACAAGTCGTGCGATAACATTTACGAACGCAACACCATTGTCGGCTGTGCAGGCGCTCTGACGTTGCGGCACGGCAACAACTGCATCGTCCGCGAAAATCTGATTCTGGGGGACGGCGATCGCCATTCGGGCGGCATTCGCGTTGTCGGCACAGGGCATCAAATCATCGGCAATCACATTGAAGGGGTAGGGGACCGAATCGACGGCGCGATTGCATTAAGTGCGGGAGTGCAGAACCCGAAGTTAAATCAACATGCACAGGTTCAGAACGTCCTTATCGAAGGTAACACGCTGATCGATAACGCGGGAGAAGAAATCGTCCAGGGGCACGGCCTGGGCAGCCGTTCGCGCACACTGCTGCCGGTGAATATCACGATCAAAAACACCCGTCGCACGGGTAAGCCACAACTCAAGCGATTGAAACCCGCTGACGTCGGCCCTGATGCGAAGCAGGAGTAAGTTCTCTCTGAGTTTTACTTCGATACGACCCTACAGAAGTACTCTTTTACATGCAGACCGACGAGGGGGGAATACCCCAGGTAGAGCCAGCAGGTGTCTGCGTTTTCGAAGGTGAGCAGGGTGAGATAGTCCTGATCAACGGGCAGTGCGACGGCTTTTGTCAACAGTGCCAGTTGAGTGGACGTGCGGCCGAGCACATGCAGGGGCTCTTCCCGTGTCCAGCCTGCGAGGATGTATTCTTTGCCCGCTTTGATATAGCGAATTTCGGGCATCGTATAGATGGCACGATGCCCGTCGTATTGCACCGTCATCTTGCCCAGCAATCGTTCCAGCCCGAGGGTTGCTTCTGCAGACAGGTTGCAGTCCGCCTCCAAATGCTGCTTTGTTAGTGGCCAGTCTGATTTCCAGGTTCCCTCAAGACCGGTAGTCCAGTCTGGCTGCGGTTCGTTTACGGAGACGGTATCGGGGGCTGCTTCCACCCATCGTTTCCTTTTCATCTCTGAATTCAGATCTATTTCAGAACGTGCGGATCAAGCCAGACGGCGTGTGCTCCCCGATTAATTGCTTTTGTTTCAGTTCGAATCATCAGTCTGTTAATGTTCCTGACAGAAACTTTACAGAACAGCACATCCTTATCATCTTTAACGGAGGCTTTCCAGAGAACCCGGTTATCTCCCAGTACCATAAATGTAATAGTACCAACAAATTGATAATTATCGTCCTTGAGGGCCACGCCGGTCACAAAAGTTTTGAAATGACCGTCCAGTTGGTAAGACACGCTTGCGGAACCTCTACTTGCTGGAACCATGCCCAGACCATTGGGAAATTCAAGCTGATTGACGGTAAACAGTCCCTTGCCATTTCCCGCGTCACCATTTTTTCCGAAAGGCCATCCACCATGAACCACATCTTCTTCCTGCATGTGATTCAGATACCGCAGGGGCATTTCGTTTAACCTGGTATTCAGTACTGCTCGATCAGGGCCAAGAGTGCGCGACCATGCCTGGCTATACAGGTCATAAGCGTGCATTTCCAGTTCCTGCTTCGTTGAGCCTTTCTCTTTATCAGCTAACTGATACCAGCCATTGGCGACTGTCAGCAGCGCATCTGCATCATTTGAGTTTGCGATTTCCTGCTTTGCCAGGGTTTGATATTCCGCATCATCCCCTTTGGCGAGCCAGAACAGTCCCTCTTTCCAGTTGTTCAACTTTAAAGCGACAAACTTACCATATAAAAAAGCTGAGTTCGCGTCGTTTGGATTCTCCTGCAGTTTTTGATGAGCTTTTTCCACGTCACGATATTCGAGCGACAGCATAATACTGCGTTTTTTTAAGCTGTTCGCCAGCGTAAAGGCATGGTTGCTGCGTGCCGATTTACCGATCTTGCTGGCGAAAGTAGCGATTTTCACTGCAGAAGAATAATCGCCTGACTGGATCGCAGACTGACTGGCGTTGATCGCGTCAAACGCCACATCTTTCAACCTCCCCTGGGAAGGGGCCGTTTTCGCATCCTGTAACAGTTGTTTGTATTTCTCATTGAAATCGATATTCCCGGCAGGGGGAAACGCCTGCAGAACCCGGGTTCCCCCTGGAAGGAGCAGAGCACACAAGAGAATCAACAACATGTGAACAACAAACTGACTTTTATATGATGACATTACTGAGCCCGATCGATATTTATTCGAACGCTTGTAGGAATAGACAGAAATACAGTCTCTATCCTAAGTGAACCACTGTGACATGCCAAGCTTTCTTTCAACAGTTTCAACCGGAATATCCCAATTGGATCAAGTTCCTGATTCGTTGCCAGGATCAACGTCGAATCAAAACTGATCTCCGGAACACTTTTATTTGTGATACTGTACAAGGCTGTTATCATAGAGCGAATGTTTGAAACATCTGCCAGATCACAATCTGCATTTCTGTCTCTGGAGAACAAAATGTTCTGCTATCCGATACTGCGAAATCTTCTGTGCGGCACGGCAATCCTGATGGTGGTGTGGAGCTGCCAGCCGACGGACTCTGATGCGCCAGCCGGGAACGCTACCCAAGAGAAGACGGAATCCCCACAGCAGTTGACTTCCCCGGCAGAAGTAACCGCTGCCCTGGAAGCCCGCTGGTCGCTGGATGACATCAAAACCTATTGTATTCCAGAACGGCGTGTAAACCCGACCTGCCAGAACCTGGTAACAGACGTTGGCGTGACCTGGAAGGGAGTGCTCTACGAAAATGTACCGACCGACTCTAAATCGATCAGCTGGTACGGCACTGCAGTGGAGGGCAGGCTGCATGAATATTCGTTAAACGCAAGTCGAGGCGATAGCAGCTGGAATCTGGAAATCGGGAACGTCAACTCATTCGACAGGCAACCCCGTGTCGCGCCGGATCCTTCAGGACCATGCTTTATCGGCAGCGCCCCTCCTGAAAATCAGGGATCTGACAATTCTGATTCGGATGGCTTTGTTTCACCAGTCAAACGTGATTAGGTTACTCCAGTTCAAAGCAATGAGTTAAGCGTGTCAGAGAAATTGAAAGATGGAATCGGGGTCTGACCCCTTTGTTTCTCACTATGCATTATTAATGCAAATCGTTGACACTCACACTCAGTACGGTATGATCGCATGTACTGGTTTGTGCGTGTTGATTGATACAGATTCTTAATTTCACTCGAAGCCGACTGTGTACTGCCAAAAAAGAAAAGAACTCATATGTTCAGAGGCTTTTACATCATTCTTTTCACGTTTGGGATCTACTATGTGCTGGGAGCCGGAAAGTACCCGCTTTCCACCCCGGTGGTCAGGCTCGAACGTGGCACTGATACGGTCGCTGTCTGTTCCTTTGTCATATTGGCTGTCGGGGTCCTCATTGGCTCGGTGTGGATTGCCAGCGATAAAGACTATTTTGAACTCGTTGGATTTCTGATCGGCTTTTTCTCGCTGATGTTTACACTCTGGGGACTGCTTGTTCTATTTCTTATGCCGAAAAATTCCGGGGTGTGGAGAGGCTACTTCTTCATCCTCTGTGGCTTTTTTTATTTCTATGTGATGGGAATCAAGCTCTATGTCAGTTACAACTTTAGTGTAATTCGGTATCCGTCTAGCTATGAAGACTATGAATTGGGCATGCAGTCATCCTTCCTTGTATTTTCAGCAAGCCTGATTGTTGGCGCGATCATGCTGGCCAGGGATAAAGGTTATACAGGATTTCTGGGATTCTTTCTCGGTCTTCTGCCGCCCGTGGGATTGCTCTTTTTGACGCTGCTACCTGAGAAAAATCAAAACGCTACGGAACAGTTCAAAGCCGTGTATGAAATAATCACAAAGACGCGCTGGTGGCTGGGGGCTTTGTTTGCCCTGATCAACGTCATTGTACTGAATCTCGCATTGAAGGGAACCAGTGGTGCTGGCCCGTTTTCAGGAGTCCTGATTCTTCTGTCCGGTGTGTGTGCGGCACTGGCTTTAGCCAGTGCGCTGACCATGATCGTCCTTGTATTTGCTCCGGATCAATGGCTGACAACTGACGAACGGGGACAGTTGTGGCTGAAAAGGACCCGCGCACAGGGAGAGACACAGATCAGACACTTTCGCGTCATGTCAGCAGTCATCGGCTCATTCGCCCTCTTCTGGTCGCTGCTGACCGTCGTCGCCACGGTGGCAGTGATGCTGGAAATGTAGCAAAAAAAAACGATGATGACATCGTACTGCCAGGCGGATGAGACGGAATCGGGATTTGCCCCTTTGACGTCAGTTCTACGTCTCAGGGTGAATTTTCCGACGTCTGACGTAGATGAGGTATACAGTAACTAACGTCAAAACGCAGCAGGCTTTCAGGATGAATAATGAAAGCGGCTGATACCATGCGCGGGTGTTTATCTCGATGAAATCGGAGACTCCGAAGAGCGCAAATGCGATGACACAAGTAATCGATAAACCCCGGTTTTTCTGAGCGTGACGAAGTCGGAAGAGAAAAACAGACGCAATGGAAATCCAGAGAATCGCTTCGGCCAAATTACAAATCTGATCAATTTCTAATGACTGAAGAAAACTTATCAAAATACTGATTCCCGTTGCTGCGAGGACGCTTAAGAGAAATCCGAATTCCAGAAAGGCGGAATCGTTGTCTGGATACTTTAGTTGTTCTGTTCCGCGATGATTGAGCTGGCTGCTGCCAGTTGATCCTGCATGACGAGCACCTCCACCACTCCGGGTGCTTCCGCCCGGAACTGCGCGGTCAGGCCTCCGGTGCTGGTTGCTTTAATCCCATGCTCTTTTAAGAGAGCAACAATCAGTTCTCCTTCCAGTTCATTTGCAGCGGTGGTCACAGTCACAAGTTTGTCGTGTTGAGCAGCCATGGTCAGTACTCCTGGTGGTCACTGAATGAGATTAGACTCCCCCATTTCGCTGATCGAGTGACAAGAATTGAAGCGGAGACGATTACGGGGGCTGATTTCCTTAATTAACACTGCTTATGCTTGAATCTGCGCATCTGGATGTCCACAATTGAACATTAATTCTCTGTACTATACATTCAGAATCAGGGGGCCACAATGAATCGAGACGCGCACGGGCAGCCACTCAACAGAACTTTTAATGCAGCACGGTTGAATGACAGGAAGATTGATGAACTGATTGGTCTCTGTAAAGGCGTGCTTGCTGACGGAGAAGTTACTCAGTTTGAAGTCGAGTTTCTGCAGAACTGGCTGAGAAATAATCAGGATATCTCCGAGCACTGGCCGGCGAATGTGCTTTATCAAAGAATCGAAGAGATGCTGGCAGATCAAGTGATTGATGTTGAAGAACAGAAAGAACTGCTGCAGACACTGATGGACCTGACCGGCGAACCATCGCTGCGTGAGAATGTGAATTCGATGTCAACGTCGCTCCCGCTGACGACACCAGATCCTGAAATCGATTTTGAAGGACGCATCTTCTGTCTGACCAGGAAATTCGTGACCGGAACCCGAAAGCAATGTGAGGCGCTGATTCTGGATCGAAAGGGCAGCCTGAAAAGTTCTCCCACCAAAGACACCAATTTCCTGGTCATCGGCTTAGTTGGAAGTTCCGACTGGATCCATTCCACCCATGGAAGAAAAATCGAAAAGGCCGTCGAACTCCAGGAATCGGGAACGGGTCTTGCCATTGTGTCTGAAGAGCATTGGGTGCGGTTTATTGTGTGAATTTGTGAGCTAATGTCAGATGCAGACCTATTTGATCTCGTCCACTATATAAATAAACTACACATATTTGGGATTAAATATCGTAGCTGTAAATTCAAAAATGATTGATATAAATAATATTACTGCAGGTTGTTTGAACACCAGTTGGGTGGTACTTTATGGTCAGTATTTTGTGGTGGACATTCTGATTTATTCAAAGTCTTGAGTAAAATAATAACACTACAAAAGTGTTCGTGTGTTTAGGATTATCTTTGCATCGATTATTTTCGATAGCAATCTAAACTAGAAAATAGTCGACAAAAGGAAAGCAGAAATGACATTATCAGATCGTATCCTTGCTACAATACTTGCGACTCTACTCGTCTGGGCAGTTACAAAAATTGTAACTTTTTTTATACAGCGATCACGAATCAAGGCTGCATTTGTCACTGACCTTAAATTACATCAGCGTGGCATAAGGCTACAAGACAATTTTATCTCTAGTCTTTACGAAAATGGTTTTTTTAAGGCAGACAAGCTTGTTCCATTTCCCATTCGATATGCTAGTGAAGAATGGCTGTTATATAGGGCTCTTCAACGTGATCTTGCATTTTACTTGAGTTCAGATATACATCGAAAGGTTATTAAATTTTATCACCTCATGTGGGAGCTGGACCAGTCGATGTTGGGCTTTGCTCAAGCTTTAGATGATTGGGATGCGGATGGATATAAGATGACTCAGAAAGACGTTGATCATTTGAAGAAAAGAATTGATCGAATGCACTCAATGGCCAAACTGATATTAGAGCCCCGTATTTCTAGATTGAGTGATTTGCCTGAAGACTATCAACAAGCAAAGACAATCGAGTCCATCATTCCAACTGAAAACAACTCGGACTAGTAGGAAGGTGAAGTTCCCCAGATCATAAAAAATGGCAGGGTTCAGCGAGACGGTATCGGTATCAGAGCCCTTTTATCAGCTCAAGTTATCGGTAAAGTATGACGTTATAATCATGGGAGAAGTGTGATGGGAACCTTGGACTTCCTAAAAGAATTTGAGAATCGCGCGATCGACGCCGCCTCATACAAACTTCTAAAACGCAATTTTCAGATGCAGGATGACAACAATCGGTTGTATCGCGAAAAGGCGGAACTACTTGCCGAAGAAAATGCGCGACTCATTACCGCTAATCAATCACTTCGTGCGAAAATAGATGAATTGACTGAAATGCTTACGGTTAATGCTGAAGCCGCACAGTTCATGAAGTATGAAGGAATTGCGTTTCGACGATTACCTGATGGCACATATGAAGAAGTACCATACTGTCCTAACTGTTACAGCGTGATGGGGAACCTGACGCGCAAATCGTATCAATGTTCTAGTTGTAATTACCAAACAAAAGTCCAAATTTTGCCCGAAATTACAGCTCAGAAGCTCAATGCAGAATTTGAGAACAAATCATGATTGCAGTGCACAGTGCGAATAGAATTCAGAGTATAGTTTTTTCATCCTCAGTGAATATAAAAGGCGATAGGAATCCTAAAAAGAGGCCGACCGCTTTAGACTCCTGATTAACACAAACCAGAAAATAAAAAGGGGGCAGGAATAAATTAATCGACTCCTGACCTCTTTAATATCCCCAATTGATAGACAAAATTTGATACTGTCTAATTTTATCAATGTACCAGGCTGTCAGCAATTGGGGTCAGATGGAAATGAAGACCAGATGGTCATCCGGATTCCAGATGTGCTCTGGTCCCGATCGGTAGCCGCGTAGCCACAGTACTCCGTCGATGCGACGCAGGTAGAATCCCTTTGGGAACTCATCATCGGCAGTCAGGCTGTCTGACATTAGTGTGATGGAACCGCTAGGAGCCTGGCCGGTCTGTGGCGGGACACCGTGCGCCCCTTCCGGCTGATCGAGATACTGTAGTCTCATGTAAGGACCGAGTTCGATCGGGCATGAGACAAGCCCCATTTCTGCAGCAGTGTCGACGATCTGACGGGTAGTAGCTCCGGAAGCGTAACCAAGTCTGCGCACGGTCAGTTCGATGGTGTTGACTGTGCGGGACTCTGTAGTGGCGGGGAAATACTCACTCTCCAGCAGCTGGATTGCGAAATCGTTCAACAAGATCGACGCCCTCTTCAGGTCGTCAAGCAACTCGAATTTCGATCTGCCACCGACTTCAATCTTTCGTGAAACGAGGGGTTCCTTCAAACGGTCTGCACTGCTATCCGGTAAGCTTGTCATCGTGGGGCATCTTTCTGCAGGAGTGTGCTTTGTTAACTGTAACTGAAAGCGGAATTGCGGGCTGACCCTTTTAACGTCCCCCTGCTCATACCACAACGCGACCATTCGAAATGATCCGATCTAATTCTCGATGCGCATGTTCGGAGCTGTCGGATGGGCCGAAGTTTGTTAAAGCCATACCTGCCCGATCTACTCCCGGGCCCAATGTGAAGTTTTGCTCATCGACTCGAAGGTTGCGGTCGTGAAGATCGCTTGGCGTGACTTCGATCAATTGAAGTCTAGAAAATTCTTGGGCGGCTAGTCGAGATACTGCAACCACCGCGCTAACTCCGTAAAACGTATTGCCCGCTGTGGTTATGAGTCTAATCTGCACAGAACGATCGACGGACGCGAGAAACATAGGAAAAAAGTCTGGCTTGAGATATCGATCGAAGTAGTCAAGCCGATTTTTTACCGACGCAAATGATTCCTTAATTTTAAGGTATGACGTAAATGGGGTGTTTGCCTGAAATACAACCGGTTGCCATTCTATTGGGATATGTTCGATAAGCTCAAAAAAAGTTCTCCTTGATTCGCTGATCTGTTGTCTAAACCGATCTTGAAGTAAGACTAAATCATTTTTGAGTGTTTCGTCATTTATAAGATTGTTGATTCGTAGCCAACACCTTTCGGGTACATGTGATATGTCTTGGTATTCTTGATTAAAGAAAATGTCTGGCGCTAATGTCGTGAATTCCTTTACGGACTTCCGCCACGTTGAGTTTCCCGAGTGAACTTTTGCAATTGCAATTCGATATTCAGCAACCGAAGGTGTGTCAGTTGCATTGGCAAGAGCTTCAAGAGGCTGTATCAGAAGCCCGAATTCGTAGATGAGTTGGTTCTTTTGATGAGCTTTCTCGTTCGCCACGTACCTTATCCTCAACGGCTCTTGATTCCTAACGATTGATTAGGCTGAATCTAATTCTATTTAAATTTATCAAGGGTACGGCTTGTTATCAATTAAGACCTGTTGGGAAAGACGGTTCTCGAACCAGATCTGACAAGTCTGACAGACAAAAAATGTGACAATTTCAACACTAAATCATACTGATCGATAACTGCTACCCAATCTTCACCTCGCCTGGCTGATGGCTTTCCGTATCATGAGCGGGTTAATGTTCTGCCTGCTTCCTGCTCGAATTTTATTTGGGCAACCATTTTGTTGCTGGTGGAGGCTGGTTGCTCGATCACTGTCGGATGAGCCCAATACTGTTCGGCTCACTATTTGCATTTGATTCTGGTTTAT
>TARA_R110002167_G_scaffold29013_18_pt1 | contig 11185 bp, 13 predicted proteins | sample TARA_R110002167 | Tara Oceans TARA_R110002167 (sample SAMEA4398238) | marine metagenome | biome: Polar Biome; feature: [MES] marine water layer (ENVO:01000295) within the mesopelagic zone...; material: water (ENVO:00002006), including particulate matter (ENVO:01000060) such... | reverse complement strand
TGGTCCTTCCAGCTCTTATTTACCTCGAGATGGGAAAAAGCAAAAGAAACGACCTGAGCCCTTTATTCCTTTCTTTATTCCTTTATTCCATCTGTGCGGTTTCTGTGCGTCACTGTCGCAATGAATCAATCAAAAAAACCAACAAGCAATAAAGAATTTATCTTCCTGATGGCTCTGCTGATGTCGCTCGTGGCATTGACGATCGATGTCATGTTGCCGGCCCTTGACCAAATTGGCGCCAGCCTTGACGTGTTGGACCCCAATGATAATCAACTGGTTATTTCAACCATCTTTCTGGGTATGGCTTTTGGGCTGATGCTCTATGGGCCGGTGTCGGACTCCTTTGGGAGGAAAAACGCGATTTACTTGGGGATCGCTATTTTCCTGATCGGCGACCTGATCTCGCTTTATTCCAGCAACTTTACCCTTATGCTGATTGGACGCCTGTGTCAGGGATTCGGCGCTGCCGCATGCCGGGTGGTCACACTAGCCATGATCAGGGATAAATTCTCAGGCAAAGAGATGGGCCGGGTGATGTCACTCATCATGGTTTTCTTCATCTTAGTACCCGCAGTTGCTCCTACACTCGGGCAGGCTATTCTGCTTTTTGCCGACTGGAGGGGTATTTTCTGGCTGCTCTTTGTCGCAGGACTCACGGGCATTCTGTGGCTGTTTTTCCGTCAACCTGAAACCCTGACAAAAGAAAAACGGCTGAAATTTTCATGCTCGATCATTATTGCCGGCATAAAGGAAACCTTAACAAATCAAGTTGCCCGTTTTTACATGTTCGCGGCAGGCATCATATTCGGGTCGTTCATTGGTTATTTGAGTTCTGCTCAGCAGATTTTGCAGATTCAGTACGCGCTGGGTGAAATGTTTCCCCTGTATTTCGGGGCTTTGGCGCTGGCTATCGGACTGTCTTCATTGGTTAACTCAAGCCTAGTTATGCGCTTTCGTATGGAATCTCTGTGTTTTGCCGCTCTGGGTTTCCTATCCATCTCCTCCATCCTGTTCTTTTTTTATGCACAAGGCATCACGGGACAGCCGCCATTGTTTGTGTTGATGGGTTATCTTGCGGTTACTTTTTTCTGTTTTGGTATTCTTTTTGGCAATCTAAACACCCTTGCGATACAGCCCTTAGGCCACATTGCGGGTGTCGCCACCTCTGTGATCAGCTCGATACAAACGTTGGTGTCTGTCGCGGTTGGATCCATAATCGGTCAAACCTACAATGGTAAGGTGTTACCCATGGTGTTTGGCTTTTTGGTTTGTGGCCTGAGCGCCTTGGGGATCTTGTTTTATGTCCGAAAATGCGTGCCGGTGGTCGGATTGCCGAACACGTCCAATGGATAACTTAGTGAAAAAGCGCGTCTCTTTGATCCGTGTTCAACACCCAATATTGACCACACCAACCAGCACCGAAGTCTGGTAGTGACGAGGCTGTAATTCGTTAGACCCTGGTCAATATCCGGCACTGATAGCGGTTAGTCCGAGGATACTTATAAACAAGAAATAGGCCCAATGGGGTCAGACTCGAATGGCACTAACTTAAGCCTGCCCAGAAAGGCAACAGGGGGCAGATCTTGCGTTTTGCCCCGCCTTTTTGTTGCTTAACAATCCGACTGACCCGGGAATAATGCACCTGTCTGCGGCCCTGCCTTAGGTCCGAAATGGAACGATAAAACGTGGTCCTTCCAGCTCTTATTTACCTCGAGATGGGAAAAAAGCGAAAGAAAAGCCCCCTTTACTTTGCGGCAACGCACAGACGCCGGGACACGTGGTTTGCCTGAGCCACGAACCCGACGGGTGAGTGTTAGCGCTTCATCTTCTTATGGCTATGCCAGATTCTTTTATTTAACATCATGATCGAAGATCCATCCATCAAGATCATCTCTGAATCTTCTTTCATTTTTTCAGGCCTGCCAGATTTATCGACCATGCGCATGCTGCCATCCTCGCTAATAAAGAGATACGAGCCATCCTGTAGTTTGATCGGATTGGTCAATGGTTCGGATGGCGTGCTAGCAGGATCATCTGCATAAGTCGGACCTGCGGCTATGGCCATTACTGAAGTGAGTGCTATTGCTCTGATTGTATCTCTCATCTTGATTAATACCTCTGTTGGCTCGTTGGTAGTTACCCATGCTCTGTTCATTATCAAGCAGTACCCCGTTACGAGCATTGTTGGTGCGTACCTTCGGATACTGCACCACAAAGACTCTATCAATCACCATTGTTACCGGATTATCGGTGATATTTATCACGCTGAAAGCAGAACATGGGCGGCAGCGGTGATTGGGCTGCTGGACGCTAATACTTAATGCGAGAATCGCGCCAGATATGGGCTTTGTGTTGTCAGCAGGCAGCCATTATTGATCCACTTCGGTACAAATGAATAACTACCAGTAGAAGGCAGGCCATTAGGACCAAGGACCAAGGGGTCAGACTCGATTGAACTACTAACGATCCAGCAAGGATGCACAGCAATGACAAGATCAACAGACCAACGTATCGCGTTTGCTCTCGGCGGGCTTGGCGGATTTAACTTTCACCGAGCGGGCTTTTTACAGGCCCCGATCGATGCAAACATTGAGCCGGATCTGATCAGCTGCACATCCGGTCAGACCTCTTGGGTATGGCGGTACCTGCTGTAAAAAAACAATGCATTGAACCCCGAGACAGGGCAGCCAATACGCCTGCGGGACGATGCAGAAGAAGAGGTAGAGAGCACTAGTATTTTTCCTGATCCGTTCAAATTTCTCGATGCCACAGCGATGGGCCGATGCTTAGTCGAGTCAGATATTGGCATCATCTTTAATGCCTGTGCGGGTCCAGGCTGTCGACCAATCGGTCGATCTGGATCCGTTGGATGGCCTCAACGGCATCGAATCCAAGGGTGGCGTGGTTCTGGTTGGGCTTAACATGCAGACCGGTGCTGAGGGGGTATTCGCCGGCGGCGACATGATCCCCTCCGAGCGTACCGTAACCGTCGCTCCTGAGAACGGAAAGTTGCCCAGCACTGTCCTATTATATGGTTATGGATATAGCTATTTTTTACTGGAAGGAGAAACAAGATGCATGCCGCTGACGTTATGACCACAGATGTCATTACTGTTTCACCCGATACAGGGATCCGGGAGATCGCATCCCTGATGTTAAAACACAGAATCAGCGCGGTTCCGGTTGTAGATGCAAACCTACACGTCCTCGGAATTGTCAGCGAGGGTGATTTGATGCGCCGCGAGGAGAATGAAACCAATCCACGATCTTCGTGGTGGGTGAATATGCTTTATTCCGCAGCGGACAATACCGCGAGCTATATCAAGACACACGGGCGCAAAGCCAGTGAAATAATGAGCCGGGATGTTGTTTCGGTTGGAGAAGAAACGCCGTTGCACGAAATTGCGAGGCTCCTTGAGAAGCATCATATTAAGCGGGTGCCTGTTACTCGAGATGGGCTGCTGACGGGGCTCGTAAGTAGAGCAAATTTACTCCACGGGTTGACGGCAAAAGGTACCCAAGTCGGGGAACCTGGCTCTGTTGATGACAGGAGCATTAGGAAAAACTTGTTGCATGAACTCTCCGCCAAGGTCGGTCTTAATACGGGGAGGCTCAACGTAGTCGTCCACCATGGGGTCGTACAGCTCTGGGGGGTTACTGATACCGACAAAGAGATACAGGCCGCACAACTTGCTGCGGAAAATATCCCTGGAGTGCAGACCGTTGAAAATAATCTAGCCCGAGTCCCTCTTTGGATATACTCCGGATGATCCCCTATGTTTAGTACGCTCTAGTACGACCGCTTCTTTTTTTGAGGTGGGTTGCTACTGCTCTGGCCACAAAGCGGTTTGGATTCGCAGGTTATCGCACTCAGTCCCAACCGCCGGGCTATTCCGGCAGCTCATTTTTTTACTCATCGGAGAATACCTATGAAACCCATAAATATCATTTCTGCACTTCTTTTGGCAGTGGTTGTGGTCGCACCCTTTCAATTACACGCGCAAACCGATGAGACACCCATCATGGGGCTGTTGAACAACATGGCCGATAAGCCCGAGCATCATCAAGCCATAGCCGACTATTACCGAAAAATGGCCAGTGAGGCACGGGATCAAGCCGGTCTGCACGAAAAAATGAGAGGGACTTATCGCCACAGCCATGCCAAGTTCAAAGGTCAGTCCGCTGGCCAGGCAACCGAGCAGCACGGCAAGCGAGTAATAGATATGCAGCAGTCAATTGCGGCGGAATATGACGCCCTTGCTGAGCTGCACGAGAATGCGGCGAAGCAATAACGACATGCTATAACCGCAGCCCTTTATGGGTAATCAGGCGTATTTTTAGATCATTAAACAAGCAGTCAAATCAGGCCTGTTCAGCAGGGTAGTTTAATCGCATAAACCGGCGAGTCTATGTGGCGGATAAGTATACCTATATCAACGCCATCATAGCTGGCAACTCTGAAGCGGCCAAAGGTTTGCTTCAGGTTTGTTGGATGCTGGCTGGTCTTTGCGGCATCAGTAATCGGGTTTAATTGATTGGTCGCGGCAGTGATGCCTTCCCAGCTACAGGTTGCCCGGTTCGGGTCTGCTATGTTGCTTGCGCCGTCTTTTCGAATGCAAAAAAGTTCGCCTGCATTGGCGGCTGAACAGTAGATCAGGGCGTTCATTGTAGGCGCATACTCCAGGGATGCGTACGGGTGCATGGCGGTAGTGGGGCTGCTGATCAGCGTGCGTATCGGCTCGTCGGGGGCTGCAGGGTTTATCGATAGCAATCTGCTTTTTTTGTGCTCGGCTATGATCAGGCGATCTTGCGCCGGATCATAAGCCATCGCATTGTGGTCGGCACTGTTCGGTAGTTTGCTGGCCTGGCACGCGCCCCAGCTGCCGAACGTACCATCCTTGTTTTGACCGTCCGGGGCATAGCCGATGAAGGTATTGCCGTCATCGCCAGAGTTGCCCCAGAGTATTCGGCGCTTGGGGTCCCATGCAGTCCAGCCTCCCGACTTTAGTTCGGCGTCGGGGTGTTTAGGGCCTCGTCTCCAGCGAAGTGTGTCGAGGTTTAGCATATGCGGGATGGCAATCGGCTCTACCTCAGGACCCAATTGTCGCTGTCCCTTAAATAAAATGTAGTCATTGGCGACCGGGTCATATTGCACGTAGCCATAGGTATGAGGCGGTAATGGCGAGCCGTCGGGGTAACAGGCGTCTGCATAGATAGCCCCGGCGCCATACTCGTTCACTTTTCCGCTGACATACCCATCCGAGATCCGAGACCACTGGCGGGTCGCCAGGTTGAAAGCGTGTACGTCTGAGCCGAAATAATCATTATGGCCACCCCCAAAAATGATCATGCTGCCACTGTCGCCAAAATAATCGGCGAAGACTGCTCCATTCCAGGTTTCTGTGATCGCCCAAAAATCACAACGACCACTCCAGGGGGCTTTGGCGTAACGTCCCAGGAGTCGCCTTGCGCGCATCTCCAATGACCGTGAAGGATTGAGGCTTACGTCTTTGGCAGGATCTCCGTCTTCCAGGTACCTTGTGCCTGAAGGTGTCGGTGCCAGCCCCAGGTCAGGCTGGTCTCCAGAAATACGGTACCAGTGGCCGATTTTCATGGTGCTCGCCCAGCTGGGCGTTGTCTTTTTAGGTTTTGCGCTCAGATTCGTCATCAACAGGTTGTTTTTTTGTCCATGGTTAACGGTTTCGGTCAAACGGATCTACACCAGCCAGAGTGGACACTTACCTAAGCGCCATATTGTGATTCACACTCCGCTTCAGCCCAATGGTATCTGCTGCGAGTACTCGCACTGATTTAGTAGGATGAGTTCGGTGTATTGGCCGGATCGATTTCGCCAGCCACCTCTTCAGGATCCACATCGTTTATCAGCAAGGTCTCTCGCACCTTGGCAATATCATCTAGGACGACTTGATAGCGCTCACCGTATTCGTATTTGGTCACCTCGATCGCTTTGGGCATATATGTAAAAGCGATTTTTAGCGCCATCAAAGCGTCATCATTCATTTTTAGGCTCATACAGTTCTCATTTAATTGGCGTTAATTCGGCACCGCCAAGCAGGTCGTCCTTAGTGACAAGCGGGCAACCAGGTCACCTGGCAAGGCCGCTTACGGGTGAAGTGCTTGCTGTCTCACCCGTGTCTGTAGGACAACATCAAATTAAGCAGGCATCACCGCCAGTACGCTGGCGCGGGCATTCATGCGCGCCAGCCAGCCTGTGATTTTGGGTCGGGCGTTGATCAGCGCCTGACCTTCGGGCGTGGCATTCAAGTAGGTCAGAACGGGGAGCACGTAAAGATCAGCCAAGCTCACATTGGCACCGCCGAAATAGGGGTCTGATGCCATCAGGCGACCGATTTCGTCGAGGAACAGTTCAGCCTTAGGCAGCGCTGCGGCTATTTGAGCTTCGTCGGTCTCACCGCCCAGAGAGGGTACTAGTACCCGCGGGATAAAAATATTGGTGACGGACGCCGGATAGCCAAAGCTGTCCAGGATCCCCATCACCTGATTGACCCGAATACAATCAACCGCCCCGGCCGGCATTAACGCAGGGCCTGAAAACGCAGCGTCGATATAGCGCACAATCGCCGATGATTCGTAGAACAGATGACCCTCGTGCTCGAACGCGGGCATTTTCCCCCAGGGATTGCGGGCCAGATGGCCTACGCTTTTTTGCTCCCCCTTGATCAGGTCCACAGCCACGAGGTCGTGGGGTACGCCCTTCTCCTCCAGTGCCAGGCGGACTGAGCGGACATAGGTACTGATGGCATCACCGTAAACGATAGGGTGGCTCATGATTAGCTCCTTTTATAGTTATCTGCATACAGCTATTTGCATATAGTTATCTGCTGTTTCAAGCGCACCGAGTGAGCGGCAGCTCTGCCGCGCCTACCTCCTTCGAACGCCGTTTTTCAGTCTAGCACAGGGATTAACGGGATCTCTGATAGCGGCTAATGAACCTCTTAAGCGGTGGGCAGAATTTACCTTAGGGGTACAGGGTGATTCACTGGTCATTAACGCGGAGTACGGCAAGGAACTGGCTTCCATCATTACCTTCAATAAGTTTTTCTCCCACGATTCGTAGTGCCTCTAGGCACCTGACACAGGGAGAAAGCCGAGCCAGGTCTGTAGGAGGGTTTTCTACAATTCATTCCCCAGGTCTTGATTGGCATTCTGTCGCAGGAGGCTCATGAAACGTGTTAGTGCCAATAACAGCAGTGACATACCCACCATAAGTTCGATAGAGATTATGATGTAGGAACGCGTATTGGTTGGCGTTATATCGCCGTAACCCAGGGTTGTGATTGTGACTACGCTGAAGTATGCCGCCTGTGCAAGCGATTGAATGTCTGAGTTAAAGCAGAGTAATAACAGCTCCGCTTGGGGTTGGTGGTATAGGAGCCCAAATAGGAGTGCAGTCTCAGCGTAGGCGACAAATGCTAGCGTGATATTGCGCGGAAAACTCCAATAATTTTCTGTCTTACGAACAGCTCCCTTTATCAGCGAGTTGTAAACGAAGAATGTCCATATATCCGCAATTCTAAAAATTGCCCATCCAACGACAATACCGGCTGTTACCCCGTTCTTCGTTGATAAAAAGTAGATAGCGACGAGAATTATCAAGCACACAAACTGGTAGATATCGGTCAAATGTTTTGTGATGTATGGTTTGCTACGGGCACCTGCAACGTGGCAGCAACGGAAGTGTTTTAGCCACTCTACCGGGCTCAGGAACCGGGCCAACATAATTAGAAAAAAAATAGTGGATATAAGATACCCATGATGTGGGGCAGCGTTCCAAACAAGGCGTAAGTACTCCTCGGTATAGTACGGCTTATCAGAGTAGTACTTTGCTATCCGATCACTGATATTTTTTAGTATTCCCTGGCCTAAGCCAACCCGCTCTCGAAGCTTTTCCAACATCGGTCCCACCTTTTACCATTGAGTTACCATCGAAACTACGAGATTAGTGGAAACATTATAGGATTCATCAGTGTTTACAATCTCTTAGGAATTAACAGCGGCTGGTTTTTGCCTTTCGCTCTCCAAATCAATTTGAGTGGCGTGGCGCCAGTAATCTACCTACCCGCACTATCATCGGTGGATCTCCGACAGGTCCGATAGAGCCAGCGCAATAGATAGCCTTTCGGTGGCTCTGTACCGGTGATCAAATAATTCAGGGTATAGGGATTATTCAAGTTGGCGTCCAACATGCGTTGACTACGGTGGTCACCACAGAAAAGGATTACATCCCCCTGTTTTACGACCTCTTTCCCGCTCGGCATCACCAGGGTGCTCCCCTCTCTTTTCAGCACCAGAGGGACACAGGACAGCGATTGATCCGGATTAACCGGGCTTTTGATTAGATCCTCCAGCCGCAGCACCCGGCCCTTTTCGACCTGCTCTTTGAATGCGGTGGAATCAACGTCGCAGAGTTTTTTGATCCATAGCAGCGGAGGTCTATTAGCCAAGACGTGGTGCAGCTGCTTGACTGTCCGATCAGTCAACTGGGGCTCGCTGCAACGAAGATGCTCTAGAAACTGATAAATCAGTGGCGATATCAACTGCAGCAAGATGGTTCGGGCAGTGAGTAGGCTGGGCTGCATGGTCAGGTTCACTTTGGCGGCGTTGAATACAATCTCATTCTCGTGGTGGTTCTGCCGGACGACCAGAAAGATATCGGGATTGAGTTCACCGGCGCTGAGAAGAATTTCCAGGTTTCTGGAATCACTATTCGTTCCTGCGACCAGCCCCACCGCCTGGTCGACCCCGGCTTTCTTGAGTGTTTTATGATCGGCATGCCCTTTGATCGAGCTGTCGGAAAGATCCGCGTCCTGCAGTCCAGGATCGATGATGAGGGGGGTTATATTATTGCTGTTCAGATGCTTTTGTAACCTGCGCCCCATCCTGCCGTAGCCACAGAGAATCCAGTTGCCCGGAGGGATAGCTGCAGAGCTACTGAGGTCGATATTGTGGGCGCCCACCAGCCATTGACTGAGGTTGTGTAATTTGGCTGCCGTGACCGCCATTCCCAGTTGAACACCAAACAATTCAAAGGGATCGATAACGGATACCGAGTCAAGATGACGCAAATGTTCTTGCTGACTCGTTTTAGTGGCCCGACAGATGATAAAGACATCAGGATTCAAAAACCGGGTCATGACCGCGATCTTAAGATCCAGCTCCGGATCGGGAATCAATGACACCACGGCTCGGCACAAAGGGTGATTGATCCCAGCATCAACCAGATGTTTAGGCACGCTAGCATCGCCGCATAAGCCCGGCATACTGGCCCGATAATCACGCATCGCCAGCGCTTTGATCCGCTCCGGATCACTATCAATCACGACCGCATTCATCAAGTTATCACTCAGCCCTCGAGCCAGCAGACTACCGGTATCGCCAAAACCACAGATAATAACGAAGGGCTCTCTGATCGCTGCAACGGTCCGGGCAAAACGGCGTTCGGCCACGGCAGTGATAAAGTGGTGATTCTGAATCAGTTTAAAAATGGAGCCGATTGCGTACAGCCAGGCGATAACCCCCATATACAGGCACAGAATCGCCCAGAGCCGTTGCTGATCGGTAAACTTGTAGGGTATCTCACCAAACCCGGTCGTCGTCGCGGTATAGGTGAAAAAGTAGAACGAGTGGAACAGGCTCATCGGGCTGGTGTTGCCTTGCCCATCCTCCCCCGGGATCAGCGACATGCCGATAATACCCACCCCGTAAACCACCACCAGAACCAGAATCGGACCGCGCATGTAGCGCAGCACGATGGAGGTGACTCGACTCAGATCCGACGTTGTCGCCATAGCGAAGTCTCCGCGTATCGAGGTTTAACGACGGGAAATAATCGTGTCTACAGACAACGTAAACACTGAGATCAGGTTCGACATCAGCGCGCCGATAGCGAGCGATACAATCAGTACCATCTGCTCGGTATTGAGGCTTTGATCGTCTGCATCCGCATTCACCACCCAAATAAGGCGCGCGGATATCAGCAGCAAATTCGCCACCAGTGAGGTCGCCAGCAACAGCGCGCCTAAGTGGGTTCGATCGCCCAAGATCAGACCGGCAGCGATCAAATTGATCAGGATCGCCAGAGTCAACACCCAGACATTATGATGGGCAGGATTACTGATATCACCGCTAACAAAAACCACATTCAGTGCAAGCGCCAGGATGACGAAAAAACCGACAATGACTTTTTCCAATTTCACGGATGTGACCCCCGTTGCTTTGTTTTTATTGTATGAACCCGATGCCGCCTAGAGATAGGGTCTAAGCCAGAATAGCATCAACAGGGCGCCTCGGCGGCTGTCTGTCCAAAGAACCCACTAAACCTCATTTACCATGCTTTATCTTCACCACTAAAACGGTCTTGATAAGGGGTTGTCCGCGCTATCTCAAATCCCATGTAAGGTTGAGCCAACTCTATGCTATGTTGATTTCTTGCCTGCGAAAAATTCGACCAACCGGCGGCGGCAGGTCCATCATAGCTAAACCTAACTACAGCAAGCGTTGTTTGATCACAGCTATCTCCCCTAATCAGCAACAACAGCCAAGGAGCTTCGTTATGCTCAACCCTCATCAAACAACCTTGATACTTGTCGATGTCCAGGGCAATCTCGCGCGCGCCATGCCGGAAAGTCAGCATCTGATTCAGAATATACAACGCTGCATTAAAGCGGCCCAGGTGCTCGAGATTCCGATTATTTGGATTGAGCAATACCCTGAAGGGCTAGGCGAAACCATCCCTGAATTGAAGCAGCTGTTCCCCGAGCAGCTGCCACTAATAAAAACCACCTTTGGCTGTATGAGCAACCCACGTATCAGTGACGCCTTAACGCAGTGCGGACGAACGCAACTTCTGGTCTGCGGTATCGAGACCCATGTCTGCGTCTATCAGTCGGTGATACAAATGCTTGAGGCAGGCTATGAGGTCGAGTTAATCACTGATGCGGTAGGCTCTAGAGATCCGACTAACAAACAACTAGCAATTGCCAAGATGGAAGCCAAAGGAGCCGGCCTGAGTAGTACTGAAATGTGGATTTTCGAGGCGACCAAAGATGCAAAATCACCGTTCTTTAAAGAGATCTTAAAGATCGTTAAATAAGCGGTTCAATCAGCGTCCGCGTGAACATCGAATAAGCATTGGTAATCTATG
>TARA_R110002167_G_scaffold141975_1_pt1 | contig 11201 bp, 13 predicted proteins | sample TARA_R110002167 | Tara Oceans TARA_R110002167 (sample SAMEA4398238) | marine metagenome | biome: Polar Biome; feature: [MES] marine water layer (ENVO:01000295) within the mesopelagic zone...; material: water (ENVO:00002006), including particulate matter (ENVO:01000060) such... | reverse complement strand
CGGTCCGAAGGCCGAAGGCCTGTTCGTTAGAACAGGTCCTTCACAGCAACCCACGTGCTTGCACCTACTGTTAGCTTCGTGCGAGGCTCGCCATTAGCATTAGTAGTGTGAATCACGCTGAAGTTCTTGAGCTCTTGGGTAGTCAGTACTTGTCCTAACTCGAAGTTCTCGGCAGTAGACTTAGACATGTAGATGTTCTCGCCTTTGTTCTCGCCATCAATGTTACGAACCATGGTAAGGAACTTGTAGCCATTATCGGCACTAGCACGCACTATAGGTACGATGTTAACAATGTTCTCGTCTGTGCAAAATTTTGCAATGTGAATGTAATTTGGCATTTTCGTATGATTTTAATAAGTGGGACTCCATTGCCCCACCCAAAGTTTAGGACGGGTCGTTGTCTTTGTTACTAACCACTCACAAGAAATTTGGAGCACATAAAAAAAATACAGAGAGTATATGGAGGGGGGGTATTTCACCAATTAAAAAATAGGATACTAAATAAGAATAAGTGTAAAAAACAAAATTATAAGCTACAGACTATACTACTACTGACACAGGGAAGAAAAGGGGTGGTACTAAAAATAGTACCTATAAGGCTTCTCAGGTACTAAAAATAGTACCTACGCACTAGTTATTGTAATATAATTATAATATCTTTACACCATGGGGAACAGAGTAATTAAGAAACGCAGTACTAAAAAGCAAGTATTTGATGTAGGCAAATATGTTAATGCCGATACAGGAGAAATGCTAGCATCTGAATTAGGCAAAGATAAGATGTCGGTTAATATAACAGAAGAAGGAGAGTGTGTTATTATTACTTCTGATGATTACATAGTATTAGATTCTAAGACAGTAAGATATTTAGCAACTGAGTTATCTAGAACAGAAGTCAACACAATGATTATGATGGCAACTGATTTGAAGACTCCTTTTAATATTGTATATAACGGTCCTCAACCGCATACTAACCAATCATTACAAAAGTTTTTAGGATATAGTTCTAAGGCAATGTTCTTAAAATTACTTAATAAGCTTATGAAGGTAGGAGTTATCTATCAACTTAAAGGTAGGATAAGAGATGAGATTAGAGTGATATATATGTTGAACCCATTCATAGCACGTAAACGTAAAACCATAGATAAAGAAGTCTTTACAGTATTCCATCCTTTTGTATAAATATTATAATAAGTAAATAAATATTGCTAGTTGTTATAATATTATTATATTTGCTCTAAGATGATATGTGTTTCACTAGATACTAATGACAGCATTCTTTTAAAATCAAAGGATAAAAGCTTTCATGCCTTGTTTTATATTATTAGACAAATACCATTTGATACTAATGTGTGGTATAGTGATAGGATAAACAAAGATGCAATCTGTGATGAGTTGAGTATGTCTGGACCTGCACTGGAAAAGATGTTAAGTTCTTTAAAAGAAAGAGAATTGTTAGTTAAAGTATCTAGAGGGAAATATAAATTGTCTGAATTACTAATAGGGGATTACTGATGGAGATTGGAGAATTGGAATCAGATGATCTTAATGAGATCGTAGAAAAGTCTAGGGCCTTAAAAGATAGATTTAAAAAATACTGTAGGCAGCACGGTAAGTATTTTACATCAAAAATGTTTTTAGGTCCTGGAAAAATTATTTTAAAATGTTATTTAACAGATGAAGACAGCAGAGAAATTAGCAGTAGCTAAAGAATTATTGGCAACTGCTTTTGTAGTAGCCTCAGAGAAATCAATGGCAGAAGGACTTACTTTTAAGTATAGCTCTTATCCTGAAGAAGTTAAAGAAGGCAAGTATATTCTTAAAGCTTGGCATGTAGATATTATAGTAGCAGAGGCAGGTCATGGTGAGAAAACCATTCAACAGTTTAGATTGCCTAGGCCAAATAATATAGATGCTAAGAATATGGAATACCATGCTATCATAGAAGTATTTGCTACCCTTACACAGGGAGCAATAGTTACTTGGTATGAGATTGGAAAAATTTTAGCAACTGATAAAGAAATGCAAAAAGAAATTATAGATGAAGCAAAGAAAGGTAATATCGCTACCAACAAATAGTAAAAAGATATATCGTCAGATATTGGCATTTATGAATTTTATGTTGAACCTAACTCCACAAGAACGGAATGTTCTTGCTGAACTTATTAGTCTTAATAATGAATACGAAGCTTTGCCTCCAGAGAAGCGAGCCAAGTTTATTTTGTCTACTGATGTTAGAAAAGAGATTAGAGAAGATTTAGATATACAAGAAAAACAATTTAATGTTATTATATCTAAGCTACGTAAGAAGAGCATGTTTAATAAACCTCTAATAGATGACAATAATATATTACATTCTGAATTGCAGTTTAAACCTGATAGCGATGGTTTTAGAATAGAAGTTAATTTAGTAATGACAGCAGAAGTTAAGAAGCAAGAAGTCAAAGAAGAAGTTAAGGAAGAAAAAATTCCTCCAACAGAATATAAACATGATGCAACTAAAGCACCTGTAATAGAAGAAGAGGAGTTTAATGTTACTATAGAGATGCCTGATGAATAATCAAAAAGAAATTTTAAAAAAAATTGCAAACACCCACGGTGTTAAAATATCTCAAGCAGAAGAGATATGGAAGTTATTGGGAAATAAAATAGCTGATGTAATAAGCAGCGATCATAAGGATCAAAATAATTTATTTGACATAAATATGTTTCCTGTAATTCATATAGATAATTTTGGAAAGTTTATACCTAATAAACGAAAAATAAATTATGCTAATTATTGTATAAATAAAAAGAAAGATGAATAAATTAAACCTAACCTTAGATGTAAGTTTTGATAATAAATTAATGTCAATTACATTTTATAAAATAGATGCACTAGGAAAAGCAAAAGACAATTCTTCTATTATATTTTTAGGGGGAAAAGAATTTTATTGTGCAATGCCATACGGTCAACTGTGGGAAAAATTAAAGAAGCATGAAAGCACTCTATGAAAATAATTTCTGGGATCTGTATCCAGACTTAAAAATTATAAAAGAACTTAATGTCTTTTATACTAAAGACACTTCTAAGAAAAAAGAAACTAGCTCACGTACTATGTGGGCTATTGACTTTGCATACAATCCTGAATCTAGATTTTATAACATACCTAAAAAGCTGCAAGTTATTGCAAGTGATTTTTTAAAGAACGATAAATTTAAATGGGAGGATGTACAAGATATTGTAGCTATATTTAAGAACACAGTACTGTCAGATGCGGAAAGGGCCCTAGTAAGTTGGAATGAAATAATGATCATGAGAGATGCTTCTCTTAAAAGATTATATAAAGAAGCCTTAGATGTAAAGCACATAGGAGAAGTAGATACAAAAATGCTAAAAGAAATAGATACTATGTTGGCCAATACTGCTAAACTATTTGATGATTATAAAAAAATTAAAAAGGATTACGAAGAAGCTAAGATTAAAAAGAAAGGAAAAAGTATTGTATCTTTAACAGAGTCAGGAGAAATATAATGGATAATATTTGGAAAAATAAAGCAAAGATACTTTCAGGAGTAAAGAACTTGCTTATAAAAAGTAAACTAATAGAGGAGATAGCAGATGCTCGTCAAGCAATATGCGATTCTTGTGAGTTTAAGTCTAAAGAATGCAGTGCTCTAATTACAACATGTTGTTCTGTATGCGGATGTTCTTTAAAAATTAAAACTAGATCTCTAGAAGCTTCTTGTCCCAAAGATAAATGGCCTAGTATAGATGATAAATAATAATAATTTTAAATTAAGCGAAGTACCGCAGTTCCATCCTGTACTAGAACATTACGAAAGACTTTCGTTTTGGAAAGAAGCAAAGCGTAAATGTATAGAAGGTTATTGGCAGCAAGGAAAGTGGATGCCTGGTCCATTATATTACTATATAAATTTTCATAACATACAATTTGAAGACGAGTCCTCAGTGTCACAAGCATTTGGATTGCCGTTCTTACGTGATATAGATTGGGAATTGTTTTTGTTGTACGAAGAGTGCAGAGGTTTCTCAGGATTTACTAATGATAAGAAATTTACTTGTGATAGAAAATATGGACCTGAAAAAGAATTAGCTGTTAAGCTTAAACGGATTACTCTAGAAGAGATTAAGAAGCTAGAATATGTTCCTGCACGAGAGTACTTACGTAAAAATCATGGTAAAAGTTTAGGCAAGCCGCTATATAAAAACTCAGCAAAGCATTTTATTAGTATACAGTCTAGGGGTGGAGGTAAATCATATGCTACATCGGGAATAGCCGAACATAACTTTTTATTTGATGGAGCAACTGATTACGACGATTACTTATCTAGAAAGAAAAGTAAAAACTTTTTAGCATCAGATACTATTATAGGAGCAATTGATACTAAGTACTCAATTCCTCTTATGAAAAAAGTTACTACTGCGTATGAGCTCTTACCTGGGAGCTTTCAACTAGGAGATGAATTCTATCCGTCGCCTTTGTCAATATCTTACACAGGTTCTTTTATGGCCAACAGGGAAGCTACAACTAGAACAGGATCTGTAATGAGACATCGTACATTTAAAGATAATCCACTAGCAGCCAACGGTACTAGACCTAACTTAGTAGCCTTAGATGAGATTGGATTTATGTATAATATAAAAGAATCTTGGGGAGCAATTGAAGCTACGCAGGCATCTAAAGCAAAAAAGAATCTAGTCATATGGGCTTTAGGTACAGGGGGACTTGTATCGGGCCGAGCTGCTTTGTATGCAGAAGGAATGTTTAGAAACCCTGAAGATTATAACTGCATTACATTTGAAGATAGTTATGAGAATAGAGGAAATATAGGATACTTTGTACCTTATTCTAAAACACTCAATGAATTTAAAAAAGGACCTAACCTTATAACAGATGAGGCTTTGTCTAGATTATACATTGAAGATAAAAGAGATAATGCTAAAAAATCTCCTGACCCAACTGTATATCAAACAGAAATAATTAACGGCCCGATGTTGCCGTCAGAAGCTTTCTTAGTTTTAGAAGGAGCCTTCTTTCCTACACTGCAATTAAAAGAACAGCTTGCTGAAGTGGAAGGAGGCAAGTATGCTAAATACACAGATGCTAGTTTTAAAGGTATACTTAGTTTTGATAAAAATAATGAAGTAGAGTTTACAACTATTCAAGATCTCAAACCTATTAGAAAGTTTCCTTTAAATAAGAACGACGATAAACGAGGATGTGTTGAGCTATGGGTTAAACCACAGAAAAACGAAGAAGGCGTAATTCCTAGAAATGTATACATAGCTGGAATAGATGTCGTAGATAAAGACAAATCTACTACTGACTCGCTGCCCTCTATAGTTATAATGAATAGATTTACTAGGCAGATAGTAGCAGAATATACAGGAAGAAGTTCTGAAGCAAAAGATTTTTATGAAATATGTAGAAAACTTTTGTTATATTATAATGCATTAGGTATGTATGAAAAAAACCTTATAGGTTTATTTAATTACTTTGATAGACAAAAATGCACGTACTTACTTGCAGACACACCTTATCAATTAAGATCTTCTGATACATATAAACAATCAGGAAATACTTCTAAAGGTATAAACGCATCAGGAACTGTTAACTCAGAAGGACGTAATATGGTTAAGTCTTGGTTACAAGAAACTATATCTATTAAGTCAGAGGTTAAGGTATATGAAACATTATACTCATCTGCATTAGTAACTGAATTAGTTATGTGGAATCCACAAGGAAACTTTGATAGAGTATCTGCGTTAATTATGTTAATGTGGTTGGACTCAACAATGTATAAAGAGAATAATAAACGAGTAGAAGCAGTTAAAACATTTTTAGATAATGACTACTTCTCTAAGATGGGAGTATTAAAAAAGAAACCTGTGGGAACTATAGATTCAAATTTTTATCCCTAGATTTGTGTAAATAAAAAATTATCATTATGAGCGATACCTCCTACTTAGATAGTCAAGGATATATTAATTTCCCAAGACAAAAATTATCTGATGCTCAAAAAACTGACAAATGGTATAAACGAAATATAGATTTTGCAGAAAACTTATTAACTTCTGATGTCAACCTAAGAAACAGTTTTAAAAACAAACGAATTAATTATAATCTACGTGCCAATGTAATCTCTCCTAGAGATTTTGAAAGATATATTAATCCTGACAATTTAGATTTAGATACTCTACCAGCTAGCTTCCAGCATATAGGAATAGAAAATACAAAAATTAATTTGCTTCTAGGAGAATACGCAAAACGTAAAAAAGAATTTAAAGCTTATATATCTTCAGGAGATCAAGAAGGTATCTCTAGAAAAGAAGAAATGCTGATGGACCAAGTCACGCAAGAAATGGTTCAGATTATTCAGACAGAATCTATAAGTCCTGAAGAAATACAAAAACGTTTACAAGATCTTGAAAAATATCAGAACTATGGTTTTCAAGATATGAGTGAAATAGTTGCTAATAAGATTCTCAAAAAAGAATATAAAGAAGGTAATTTTGATTTTACATTTCTTAGAACATTTGAAGATTTGCTTACAGCAGGTGAAGAAATAATGTATTGTGGAGTACTAGGAGGCGAGCCTGTTATGCGACGAGTAAATCCTATGAACGTATATACTCTTGGAGGAAACTCTATGTTTATAGAAGATGCAGATATTATTGTAGAATACGGATATAAATCTGTTGGACAAGTAATAGATGATTACTGGGATACTCTCACACCAAAAGATGTAGACTTTTTAGAAACAGGAAAGCTAGACACTAATATGGAAACAGGAGGTGGAATAGGATTAAACCGAGATACTTCTATATTTGATTTCTACGGTGAAGCAGGAGCATTAGATATATTTCATCCTAACGAAGCTGGTGTAAGAACTTTTGCGGGAGCATTTGACACATATGGTAATGTAAGAGTTATGAAAGTATGTTGGAGATCTAGACGTAAGATTGGAGAACTAACTTATTTTGACGACGAAGGTGTAGAACAAAAAGATTGGGTTCCTGAAGATTACAGACCCGATAAAGAATTAGGAGAAAAAGTAAAATGGATATGGGTAAATGAATGGATGGAAGGAACAAAGATTGCTGATCATATTTACACTGTTATGCGTCCTCTACCATTTGCAAGTAAATCATTAGTTAATAAATCTAAAGGGACCCCTCCGTATATTGGTTCAGTTAACTCAACTAACGACTACAAAGTCCAATCTCTTATGGACATCATGAAGCCTCTTGCATATTCCTATGATATAGCGTACTATAAAAGAGAGCTCGAAATAGCCACTTACAAGGGGTCCTTTACTGCTATTAACTCTGCCCTTGTTCCTTCAGGATGGGATCCTAAAGAATGGATGAGATATGTAACAGTAAATAAATTTGCATGGTTAGACCCAACTAACGAAATACTTAAAGGCCCTTCACAAGGAAAATCAGCGGGACAATTTAACCAACTTACTGCTCAACAAGTAAACATAGGAGATCCTAATGCAATTGGGATGTATACTAATTTACTTGTGGACATAGAAAACACTCTTGGTAAATTAGCAGGTGTTACTGGAGCACGAGAAGGTCAAATACAAAATAGAGAAGCAGTAAACAATGTAGAGCGAGAAGTAGCTCAGACATCACACATTACAGAAAAATGGTTTGCTATAGATCAAAATTTTAGAAAAAGAGTTTTAACTAAATTCTTAGAATGTTGTAAATATGCATATAAAGAAAATCCTCAAAAGGGACAATTCTTACTTGATGATATGAGCCAACAATTCATAACTCATTTTGATGAGTTTGCTTCCACAGAATATGATTTACATTTATCAAACTCTACTTCTGACACGCAATTGTACAATGACATTAAAGCTCTTTCACAAGCAGCTATACAAAATGGCCAAGCAACTATATCTGATTTAGTAGCTATATCCCAATCTGATTCTGTACAAGACATTGCTAAGAAACTTGAAGCTTCTGCAAAAAGAATTAAAGAAGAAAACAATAAAATGCAAGAGCAACAAATGAAGCAACAACAAGAAATGCAACAAGCTCAAATGCAAGCTGATAAAGAAGCGCAAGAAATTGATATTAAAAAACACGATGATGATATAGCAGTTAAACGTGAAAAAATTCAAGCTGAGTTAGAAATAGCAGCTATGCGAGAAATGAATAATAATTATCGCACTGAATCAGGTTTAATGGATTCTGATAGTAATGGTATTGCTGATGAGTTAGATCTTCGACGTACAGAGATTGAAGAAAAAAGAAACGATCAACAAGCAGATTTAAACCAAGCTAAATTAGACGAACAAGTACGTTCAAATCAAGCCAAAGAACAAATAGCAATTCAAAAAATGGACGTAGAAGAAGCTAGAACAAGAGCATTGAAAAAAAAATAAAGCTATAGAACTATAGCACATACTTATAAATAGATTTAAGTTTATTTATAAAAAAAATTTTAATATTGTAACCAAATAAAGACAGCAAAATATGAGTGAAGAAACAGAAGACTTATTTGAAGGACTTCAAATTATGTCACCAGAAGAATTAAATTCAGTCGTGGAGTCTGATGAAAATTCTGAAGAAAAAGAAAAAGAAGCAAAACCTAATGATGATTCAGAAGGAATGTTTCAACCTGTAAAATCTGAAGAAGGAGAAGGTTCTTACGAGGACACTAAAAATTCAACAGGAACTAAAACCGCTACTTCAAACGAGAAGAGTGCAGAAATTTATAAAGGGTTAATTAAAGAGTTAGTAGGAGCAAATATTATTACTGCTTCTGAAGCCGATAAATTAGACGAACTAGAAGGTTCATTAGATACTATAAAAGAACTAATGAATAAAACGGTTCAGACTAATTTTAAAGCGGCTGAAGAAAAGTGGAAAGAAAATATGCCTGCTGCTAAAAAAAGATTCTTAGAAATAGAAGACGCATTTGACGAAACCGATCAAGCCATTATGATGGCACAACGATTAGAGTTTTTTGATAATATAAGTCAAGAAGATATTAAGTCAGACGAAAATCTACAAAAAGAGATTTACTATGATTTACTAAAATCTAAAAATTTCTCAGATGAACAAGCAACTGAAGCTATACAAGATGCAATTGAAGTTAAGAAACTTGAAAGTAAAGCTTTAAAAGCTATTCCTGAATTAAAAGGACAAGCAAACGCTGTAGTTACTCAAGCAAAGGAATTTAAAGCTGATAAGACTAAGAAAGAAATACAAAGTCAGAATAAAGCTTTTGAATCTTTAATTAACAACATAGATGCTAGGACTTCTTTTATAGAAGGGATGGGTCTTAATAAAATAGGAAAAGAAAAAATAAAGCAAAACATTCTTAATCCTGTTTATAAAGATGATAAAACAGGAAGAGAATACAATAGCTTGATGTATAAGCAGACTAGAAATCCTGCAGAGTTTGAAATGTTAATTAACTATTACGATACTCTAGGATTATTTAATTTAAACAAAGAAGGTAAATTTAAACCAGACATTTCTAAATTAAAGCAAGTAGCAAAAACAAGCGCAATTAATGATTTGGATAAAATCATTGCATCAGAAGATAGAAACGTAGGTAGAAATACTTCAGTAGAAACTTCTGAAAAGACTGGAAACATATTAGACATGTTAGAACGGTCATTAAAAAAGTAAATAGGTAAATAAATATATTCGTTAAACAAATAATACAAATCAAAAAATGGCACAATTACTTCCATTACAAAAGTATGAAGCGAAGGATTACAATGGTTTAGTCACTGACAACCACTTCCACGCTTTGTACCAACAAAAGCCTCAATTGATTAGTAACGTAATTCGTCAGATTTACAAAACTAATCTACAAGGTAAACTTCGTGAATTCGTAGATCGTTTCCCAGTAAAAGAAGTGGAACAAGAAAACGGGTTTTACAATTGGATGTTGCAAGGGCAACACGACAAAAATCTTCCACTAGTTGATGCGGAAACAATCGGAGGAGACTCTATTTCTGCTGGAAGTTTTCCAGCAAATGTAGGAGCTAACGGTGAGCGTTTCTACTTAATCTTTGACGAAGCTCTATTTGAAGAAACTAACGTTCTTCGTGGAGAAGTTGATGATTATCATTTACTAGTTAAAAAAGCAATGGACGCAGGTTCAAGGTTTAAGTATGAAGTTGAATTAGTAACTGACAGTGCTGCTAAATCTATTCCTTCTGAGGAATTAGCAATTGGTACACGTTGGTCTAAGTTCTATTCTCTTTCTCCTTCAACGCTTTCTTATCAAGGTGCGAAGCCTTACTTTACTTCTCCTTGGAGAATGGAAAACCGTCCGTCTACATTACGTATGGAATATGAAGTAGCAGGTAACACAATCAACAAAGGTAAAAACGAACCACTTGAGTTTGGATTTAACTACAAAGGTCAAACAGAATCTATCTGGATTAATTATCAAGATTTAGTTGCTCATCACCAATGTGAAGAGATGTTTGCTCGTATGTTGATGTACGGTAAGAAAAACTGGACAGCTGATCACAAGTACCTAAACAAAGATGACAAAACTAAATATGCAGTTGAGTCAGGTGCAGGTTTCTTTGATCAAATCGCTCCTTCTAACGTTCATTACTACAACACTTACGATCTTGATTGGCATTTAGAATTGCTTCTTGATATGGGAGTTGGTAAAATCGAAAGAGGTAAAAGAACTATTCATTTACTTACAGGTGAATTTGGTGCAATTGAAATTTCTAAGCAAATTCAAGCTAAGAGAGGCCAATTAAACGTAACTGTTATTCAGGATCGTTTCTTAGATAGTAATTCTAAACCAGGTAATCTTGGTGGTGGAAATACTAAAGGTACTCAACAACCTCAGTATAACATTTATGAGTGGTATAACGGAGTTACTATTATGGTTGAAATCCTTGATTTCTTCGATGATGATGTATACTTCCCTCAACGTCACCCAGATGGAAAAGGTATCGTAGAATCTCACAGAATCCTTGCTCTTGATTATGGCGATACCGCAGGTATCTACAGAGTTAAGCCAAAAGGAGTTCCAGATTACAATTGGGCTTATATCCCAGGTATGAGAGATCCTTTCTCTGCAGGTGGTAAAGGTAGTCCTAAAATGGTTGCTTCACGAGTAGATGGTTATGAAGTACACTTCCAGAAATGGGGTGGCCTTATGATCGAAGATCCTACAAAAGTAGTTGACCTA
>TARA_R110002167_G_scaffold167826_1_pt1 | contig 11211 bp, 5 predicted proteins | sample TARA_R110002167 | Tara Oceans TARA_R110002167 (sample SAMEA4398238) | marine metagenome | biome: Polar Biome; feature: [MES] marine water layer (ENVO:01000295) within the mesopelagic zone...; material: water (ENVO:00002006), including particulate matter (ENVO:01000060) such as...... | reverse complement strand
TTACACGCGTATAATTGTTTGCAGCCGGTAAATCAAACGTTTGTAAAGTTTGGTGTAAGATACTTTCGTGGGAAACTTTTGTAGGAAAACTTTCTCAACAAAAAGTGTCGCGACAGTTTCCCCGGAATTTTCGCAGGAAAATCTCCCCGGAAAAGTTTCCTCCCGTTTTGTGCAAACACGGGTGACACCCCCTGGGAGAAACTTTCTTTACACTTTATGTATAGTGTGTGTACAACACACGTTTAGAGAGCGTTTTTATAGAAAAATATAGTATATTATTGTATAAAACGCATATAGAAATTTTGCCCCCGGGAAGTTTCCCGGATTTCCCGAAATTCTCCCGGAGAAAGTTTCCCGTCGGGAAGTTTCCCAAATTATGTTAAATACTTCCGGTAAAAATTATCAGGGCCACAACCCTCATACTTTAGTGACATCTCACAACATACCATTTTTATACGCAGTGATCTCCCTGTTTGAGTGTTGCTATACAGTGTTGCATTACACAACTCACACGTTACATATAATTATTGAGTTTAGTTTGGTTGTTTTTTGTGTGCGGTGATTAATAACATACTCCACGGGAAAGGTGTAGCCTCCTGCACTTATGTACGTATACCGCACACCTTTCCGTATATGTGTTAACCCGAACCAGCAACAATAGTAAAAACATCAAAAAAAAATAGAGTTAGTATATTACTACCAGATAGAACGCACTACGTATACTGTTAATACCGTGTGTATCAGTGTACGCATGTGTCGTACATTATGTAAGAACATTTCCAGCAATACTGGTTGCGTGTAATTATATCTTACATTTTTTATTTATGTGCGTTAGCACTTTGTTAGTTATACCTTTACCTATAGGAAAGGTGTACATATTTGCGTGCACGCATATACATGTATTAATTAGCTGACTTTGATCCGGTGTGACGTCGTTACTTGTGAAAAACTGTCTGTAACTTTGCGGCGTACCGTATAATACACATGGTGGGCATAGCTGATGTACACAACTATCCGGGTAAGTATACTACGTGACGTAGAATCTTAAGTATGCATATTGTTTCACTTTATTTTTAGTATATGCGGTAGCATGTTATATTGTACATGTTGCTTATACGTGGAAAGGTGTGCTTGCATTGGTATATAATTCCACACCGGAAGTACGTTACACCTTTCCTATGATGCGGTAGGCCAGGGTACAACAAAACACAAAAAAAATAAATGTGATACTATTTGAGCTGGTTGTCCTATACGGTACGGTTAGTCACCTTATTCGTAAGTGTATATACCTTTCCTATGATACTCCTGGAGCATGTAAGCACAACGAATACCAAACAAACTTATACAAGCCTAACGGGTAGATATTATCCATTACACGTTATGTGTCGTTATTATTTTTGTTTGGTGTTGTATTGTGTTTACGTATATTCTACTATATAGGAAAGGTGTGTGTATCCTAATACACGCATAATACGAATAAGGTCTTACATGTGTAATAACACCAGCCTACAATCTCGTGTGTAAAAATACATATCCACGTACCGTAAGAAACGTGGCGTGTAAATATATCACGTGTAACGCCAAACACTATACATATACATATGTGTATGCATATATATGTAGTACACCTTTCCAACAGAGTCAGGTTGTATAGTTTAACGTAACATATTAAGCAAAATAGAAATAGACAACATTACGGTTACACACCCGCGGGGAAAGAACTGCAATTAATAGTAAACGTAAAAGGGTAACTGCTTGTACGTAATGCTATACGTAGTATGATCTATTCTTTTTTTTGGGGGGGGTGTGCCCCGCCCGTTAGCGGGTTATATCCAGGTATGTCCAGGTGGTACACCACGTTACATAAGCTCTACAGAGGAAAGCGTACGCTGTGCATGTAATCATAGTGGAATTAATGTATTTTATAGATAACAGTTCGTACGGGCACTTCACAGGAAAGGTGTTGTTTATATCCCGTGCATAACAATATGTGTTACATATGACAACCATAGTCATATACATAAGCATAAGTCTTCCCGGCGTACTGCGTGATTACTTGCCATTATTTTATAGTTTTTGTATATAAATAAGGTTGAAGTTCTTCTCGGAAAGGTGTACAGTGTATCCACGGGAACACACAACGCAAAGTGCGTAATATTGTGCATGTACATTACACTAGTGTCACACCTTTCCTGTAGCATCGTATACCCGCAATTAAAAAAAAATCAAAACCGGTCATACATATAGCCAATGCATACATGATACACAACCACACATGTAATGTGTATATTACAGGTTTACATGCTGTGTTACGTGTAGGATAATGTTATGAATACACGCTGGGTAAAGTTTTGTGTGTTGTAACAAGCTTTAAAAAAAATGTGTACAGCCTACGTAGTATAGCATGCATTACTTCCCGCAAGTTATTTCGTATTGTTTGTTGTGTGTTAACATATGTGATTCATGTATCGTCAGGAAAGGTGTGTCGTGACATTACATGTATAGGTAATACGTTTACGCAATGCACTATTGATGAATCTTTGTTTTATGCGAGAACTTTCCCGTGGTTTTAACCGGATGTGATACACGTATCGCAACATATTATCAACACGGCTTATCGTAGCTTGTTATGTGTATAGTACCGTGTGTATTAAAAAGTAGTCAGCTAAACCAGGTATACATTACAGTGTGTACATAATATCATTCGGTGTGGTTTTTTGTAAATGCACTATGCAAATACTTTTACGGAAAGGTGTGCTACATCTGTAGCAGTAAGTGTATCTACACCTACGTATATGTACAGGCTCATGCCACGAAGTATATACTAGTTTAATACGTATAACTGTACAATAGGATTTTAATTTTTTTGTGTTTTTCATCACGTATGTGTATGCGTGTATTCCATGGAAAGGTGTACATGTAAACATTATTACATGACCTGGGATGGTAACCTAATGATAGCAAGCTACATAGTTGTGGATTTGTTGTTTTACATGTAACGCATTTCTCACCCCTGGAAAGGTGTACACAGTCCTGTATATGCACGTGTACTTGTATCAAGTGTCATATCACATAAGGTACAGTTGGACAACACAGCCGTAATGGGTAATGGAATACTAGTTGTGTTGTCGTTACTACGCGCGGTATGGGACTTGTTGGAAAGGCATACACACGTAACTGTTCAACAGCATTCTGTAACACGATGTGGAAGCATACACCTTTCCGTGGTAGTTGTCCACAATGTTCTACAGTACACAACTCAATGAAAAGTAAATAACATACTATTCACAGAATTACGTAGACCCATTTTTAGTTGTATTGACATGTAACGTATCTAACAGCATTCCATTGATGTAGTAATTAACGTACACAGCGTGTAAGGCATTTATTTTACTTTTTTCTGAGGATGTATGGGAACAATCTACCACATGCATGCACGACGTAATACTAACGTGAATACACCTTTCCCTGATAACCACGTTTATCGTAATTGTAATACGCTTCGCATACACCTGTGCTACGCGAGTATGATATATAACCTGTATCGTAAATAATTGTATATTAACGTTCCTATGTTGTTAACTACTATGTCAGTAAGCATTGTTGACATACTACTAGAGTAAACAAAGTAACCACGCATCCATTACACGTATGTTTAGTCGTTGTGTGGTGTTTTGTAATAGTCATACCCTAACTGCAAACTCGGGAAAGGTGTATGTACTAAACGTAGTTTACGTAACGTGTATGTACTGTCGGTGGGGTATACAAAGATACGTTACGTCTTCGTTAGTCGGTATTGGTGTGTGACCTTTGTAAACACTGGGATATTCATTGTAGTTTTTGTATGCGATTAATTCCGAATGTAATCTACATCCCAGGAAAGGTGTGTACTCGGACTACGCAAGGTTAGGTATTGCACGTACCTCAGATGTATTCGGAATGGTGGTATACATTACTACCTCGGGTGGTAGTGTGCCCCATGTATATAGGTACACTTTAAACTATATGAAATTACCATATACAAGTACAGTACAAAAACCGGGAATCCCTCAAGCGTGATGCTGTGTATTATATGATACAAGCCTACGTGCATACATACACCTTTCCTAATTGGTGGTGTAACCTATGTAATTAACAAAACCTAAAACACCAACACCAAGTGTATTGTTGCTTTATAAAGGTTTGCAGTACAAGTCATGTACACGCCACGTAAATCTTTTTTTTTATGCAGTTGTCTGTAGGCTATACAGCCCGTAAGGATGTATTAATCCAGGAACGTGTCCTTCCCCCGTTGGGGACGCACCTTTCCCATAGGGGTTAACATTTAGTCTGATGGTTAGCACCATCCTACAACTTTAAGATGTATGTAATACTCACGTATATGCATTGTATCTCATTTTTTGTATATGTACTAACATTTACACAAACCCCCGGAATGTGTACACGGTATTACTTACTTAATCACGATGTTTTGAATTGTATTTTAATAACGTGGCCATAGGACATTCCCAGGAAAGGTGTGATGCGTATAACACATGTATACCGTAGTGATCTCTACGGAGACACACCTTTCCGTAGTAAACACACAGCATCTACATATAGGTACAATCCCAAAATAACAGTAAACCGGGAAAGTTATTTCCTATTCTATGTACCGCATGTATGAGAATACAACATCAGCTTACAGGTTTTAACGTACCTATTTTTTAAGCCCGTAACACCCACGAAGTATAAGTAACTTGTAAGTTACCCGAAAGTAATACAATATTAAAAAAACGGAATGCGTGTAATCTGCATGAACAATATACTTGGTGTAGACCAATATACATAACAGCAAGTAAATTTATTTATTTTGTTGGTGTATGTGTGATGCCTGTACGTAAAATAAGGAAAGGTGTACTCCTGGTGAGAGCTTTAAACGATATAAATATTACGACCGAGGTAGGTGCAACATACCCTAACAGTATTTACTGTTGCATGAATACTATATTCCAGTGTATGTATTGTATGTCCCTTTATATTTATGTACGCATAGTGTACAGTCTGTTTACACAGACGTGTAGTAAGACTACACAAGACCTACGGCTATAGATTTAATACGGTATGCTGCGTCGTCGTACTACCCCATAATGATACATGTATTGACATTACATAATACACTCCTATTTATTTTTTGTGTGTATATGTCTACGTATACCCGTTATACTACCAAGGAAAGGCGTACACTGTTATGTAAGTCCTGTATGGGCTTGTATGTATTGTGCATGTGTTACTGACAAGGTGCACACACCCGGTATGTGAACTCTTGCGCACAAGCACACCTTTCCTAGGTTGCGTTAATACAACACATACAGAAAAAACCCAATTCACATGTAAGAAACACCCATGTGCGGCGTACGAGTGATTAACACATATCCTTGTTGAAACGTTTGCATAGTATTACTTACACGTATGAAGTAACCTTGTAACCATATCTCACTGCGTGTATGTGCTATACGTGATATCATGTATACGGGATTGTTGTTTTTGTTTTAGTTCAATCCTAACGTATATCCCGGAAAGGTGCATATCCTGGTGGGTGGTATTTCCACAACGTTAGTTGTATACTCTGGACAGACATTACTCCGCGGATGTACACCGGACATACTACCGATGAAGGTACGTAGTAAGGTAACATATACATCCAAACACAAAAAAGTAAACGTAACAACTGTACATAACTATGTTAGTTTGTTAATAAAGCCTAACCCGGTATGAACGTGCCACGTACACGCAATAGCATATGCTGGCACACATATTCGTATTGTAATGTTCGTTCATTGCCGTAGTTCAATTGTAAATAACGTAACGCGACACATCCTCGGAAAGGTGTATGTGTTACATCGTAAATATGTTCTGCCCATGCCACCGTGTAATGCATGCATTACCCACTAGCACGATACAAGAAGGGCGTATATACACTCTCACGGTTAATGTACGGGGGAGCATGTTACCCCCTGGTACGCTGTGTGTTTTAACAGCCTTAGGGGCTTACCGGTTAGTTGGAAAGGCGTATTACCACATTAACGTATATAGGACTGTCAACGGGAGGAGCGCAAGTATTCGGACGTAGTACATCACCCACGGGACGTAGTAAGCACCATGCACGTACACAACCTCAAGCATACATAACACGTGGCACTATATACTGTTACTGACTGTATGCAGTTGCGAGGATGTTTTTGTTTGTTTATACATATCGTGCGTTATATATATACGGAAAGGTGTATGTACGTGACTGTATCGTTACGTAACGGCAGTAATGATGCCAAGTATATAACAACACCGCAGTATACTACCTGCGTATACGTGTATGCGTGTAGAGGGCCTTCCCCGGAATAGCCCCCATACAAAAGTAACGTACCTCACCTGGGTTAACGTGTCATACGTTAACACTCACATATGTTTATAAGTTCATGCAAAATACTCGCATACGTACTGTACACATGGTGTGCTATTATCTTGTGTTTTTTGGAGTGGTGTATATAACATACTATAATGCACACACGGGAAAGGTGTATAGGGTAAACCTAAACGCTGCGTTACTATGCAACAGTACTGTATGCAAAGGACGGGACTGTACAAAATGTAACATACACACGTGTACTGTATACTATAAAATAATACATTCGATGCATAACGTGAGGGAGATCATACATGAATTGCTTTTATTTGTTGTGTGTACACGTGTATAACATATGCACAACGTACTTAGGAAAGGTGTACGCCCGTGGGCAGTGCGCGAATATGCAACGCATATACAATGCATTGTTGTATATACATGTAATGCGTTGTTGGTGTAAGTATTCTGACGGGCATTTACGTATGTTGTAGAACACTGCAGGACTGTACATTCTTACTATGGGTGCTTTATTATTTTTTTTTGTGATTGTCGTATGTTACTACATAGTAAACCACAGGAAAGGTGTATCCCGTTTTGACAAGGTATGTGTATGGGTGGCATTGCATCCTGCATAAAAGATTGTATGCTAGTAAGACGCAGATTATCTCAAGAGCGTGTATTGGTATACTATACCCGTACGTACACCACGCCATGTATTTCGTCATATGCTGTCCCCCCGTGTTGTATATGGTATACACTTACAATGAACGGGACACACTATCCCCCCTTTTTTCGTAAACGCAGTTATCCCATAAACAACGTAAGGGACGTGTCTCCACCGTCTATATTCTAAGCAACATCATAATATTTAATTTCTGTTTTATTGTTGTTTGTTTAATACGAGCCTGCAATTACCATTTTACGGAAAGGTGTACATCCTCGTCACTAAGAATACATGCGTATTTTTAAAACGGACAAATCCCAGGAAGCATAAAGCATACGGTTAAACGTAGTTGCGCAACACACCCACATACTGGTACACCTTTCCAACACAATGCATGTATCGCAGTTATAGATACACTTCGGAATCAATAATTACTAGCAACGCATTGCCGCGTAACACCCATACGGTAATGTACTACTTTTCTGTATCTGTTTGTAATCACTCATTCCGTTAGCATAAATGTACCAGTTGTGTACAAGCATATCATACAAACGCATATCCGTACGTAACGTAGAAAAAATGGAATAATAATACCCGGATAGGTCATCATAATTACGGATGTAATATTTATATACTCGAAGTTGTTACACAATAAAAATATTGCATTCAGTGTAATTTTATATTACTTCTAGTGCGACGTAGTACTTGCTACATGGTTTTGTTTTTTTTTTATTGTTGCCCGGTTTAGTGTACTTATCCACACTGGAAAGGTGCATACAAATGCGCCTATACCATGGGAGGAGTATACGGCTACACCTTTCCAAGTTTAACACACAACGCTACTATTAACATATCACAAAAAGTTTTAATGATAAATTAATGTAATGCACGTTAACAATAAACAAACAACATTGCCCGGACATGTTAATATAGTGTGTGTCACTATATTCTCGTTGGTATATGTTGTGCATGTGGAGTTTACTTATTTTTTATAATATACATTCCCCGGGTAACGTGTAGACTCTACGAGTTAACATTTATGGAACTTCTCATTGCTAGACGTCGTAATATAAGTGAACGACATGTATGCTATACTGCTATTTTTTTTGTGATTGTACACCACGTATTACTGTAGTATGTCTATCTTAGGAAAGGTGTGTATTACGCTTGTTGCATATATTTCTGGGGGTGAGCATACACCAAGTTGGTTGTGTATATTCACGGTACAAGCAGTTAAAAACATGTATGTAGGTTTTAATTGTATATCATCCACGTAACGTACACGTCGTATAATTATGGATATTAAATAGAAACAGCACATACAGACCTTTACATACGTATCACACCTTTCCTTGGATAACGCCACGTGGTTTGGATAGTGCTATCGCATAACAGAAAAAGTATCTGCCTACGTTTGCTGTACACGTAGCAACGTAGTACGCGGGTAGTTAAACTACTAATTATGTAAAAAGAGTGTATTCTACTTACATGTAAATAACGCTAGGGGGTTACGTACGCTATACACCTTTCCAAGGATACGTAATTATGTGGTGTCAACAAAAAAAACCAAACACAATAATTGCATACTCGGTATATACGTATACGTGATAAGCGTTGACGGAGCCGTTTGGTGTATATCGGTTATACACTGTATGACTATTTTTGTGCTTTTAAAATTTTTTAACGATAACACGCTACGTATAAAATACTCACGGAATGTGCCGTGCATTCTCATGAAATATGGTTAAACTATAAATGTATGGTGCACATGTCTAACACATATGCATAGCAATGTACGTTAAACATGCATGTTAATAGTATTATGCACGGTATGTTCCGTAGCTGATATATTGTTATTTTATTAATTACAGAACGCGTACGGGACTATCTAGGAAAGGTGTGCATCCCATCATAGTACATATGTATTGTTATAACAGCCCGTAATTATTGCATGCAAATTTACGTAGGTGGTAACAAATACGCGGAGGGTACACCTTTCCTGTAAATCGTTGCGGGGTATACTACAAAAAACCAAACACAATTTAGAAACGTAACCCAAGGACTTTATTAGATTACGGGGATTACGTTAATTCGTTGAGCAATGACTACGTTTTCCAAACAAACCTGCACGGATGTCGTGAGTATACTACGTGCTTGTTTGTTTGCACATATAGACATACAAGGTGGCAGTCCGAACGGCCATGTACATCATTAGACGCGTCTGTGTTTTTTTGTTTTTGCACATAATAGGGTACATGCATACTACAGGAAAGGTGTCTTCCTTCTACGTTGTATGTTATTTATCAGTGCAGTAACTACACGCACGCTTTAGGATGCACTATGTAATATTACGCTTGTACGGGTACATACATGTCAGTTACGCATAGTTGATGGATATCCCATACGCATTCCCTACGAATCCCTACCCGGTGTTTTCTCCTATCGAGGGTATGCACAACGCCCATGTACACCTTTCCTGGTAAGTTACGTACATTGTGTAATAAACATACACAAAAACATATGTAACATAGGTAATAGTACCCCGCGTGGATGCAGTGTCTTCTGATAACTCATAGTCATCAGGTATGTTTACGTATTAATTTAACTGTACGCATGTATCGTCACCTTTCCTGTATAATTTATGTGTTGATATGCTACACACATCAAATCATAAAAATGTATATTATTATATAACGTACACCAGCATTACATATGTATATGAATCGCGTACGGATGTAAATCTGTGGTTTTGTAATGGGCACTATTATTCGAGTTTCAATAAGTTGTTTTTAATGGTACACCTTTCCGTAAGTTCATACCGTTGCAGCATACATATAACACAACATACAAAACAACTACATGTTACATGGATGTAAACATTGTGTTGCATGTTGTAATGTTACACACAACGTCATTCTGTAGATGCACACCGCGTTCTTACATAGTTATGCTATGCACATAATGGTGTATGTGTATGTATATATATATCCCGGCGTAATATACATATATGATACATACATGGTTGTAGTATACACGTACACACCTTTCCTGGTAGGTAGTACGTAACACATATACGTCCATAGGACAACAAATTATGTAAACAAATGTATGTTAACCTATATTAGCGTATATTTTATAAGTACAACCACTCTACTGCGGTTACCGAGATATAGTTGTGCATCCCGAAAAGTTATTTTTTCAAGCAAAGCGGTTATCAATATACGCGTAGTGTCTTACATGAACGGGTCGTGACCACAATGTGTACAACGAAACATGAATTTACTAAACTACACACACGCAAGGAAATAACTTTGCACTTACCAACTTTGTGTATGTTGTGTTGTGCAGGATAGTTGTGTTTACTATGGACGCCCAGGGAAAGGTGTATACATAACGTTACGCATATAACGTTAACTGTGTTTACGTAAAATCCTGTAACGGGTTACTACGGAGAAAAAAAAAGCACTATACGAAATACGCACCACGTATAAACGCATATACCGGGGTTGGTATATACGTTGTTTACCGTATACGTTGCATGTGTTTTACACAAACGTAGTTCTGTATAGATGTACGTACCACACCTTTCCAAGTTTAGTATGTACACGTACATGTGGTATACGTAACAACATAAATTAAAAAGTTGTAACTGCTGCACGGTAAAAGTTGTTACGTTGATACGTCATACTTACTATGGACACCTTTCCACCCATACATATTCAACGTATACAGGAAACAACAAAAAAACCAAAACGCAAGCGTACTACGTAAACTATACGCAACAGCCTACGCATGAGGGTGGTGTTATCCATGGATATTATACTTAACTTGTTCTACGTGCGTGGTATGTATATCGTATATCATGCAATGTACACCTTTCCAGTAAGGTGCCCGGCAGTAGTGTATACAACACAATACCAAACAAAAGCAAGATAGTATAAGTATAAACTACTGTTACGTAGCATGACAGGTAACACATACTGTAATATAACAAATTATACCGTACATACGTTGCAACATGGTGTGGTATATTTCTATACACATTTATTTTTGTGTAAAAGTTTAACCTAGTAAAATTTACGGGGAATGCATGACGACTCATGATGCAAAAGTTTTCTCCCGGGAGAACTTCGGGAAATCCGGGAAACTTCCCGTCGGGAAAATT
>TARA_R110002167_G_scaffold13915_2_pt1 | contig 11224 bp, 8 predicted proteins | sample TARA_R110002167 | Tara Oceans TARA_R110002167 (sample SAMEA4398238) | marine metagenome | biome: Polar Biome; feature: [MES] marine water layer (ENVO:01000295) within the mesopelagic zone...; material: water (ENVO:00002006), including particulate matter (ENVO:01000060) such as...... | reverse complement strand
ATCGAGTTACGATTCGGACAACGGACTATGAGGTTTTATAGTCCGTTTGCCACCCCAAAATCCCCCGAAAAATCACTTCTGCGCCACAAAACACTGCACCTGCGATCGAGGCTGCTGAGATTGAATTTCTCATCGAGGAAGTGGTACTGAGGCGGATGAGAGCCACCGATGTCGTTCGACCGATTGCGAAGCAATCTGCAACGAGCGCAAAGCGCGAAGCCCGCAGGGGACAAACAGCCCAAAGGCTGTTTGGATTATTCCGCCTCGACAACGCACACTCCATTCCGTTCTCACGACAAGTCACCCGCCCATCATTTCACCAAAAATATTTCAACAATCCCCGTGACTATTTGTCATCCTTTGCGAATCACGTATAGAACCTTCACTTTTTTGAACCGAATCATGATGGCAGGCAGTTTTTCTATGGACAAAGACAGAAACGAGGAATTTGCCGAACTCCTGCAAAATCATCGCAAGATTCTGTTCAAAGTGTCGAACAGCTATGCGTGGAATCCTGAGGACCGCGCAGAGCTAATGCAGGAGATCGCTTTGCAGTTATTACGTGCATTCCCCAGCTTCGACCCGAGTCGGAAATTTTCAACCTGGATGTACCGCATTGCGCTGAACGTTGCCATTTCCTATTTGCGTGATCAAAGCAAACGACATTCGCGAACTGTGGGGCTGGATATCAGCCTTCATGATGTGTCCGATACCAATAGCTTAGACCCAGAATTGACGCATCAGATTGACACATTGCATCGGGTTATTGCGAGCCTAGACCCACTAAATCGAGCTCTGATGCTTCTTTATTTGGAAGAACATACTAGCCGCGAAATAGGTGAGATCCTCGGCTTAAGCGACACCAATGTATCGACCAAACTGAACCGCCTCAAACAGCGCATACGCGTTGAACTTACACGAACCTCACTTTCTGGAGAAAACAATGAGTATTAGCGAACTCGATGATCTAAGATCCGCCTGGCAGGCTTTAGATCGCAAACTCGACAGACAGAATCAGCTGTTGTTGAGCCAGACTTTGCACAAACTCCATACGCGACTAAAACGCCGCTTACGGCCTCTGCTGTTAGGGCAGGTATTACAAATGTTGTTTGGTGTGTTGTTGATTCTGCCTGCAATCGCGGTTTGGTCGTCTCTGCGCGATAATAGCGTCCAGTTTTGGGCCGGTATCTTAATGCATGTGTACGGTGTTCTGTTGATAATTTCCGGTGGATTTATGCTGGGTTTATTGGCAAAGATCGATAGTGGCGATTCGGTACTCGAGAATCAAAAACGGCTCGCAAACGCTAGGCATTTTTATGCGATTGCCGGAATGTGCATTGGCCTGCCTTGGTGGTTTCTTTGGATTCCCTTCATGATGGTCATCGTAGGGGCAAGCACGGGTATCGACTTCTATGCCCAGATGCCTACTTCTATCAATTGGATGTTCGCTGCCGGCATTGGGGGATTGATCGCAACGATTGCGCTCCACCGCTGGGGCATGAAGCACCCACGATGGTCAGGAACCATCGAGCGCAACATGACAGGGAAAAGCCTCTTACGCTCAAGTGCCATTTTGGATGAAATTGCGTCTTTCGAACAAGAGTGAATACTAATCAAGGCGAACGATTTCAAACGAGTTAAATTCGGCGCCGCTAGCTACGCGGACGCCGAATTCAGCACGAGATTACTCCAGTTTTAACGTCGTTTAGAATTGATAAGCAAGCTTACCGAAGCAACGCGCTCCGAATCAAGGGGTCAAGAATCAAGGAAGAATCAAGGGGTCAAAGAATCAAGGGGTCAGGTTCCTTGATCTCAGGATAAAAATGCTTAGCTGTAGCAGATCAAGGGATCAAAATACTTGATGCTCGTTCTTGTCACTGGGCTTGTCTTGAGATCAAGGAACCTGACCCCTTGATTCCTCTTGATTCCTTGCTCAGAATTCTGGCAGATTGGGAGTTAACTTGTCAGTACCACCGTGCGTGTCGGATACGGGACACTGACCGCTTTCAGTGCTATCTTGCACCTGAACGGCTAGAATTCACCCCAGAATGCCGAATACCAACATTTGCACACGAGCAGCGAACCCGCACGTGAACGCAAGTGTTGGGCGAGTTTCCTGAAAGTTGAGTGTGAGTTCCATGGCATTTTCCAGTCAGTCCCAATCTCCAGAATTAGTTCGCACACTCGCCAGGCGCTACGCGGAACTGGTCCTGGTGCTGGTGGGTCTAGTCCCGACGGTCGCCATAGCTTATCTGTATTTTTTTCAGGATCCCGCGCTTCGTTTCGAACACTACAGCTTTCATGAGCTGGTTATCGGTTTATCTTTATTGCAAAGTGGATTCATCGCGTACGTCACATGGCGCTGCTATCTGCAAGCTGGGGAGCCGTTTCTCCGGTGGCTCACGCTCGGCTTTCTCGGATTTACTGTTATCTATTGCCTTCACGGCGTGTTCACTCGCCACTCGCACGACGACATGTCGCTGTTCATCATTTATGGTCCGGCAGCGCGGGTGACGATAGCAGCCTGTTTGCTGGCAGGCTTAATTGCCCAGGGGCGGTCGGCACACCCCCTCGCCCACCGATACCAGCGCCGCTACTGGCTGGCCGGACTCAGTGCGTTCGCCGTCATCGACGTGCTCGTCTTCACACTGGCTTCCTCATCGTGGGGCCCGATGTCTCGATGGGTAATGGAAGTATCGGCACTGTGCATCAGCGTGATTTGTGCGCTGACCATCGCCGCACGCCGCACCCGATCGCCTCTGATGACGATCCTCGCTTTGTCACTGCTGTATTTCGCACAATCCTCGCTCGCCTTCCTCCTCGGATCGACGTGGAATCATATGTGGTGGCTCGCGCACGTCGTTTTTGCGACCGGCTTCATGGCGCTCAGCTACGGAGTTATCCAAGCGTTTCTGACCTCGGGATCTTTTACGGCAGTCTTCAGCCTGGCCGAACTGATGGAACAGATCAGGATGGAGAAGGTGCGTGCTGAAGATGCTTTGCTCAAATTGCAGCGCGCACACCAAGAACTTGAAACGCTCGCCGCAACAGATTTGCTGACCGGTGCTGCCAGCCGCCGGGAGTTCGAAGCACGGGCAGTGGCCGAAGTCGCACGCGTCAAGCGTAGCGGAGCGCCGCTTTCGTTTGTTGTGATTGATCTCGATCATTTTAAGGAAATTAACGACAGGCATGGTCATCGCGGCGGCGACGAGGTACTCAAAGCATTCGTAGCCCTTGTGCAAAAGCTTATGCGCCCAAGCGATTTGATCGGCCGACTTGGCGGAGAGGAGTTCGCCATAATGCTCCCCGACATTACGCACGCAGGTGCTGCGGCAGAGGCAGAACGACTGCGGCAGCGCGTTGAGGTTGAAACCGTCTTGATTGCCGGTACCCATATCCGATTCACAGTAAGCCTCGGAGTCGCACAGTACGGCTTGGACGGAGACGGATATGAATCCGTAATCGAGTTTGCAGACCGTCGCATGTATCGCGCGAAGCAACAGGGACGCAACCAGGTCGGTGTTCGGTAAGCGCCGTAGGTATTGACAAGTTAACTCTCTGAATTCGCGAAAATCCATATAAATCCAATTCTAGGCGGCAACTGCACTTTCCCAAGACGCAAAGGCACGCTGTCTAAAAAGTCGATAGTTCTCCGCTGAGACTAAGTGACGACCCAGATTGAACAAGTTGTAGACAGCAGCATGAGCATTTAGAAAACGCTGTGCCTGCTCCATCGATTTGAACTTTCGCATTCCTCGCTCTCTCACTCTTGTAGGCTCGTGCGATAATTCACATCGATTGTTGGCATACTGCGTCGTATCGTGAAATGTTTCAGGGATAAGTTCTCTATGAGCCACACCATAACTTCTGAGTTTATCGGTTACGACCTTTCTGGGTTCACCTTTGTGTTTACGCAATAGCCGCTTAAAGAACCGCTTTGCGGCCCTTCCATCACGCCTCTTCTGCAAGAATACATCAACAACCTCACCATCTTGATCGACGGCACGCCATAGGTAATGCCGCTCACTTTGGATCTTCACGAATACCTCGTCTATATAGAACGTGTCACCATACCCTTGATGCTTTCGCCTTAATCTCTGGGCGTACTTCGGCCCAAACTTGTTGCACCATAGGCGAATGGCCTCATAGCTGACAGTCACGCCCCGCTCGGCCAATAGGTCCTCGACGTCACGATGACTAAGATTGAAACGATGGTAGAGCCACACCGCATATTGAATGATTTCAGGTGGGCATCTATGGCGCTTGTATAATTTTGGTTGAGTCATGAGCTGAATACTGGCAGATCGGAGGTTAACTTGTCAGTACCAGGAGTGGAATGTCCGCTATTGGGTAAATCTCAATTTGCCGGGGTTACTTCAACGGCAGCTATCGGCCAAAAGCCGACATATAGGTCTGGATTCGTTATGTGAAATTCATCACTATTCAATCTTCAAATATTGCTCAGAAATTCTGTTAATCACGTGTTGATTTTTAAACACGAATAGCTTCAACGACCGATAGTGGGGATGCAGTAGGTACAACTTTAGTCAGTTGAAACCCGGCTGCAGTAAATAACGCAGCGAACTCTTCTCGAGTACGCTCTTTACCACCCGGCAGGGCTAGCATTTCAATGTCGATAAATTTTCCAAGATCCGGCTCAGACCCCGACGGAATGACTGATTCCAGTAGCACAACATGGCCTTTCTTGTTACCCATGGCGCTGGCAATATTTTTCAGAATGATAACCGCACGCTCGTCATCCCAGTCGTGAATAATGTGCTTCATTACATAAGCATCTCCGCCCTCCGGCACTGCCTTGAAAAAGTCACAAGTCACAGCCTTGCAACGCTGCTGCAGGCCCGCCGAGGATATGCGCGGAATGGACCCTTGCACTACATGTTCCAAATCAGCCAGCACTCCAGATGAATTTGGACAGGCCTGCAGTATCGCCATCAACACCTCACCATGCCCGCCTGCCACATCGACTATGGAGTTATAAACTGAAAAATCATAGGCCTCCAGCGCTGCGCCGATCACGGGTGCACTGAGAGCCGTCATCGCATTATTGAAAATGGTGGAATACTCGGGGTCGCCGGCCAGATATTCGAAAATAGGCATTTTCATCACTTTGTCCACTGCAGGCTTGCCGGTTTGTACGCAATGAAGCAGTTCAGCATAGCAGCGAAAATGAAAGGGGTCCGGCAGAAACACTGCCATCCCGTGCATTGAACCTGGCAGATCGGTGCGTAGTGCCTGGGCAGTCAAATTTAGCGATATCTGGCGTGGAGCATTTTCTTCAAAAATACCAAGGCTGATTAACAGCCGCAACACTCTGTACAGAGGATCTTCCATGGTTTTAGTTGAAGCTGCTAACTCGGCTGTAGATTTACTGCCAACGGCCAGCAAGTCGGCAATTTTTAGATGTGCAGCTATATAGAGAGCTGAAGAGGCCATGTAACCGGTGGCTACCTGCATGATCTGTTGCTGTGGGTTCATGGTTAATCTTCCTTTTTGTATGTATTTGTATAGTCACTGAGCAGGGTTTACCTTGACCAAAGATTAAGCTTATATACATGTAGTGGTCAACTAATGGCAGCTTTGGGTCGATAGCGGACATCACGGCCCATATACCTAAAATTCCAATATTATGACCGCTTTGGTCTGGAAGCAGCCATTTGGCTAGTTTTGAAGGAATAGGTCAAAAACTGTAATATCTGCTTTTGGAGTGAAGCAGACCCTTTTGGTCAAAAACGTCAGGATTGGAGCCGGAGGGCAGCTATCGACCCAAAGCAGACATTTTTTGATTTTCCTGTAATCACTCAGTTTCCGCGTCGCTAAGCAGACATATAGGCTAACTACGCTAATATGCTAGGCTCCCAGACCAGATAAATAAGAAAAAAAGGGACCCCCAATGGGCAGGCTGTTCGAAGAGTTAAAGCGCCGTAAGGTGTTTCGCGTGGGCGCAGTCTATGCGGTAGCGGCCTGGGTGCTTATCCAAGTTGCCGATACAGTGCTTCCAGCACTTCAAATTCCGCAGTGGACGGTTTCCTTCGTCACTGTGCTCTTCATTCTTGGTTTTCCCATTGCCATTATTCTGGCCTGGGCCTATGAGGCGACACCGGACGGGGTTAAATCAGATGCTATCGTCGGCAATCTTGTTTCGCCGTCTCAGTCTTCGGTTCAGCCCATCAATTATGTCATCCTGTCTATTGTATTGTTGGTTGCTGGCTTTCAAGTGGCCGATCGCTTCCTGTTAGATTCCGAGCCTGATCAGCTTGTGACTCCGCTTGCGAACTCAAATGAACAAGTAAGGCGCTCAGTAATACCGCTTGGCCCCATGAGAGTATCTCCTTCGGCTGGTCCTGATGCGAGTCGCACCACCATCAGCATTTCACCCGATGGGTCACGGCTTGCCTACACGGCTCATAATGCCGAAACAACGCAGTTGTACATCCGCGAGTTGAACCAGCTTGAACCTAGAGCACTAGGAGCGCCAATGGGTGACACTATTCCGACTTCTCTCACCTTTTCACCAGATGGCCAATCATTGGCTTATTTCTCTGAGGGTAACCTGAAGAGGATTTCGGTTAACGGTGGGGGCACGCAAACAATTGCAACGAACATAGCTAGCAGGATAGAACCCATTGTTGCAGGGCTGGAATGGCTTGAAGACAATACAATCATATTTACCGAATCAGCTAGCTTGGGGTTGGCTAAGATTCCTGTTACACCAGGTTCAAGATTTCAGGTTCTTGATATTTCCTCTTCGGATATTTCCTTTTCGGTTATTCGCGACAATGGATTTCTAGGTGAAGCAGAATTACTGCCTGGTGGAGATGCCATGCTCTTCACCCATAGACTCAACGGGCCGGTTGGATCCCGAAATATAGAAATTGTGGGTACCGATACAACAGAGTCCAGACTCCTTATTGAGAATGCAAGAAACGCATCCTATATTTCTACCGGCCATATCGTATTCATGCGTGAAGGCTCACTATGGGCGGTTCCTTTTGATTTGGAAGCTCTGCAAATCAATGGCAGTGAAGTAATGCTCATCGAGAATATTGAATCATTGAACATCGCTACAACCTTTACCGTCTCCGACGAGGGAGATCTAGTTTATTTGGCGGGTGGTTTTACCAACGCTGCGCCAAAGAGTACCTTCTCTTGGGTTGATCGTAGTGGTGCCGAAACACCAATTGAAATGGAGCCCATGGCATTCACTGCCCCTGAACTTTCCCCGGACGATAGTCGCGTAGCGGTGGCACTAATTTCACCTGAAGGCACTGATATTTGGAATTATGAACTTGCCCGCGGCACTCTTAGCCGAATTACATTCTCAGGTGATGCCAATAGTCCTCTGTGGAGCCCTAACGGTGATAGCATCATCTATTCGAGGCCCAATGGGCCGGAATCAATGAGCGCCAGCGGCATAGGAACGCCTGAGCAATTGGCAAATATAGTCCCCGAAGCTGGAGGTATATTTTTCCCTACCACAATTACTCCGGACGCTACCGATATTCTTACTTATGTTGGAGGAGGGAACGCTAGGGCTATCTACCGTTTTCGTCAATCACTGGAGCAAACAACTGTCAGCCCATTGTTAGACTCACCTGAATTTTCTGAGAGTGCACCAGCTATCTCACCTGATGGTCGTTGGCTAGCCTATGTATCTAGGGAAACAGGACAGGATGAGGTCTATGTACGCCCCTATCCTGACGTTGATAGCGGTAAATGGCAGATAAGCACGGGAGGGGGCATCTCACCCAGGTGGGCGGCCGACACTGGAGAACTCTTTTATCGAAATAGCACAGATAATCTGATCGAAACCTACGCAGTCAAAATATCAGAAGACGGCCAATTCAGTGCCGCGATTCCTGAACTGCTTTTCTCAAATGACCACTACGCTCTCCTTGCAAATAGTTACATGGTCGCAGCAGACGGCCAGCGCTTCCTGATGATGCGGCCTGATGCGTCAACGTCGGCTGTTGGAGATTCCGTAGATACCAACCTTGTATTAGTTCAAAACTTTGCCGAGGAACTCCGAAGGCAAGTGCCAGCTGATTCGCAGTAAGGGTCCGCAGTTGGCCGAAAGCTGCCCTCCGATCCGTTTCGGATTCAGTTCGGTGTTCGGTCACTGAAACCCGTTTGAATTCTGCCACTTGCGAAGTTCGGTGAGAGAACCGACCCCAGCTAAGTTCGGAAGAGGTTCGGTTTCGGTCGGCATTGGGGATTTGGCCTGAAAGAAACTCTTAGAATTCTTAAAGTTAGCGCAGGAAAAAGAGCTCCGTCCCTCTGACTCATAATCCGTTGGTCCCTGGTTCGAGTCCAGGTGGGCCCACCACTTCCCTCGCTTCGCTCAGTCGTGCTAGACCTCACTGAACTATTCCAGCCAAAAATCATAGATTTTTGTCGTTCGGCTGCGCGCAAAGCTCGCGCTTTGCATAATACGCTTGCCTCTCCCAGGTGGGCCCACCACTTCCCTTTTGATTTCATCGCGTTACGTTTTGCGCGACGGACTATGAGTTTTATAGTCCGTTTGCCGCGTCATGATCCCCAGCAAAACTAAACCCGGGCCGACATACCCGTGGTGCGCAGCGATTCGATTCCACTCTAACTATCGATTGGTTTTCATTTAAGCGATGGTACTAATGCGGGAAAAAGGTCACTGTGTCGTTTGTACATTTTTGATTGAGTCATACGACAGATCCTGACAGATTGAGAGTTAACTTATCAGTCCCCAAAATTTTACTCTGACCCCATTTATAGTTAGCCTACCGAGACCGTATGACTAGCTCCGCTGCCACGGGATAATGGTCCGACGGCCATCGCCCGTCCACGCTGTGTAGTACCGTAACGGCGCGCTCCACTGTGACTGGCCCGCCGACCAGAACCCAGTCGATACGGCCCTCGCGCCCCTCCGGCGGTGGGCCAAAACCGTTCGACGTCAGTGGCGGTCCCTCCTGCTTTTCTGCGACTACCCAGGCATCCCTGAGGCCATCGCTCGTCGCGGCATGCCACGTCTCGCTTGTTTCTGCGATGGCGTTAAAGTCACCCATGACCACTACCACGCTCTCGGGAGGATGTTGCGCGATGTGCGCATTGATCTGCTCTGCGGACTGGATCTGACGAGGGCCGCCCCGCAGTGTGAAATGTGTGCTGTAGGCGTAAAACTGTCTGTGAGTCTCGAGATGGTGGAAGCGAGCCCAGGTTACTATGCGGGAGCCCCGACGGGCTTGCGTAGGTGGATTCGGATCGTCCGCGAGCCAGAACGTGCCAGATTCTATTGGAACCAGCACCTCGTACTTGTAGAAGATCGGAGTCGCCTCGCTCAGCCCAACGCCTCCGTTCAGACCGCGGTCGACGCCCAACCATCGGTACTCGGGCATTTCCGCTTGGAGAAAGTCAAGCTGCACCGTGAGAGCCTCCTGAAGACCGAGGACGTCGGGGTCGAAGGCTCGCACGGTCTCGACCACAAGCTCTTTGCGCATTGGCCAAATGTTATCGCCGTCTTGTCCATCCGCAGTTCGAATATTAAATGTCATCACGTCGAGCTCGAAGGACATGTCATCCGATTCTGCTTGCTGGGCAAAGAGCGTCATCGGGCTGGTAGACAGTACGATCACAGTCAGGACATGGACAGCGAATCGATACCGAGTGCGCTTCACGGATACTTTTTCATTACGAAGGAGAAGCCGATGGCCGGGGAATAGCTCTTGGTGGCCAAGCTGGAAGACCAGCGCTTGAATGTATTCAGAGAAAATGGGAAGCCTCCTAGACTGTGCGTGCTTAAGAGCGGACCAAGAAGGATCATTGGCTTTGAATTAAACAACCAAAGCAGAAATTCGCGATGGGCCATCTGATGGTGCTGACAAGTTAATTATTACCGCTCTGAAAATCTACTACTTACATACCCCTATTTTCCGACTATCTTTTCCCAAGACGCAAAAGCGCGCTGTCTAAAATACCGATAGTTCTCTATGAGCGATGTTATAGCTTCTCAATTTGTCAGTGGCAGAATATCAGCTTTTCAGGATTTCAGGCGTTAACTAGTCAGTATCTGCAGGTATAGTAAGCAGAGCGCGATGGAGATATATTGTAGCTAAGTAAATGACACATCACAGACAGGAGGGCATCATGACAACAACGTTTTCGATGCGCGTCTTGACCCTTTTCAGCGCCTTGGCTACCGTGTTGGCCAGCGCTACAATTCATGCGCAGCCTGCCTCTCCGCTCACTATCATCAATGGTGGTTATGCGCAGCAGTGCTCCCTGGCGGCGCGCAATCCGCAAGCAGCGTCCGGGATTATGATCACCGGATCGCGAGTAATCATTTCGCCCATTCGGCTCTGTACGCTAGCAATACAGGAGGGTGGTGAAACAGCGAATCGGGCAGCGAGCTATAACAATCGTGGTGTACTCCACTTTGAGGCGGCGAACTATGATGATGCCTTGGCCGATTTCACAGAAGCTGTGCATCTGGACGACACACTGACATTCGCTCACATCAATCGGGGTAATATCTTTAATCTGCGTGAACAGTGGGCGCAGGCCATCAGCGCCTTCAATCGTGCCATTGAACTGGGTATTCAGCCCAGATCGGGAAGCGTCGGGGAAACAACCGAGTCGTCGGCGTCGCGTCAGGCCAGTAAGGTACGTGAGGTCCGTGAGCTGGCGAGGGCTCATTTCAACAGGGGTATCGCCCACGAAAACCTAGAACAGCTCCGCGAAGCTTACCTTGACTACCTCAGGGCATCGGAACTGGCACCCGAATGGGAGGATCCGCGCCGGGAGTTGGAGCGCTTCGAAGTTGTCAGGTGATGAATCGTGGGTACTGACAAGTTAACTCTCTGAATTCGCGAAAATCCACGGAATCAAGGAACCTGACCCCTTGATTCCCTAGCCGTCATCGCCTACACAGCCAATACCACCAAAGGCGGCGGCGAACGACTTCATAAATTTACTTATCTCTAGGCTCATAATGACAAAGTCTTGGTCAAATTGCTGAGCCGCACTTTCCGCATCAGACTCTTCTGCTTTCTCTAGGATCATATCTTCGAACTTAAGACGTGAGATGCTCAGATCGGCACCGATGACACAGCTCAAGGTGTCGTTCCAGAGAACCCCTAGCTTCTTCACCTGTTTGCCGGCACTTAGATGCGCCTGAATCTCTTCAGTGGCTAAATCCTGCCCCTTGCAGCGCACGACATTGCTATCTTCCATA
>TARA_R110002167_G_scaffold6193_7_pt1 | contig 11233 bp, 11 predicted proteins | sample TARA_R110002167 | Tara Oceans TARA_R110002167 (sample SAMEA4398238) | marine metagenome | biome: Polar Biome; feature: [MES] marine water layer (ENVO:01000295) within the mesopelagic zone...; material: water (ENVO:00002006), including particulate matter (ENVO:01000060) such as...... | reverse complement strand
CAAAAGGTCGGGTGAAACGGTAAAATAGAAGATTTTTAAACCACATAAGACTAGATTCCAGAGTACGCTGTCACTAAGGCGGCACAGTGTACGAATTCAACCAAAGACTGGCTACTAAAACTAAAAAACTATGCCTTGGATCGCTTTACCTCAACGATCTGGGATGCCATTCTTGAGTCTATCTGAGCCAGACATAAGCTTTTACTTATTGTTAGGGAGAACATTTTGGATCGATTTCAATGGAGAGCAGCATTCTGTGTGGGTGATAATCAGGTTGATGATCAGCATAAGCAGATTTTTGAGCTGTTAGCGGCCCTGCATAGGGATATTCATGGCGACGATGCTAACGGTACAACCAAGCGCACACTTAAAGAACTTCTGGAATACACCAAGGTTCATTTTAATGATGAAGAAGCGCTAATGCGCTCAATCGACTACCCAGGCTATGAGGCGCATAGAGCCTTACATGGTGCGTTGATGGATAAAGCCTGGGGGCTTTTTGTGCGTTGTAACGAAGGTGGCTCAGACCTGTCAATTGAGTTGCTGGTCTTTTTGAATGACTGGTTGGTCGATCATATTTTGGAAAAAGATAAAGCAATCACGGCCTATGTGCGCAAGAAAAACAGGTTGTTAGCAGGTTAAAGCCCCCGCGTCCCTGATGCACTTACTTCGCTAGGGCCCTATTTGGCCCTGGCGGGGATAGGTTGTTGTTAGTAAGCGATTAGGCAGTGAACAGGAATGCCTGCCTCGTGCAATCGACTCGATCCTTTTAAGAAGGGCAGGTCGATGATGGCGGCGGCTTCAATAATTTCAGCGCCGAGTTTTCTGACTAGGGTGCTGGCTGCGAGCAAGCTACCCCCAGTAGCGATCAGATCATCAATCAGCAGTACTCGGTCTCCAGCAGCGCAGGCATCATTCTGTATTTCAACACAGGCCGAACCATACTCAAGTTGATATTCCTGCGACAGGGTGTCACCGGGTAGCTTGCCTACCTTGCGAACCAAAATTAGAGGTTTGTTGAGTTTGTAGGCGAGAATCGATCCAAGTAAAAAACCGCGAGCGTCAAGCGCTGCGATATGGGTCATGTTACTATCCAGATAGCGCTGGGTGAGGGCATCTATAACAATATGCAACGCTTTAGGGTCTAAAAATAGCGGCGCTATATCGCGGAATATAATCCCAGGCGTTGGCCAGTCAGGAATGGCGCGGATGGCAGAACGGATATAGCACTCATCAAATGACATGGACATTCCTTGGTTCGCTTTTGTTTGTTTTTAGTGGGCAGGGCAGTCTTAGTCGTTGCTGCTGTCATTGGAACGTATTTCACCGGAAATATGCCGCAGTTCTTCAAGGCTTAAGACTTCAATCTCCTTGCCCTCCACTTTGATCAGATGCTGCTTCTGAAAGCGGCTGAATATACGGCTTACAGTTTCGACCGCCAGGCCTAGATAGTTGCCAATTTCATTGCGCGACATGGATAGGCGAAAGATGGAGGGGGAGTATCCTCTGCGTTTGTAGCGGTCTGAGAGCTTGAGCAGAAAAGTCGCCACGCGTTCTTCTGCGGTTTTTTTGCTAAGCAGAAGCATCATCTGTTGTTCTTCCCTGATCTCTTTGCCCATGGAGCGAATCAATTGACGGCGCAATTCCGGAACCTGGTCTGAAAGACGATCGAGTTGATCATAAGGGATTTCACAAACGGTTGTTGTTTCAAGTACCTTGGCCGAAATGGGGTAGTGCAGGGTGTCGATTGCGTTGAGGGCGATCAGGTCACCTGGAAAGTAGAAGCCGGTGATCTGCTCCTCCCCTTGGTTGGTAACCGTATAGGTTTTGATGGTACCAGCGCGTACCGCAAAAATAGAGGTGAAAGGTTCACCCTGATGAAATAGGTGGCTAGCTTTTTTTAAAGGAGGGCTTTTTTCAATGATTTTTTCTAGCTGCTCAGCTTCGTTAGGTTTTAACGAAAACGGAAGGCATAAAGACAACAGGCCGCAATTGCTGCATTTGAACTCATTGAATGGGTGGGCTTTGTCGACCGAATGCGGCTTTACGGTCATAGATATACTTCCTGACAGCTGCTTGAAAGAATAATTGAATCATTATGGCTTATATAGCGGCAGGGTTGAAGCCAAGATGAGGGCCATCCTGAAGATGGCCCTTTTTATTCTATGGGTGATTTAGATAATGCGTGAAAAAGTACGGCCAGCCTGGAGTTTCGGCATGTACGCATCGAATGTCATGCAGATCCTGCGGATCAATAATCGGCCCGAAGGTGTGACTTCGATGCGCCGGTCGTTTAGCTGGATCAATCCATCCTGGCTGAATTGCTGCAATAGCTGTTGTTCCGCAGCAAAGTAATCGTCAAAGTTAATCTCGAATTCAGCTTCAATCTGGCGAGGGTCAAGTTCAAAATGGCAGATCAGCTGGGTGATGACTCGACGCCTTATGCGATCATCAAGGGTTAAAATCACCCCGCGTTTAATTGCCTGGGACGTCTCAGCAACGACCTCTTGGTAGCGTTTTAAATCGTGTTCATTTTGATAGTAAACATCACCGATCTGGCTGATGGCAGAAACACCCATGGCGACGAGATCGCAGTCACTGTGGGTTGTGTAGCCTTGGAAGTTTCGGTGTAGGTGACCTTCGCGTTGTGCGATTGCAAGCTCGTCATCGGGTTTGGCGAAATGGTCCATGCCGATATATTGATAGCCGGCATCGATCAGTTGATTGATGGTGTTTTCAAGAATAATTAACTTGTCTGCCGGAGAGGGTAGGTCTTCATCCTTGATATGTGCTTGCGAACGGAAGCGATCGGGCATATGGGCATAATTGAATATCGACAAACGATCAGGGCTGAGTTCGACAATCTTGTCGAGAGTGCGGGAAAAACTATCGATGGTCTGGTGTGGCAGGCCGTAGATCAGATCGACGTTGATCGATTTGAACCCCAGCTCCCGCGCGCTGCTGATGATCACCTCCGACATCTCGATAGGCTGAACCCGGTTGACCGCTTCCTGAACTTTGAGTTCGATGTCTTGAACCCCGAGGCTGATCCGATTAAAGCCCAGCTCGCGGATCACCTTCATACGTTCGGCATCGGCTTCGCGAGGGTCGATCTCGATCGAATAGTCCCCCTGATCATCATCGCGCAGCCTGAAGTGCTTGCGCGTTTCGGCCATCAGTTGGCGCATCTCGTCGTCGCTGATAAAGGAGGGCGTGCCCCCGCCCCAATGTAACTGATTTACGATACGGTTATTGGAATACAGGTTAGAGAGTGTCGCCATCTCCTTATATAGCTCTGCCAGATAGGGTGCCGCCCGCTTCTTATTACGAGTAATCATCTTGTTGCAAGCGCAGAAATAGCAGACATGGGTGCAGAACGGAATATGAAAATAAAGCGATAGCGGTGCGCTGCTATCGGTCGTACGCTGTCCCGCTTCGACCAGTTGTGCTGGACTGAGAGCTGGATCGAATTGAATCGCTGTCGGATAGGACGTGTATCGTGGGCCGGACAGATCGTAGCGTTGGATAAGTTCTAAATCCCACTTTATTTGAGTATCTTTTGCCACTGTAGAGTGCACCATCAGAAGTTAGAGAGTCAGCCGTTCGGCAATAGTCGGCAATTAAAACACACTGAGTAGCAGGTTGCAGTATCTGTCAGTGTCTGCGTCTAGTGGGCTTTCATCCATGATCCGTCTCTGTATGCCTGGAAATATCGAATTTCTAGATGGGATTCACGTTGAGGTGTTATTAGAGCAAGCTATTTCCGAGTTGATTTGTCGGATTTGTGCGCTGCGGTATTTTCCGTATTAACATTGATCTGTATCAATTAGTGGCATCAGTCACGTGGTGTGCAGATCGTTAAAAACCATTGTTAACTCAATCAGTTGTAAGGTTGTACTGGTTTCATTTGCTTTAATTCAGAATGATTATTGTGTTTGACAATTGTCATAAAAAACGGTCTTATAACGCCGGCAATAAAACCTGATTTTTTATCTGGTTTTGTTTGCATCACAAAATATTGTCTAACCCAAGAAGGGGGGGTTCATGGACGCCACAGCAGAGCAGAAGTATGACCTTGGGGTTGTACGCTGGTTCGCCGTTATGGCTGTTGTCTACCTAGTAGTAGGCGCATCCGTCGGGGTATATATTGCCTCGGAATTGGCTTGGCCAGCACTAAATTTTGATATTCCACAATTAACCTTTGGGCGTTTGCGTCCGCTACATACAAACTCAGTGATTTTTGCTTTCGGCGGTTGTGTGCTGATGGCGTCTGCGTTTTACTCGGTACAGCGCACCTGTGGTGTGCGTCTATGGAGTGAAAAACTGGCATGGTTCACCTTCTGGGGCTGGAACCTAATTATCCTCAGTGCGGTTATTACCCTACCCATGGGCTTGACCCAGGGTAAGGAGTACGCCGAGCTGGAGTGGCCGATCGATATTGCGATCGCCGTTGTTTGGTTGACCTACACATTCAATTTCATCATGACGATCGTGATTCGAAAGAGTTCGCATATTTATGTGTCGAACTGGTTCTTCCTGTCGATGATGATCATGATCACCTACCTACATGTGGTTAATAGCCTTGCAATTCCTGTAGGTATGTTTAAATCCTACTCCATCTTCTCTGGAGTTCAGGATGCGATGATTCAGTGGTGGTGGGGTCACAATGCGGTTGGTTTCTACTTGACTGCGGGCTTCTTGGGAATCATGTATTACTTCGTTCCTAAGCAGGCGAACCGTCCCGTTTACTCTTATCGTTTGTCGGTTATTCACTTCTGGGCGCTGAGCTTTGGCTATGTCTGGCTGGGTGCTCACCACCTGCAATACACGGCTTTGCCTGATTGGACCGGTTCCGTGGGTGCTGCGGTATCCTTGGCGATGATCATCCCTTCTTGGGGTGGGGCTATAAACGGGATGATGACTCTCTCGGGAGCCTGGGATAAGTTACGCACCGACTACACTTTGCGCTTTATGATCATGTCGCTGGCATTCTATGCGATGTCGACCTTTGAGGGTCCGGTGATGTCGATCAAGACCGTCAACGCGCTGTCTCATTATACCGACTGGACGATCGGTCATGTTCACTCAGGTGCTCTGGGTTGGGTTGCGATGGTTGGTGCTGGTGCGCTTTATCACATGATAACGCGTTGCTTCCATACCGAGATGTGGTCTAAGAGACTTATCAATATCCACTTCTGGTTGTTTACCATAGGTACTGTGGTTTACATCGTAGCGATGTGGGTATCGGGGATCATGCAAGGGTTGATGTGGCGTGCATATGACGAGTACGGCACTCTGGTTTATACCTTTGCTGAATCGGTTGAAGCGATGCATCCGTACTACGCTATGCGTGCAGTCGGCGGAGCTATCTTCCTGACCGGCGCGATCATTATGCTCTTTAACGTGCTGATGACAGTTCGTAAATCTGTCGCTGAAGGCAAAGTTGAACAGGCTCGCACTGCAGTCTTAGCCAGCGCTTAAGGGAGAATCTGACAATGGCTGAAAATCAAAAACCAAAAAGCCTCCAGGAAAAAATGGAGGTTAACATCTGGGCCCTGGTGCTCGGTGTTGCACTCGTTGTTTCTGTTGGCGGTATCGTCGAGATTGTGCCGCTGTTTACTATGGATAAAACCATGGAACACAAAAGCACTGCACCAGAGATCCTTTGGCAGCGTGAGGCTGGCGATACTCTGAGTAGTTGGAAAGCGGGAGACGGGATTCGTCCTTATACCGGGCTAGAGCTGGCCGGTCGCGATGTTTATATCCGTGAAGGCTGCTACCTGTGCCATTCACAGATGATCCGTCCGTTCCGTGATGAGAAGGAGCGTTATGGTCACTACTCACTTGCATCAGAATCGATGTATGACCACCCGTTTCAGTGGGGGTCTAAGCGTACCGGTCCAGATCTGGCTCGCGTAGGTGGAAAGTACTCCGATGAGTGGCAGCGTATTCACTTACGTGCACCTCGCTCGGTGGTTCCTGAGTCGGTTATGCCTAACTATCCCTGGCTGCAGCATGCGATGCTGGATGGTGAGAATATCGCCAAGCATATGACGGGCATGCGCACCGTTGGCGTGCCCTATACCGATGCCGATATAGCTGCAGCTCCAGCTGCGGTTACGGGCAAGACAGAAGAGGATGCGGTCATCGCGTTTCTTCAGGTGCTGGGTACTATGGCCAAACTGGATGACAACAAGGTTTACCGTGAGTAGCTTGAAAGAATATTTCAGCACTGATTGGGCGGCGATGACCCCAAGTGATTGGGTCGGCATGATTCTGACTCTGGTCATCTTCGTCCTGATGGTAATAGCTTACGTCTATGCCTACCGTCCCAAGAACAAGGAAAAACTTGAAGCAAGAAAATACCTCCTTGATGACGGTGAGCGACTTGATAGCGGAGATAAAAATGGCGGATGAAAAAAACCCATTCCCGGGCGAAAACAATACCGGGCATATCTGGGATGATAATATTCGGGAGATGGCAAACCCGGTCCCGCGCTGGTGGATGATCGGCTTCTGGGCCTCAATAGTCTGGTTCGTGGGTTACGGGATTCTTTATCCGTTTATTCCACTGGCTAACGATAGCACCAAGGGGATCCTTGGTTGGACCATGATTGGTGAATATCAGGAAGGTGTAGCTGAGTTAGATGTGGTTCGGACGCAGTTTGAAACTCAGATCGAAGCCATGACTCTGCCTGAGATTCTGGCCGATGATGGTTTAAGCGGTTATGCGCTGGCCTCTGCCCGGGTATTGTTCGGTGATAACTGTGCCGGCTGTCATGGTGCTGGCGGTCAGGGCGGACCAGGCTTCCCTGTTCTAGCAGACGACGACTGGCTGTATGGCGGAACGATTGAGACTATTAAGCAGACGATTACTAACGGCCGTCGTGGAATGATGATAGCTCATGGCAGCACGCTTTCTGAGGCAGAGATCGGTACGTTGGCGCAGCATGTCGTCGACCTAAGTCAGAGTCGTACTAGCGATTCAGGTGCTCAGTTGTACCGTGATAAAGGCTGTTTTGGTTGTCATGGTGCTGACGGTAAAGGGTTGCAGATCTTAGGCTCCGCAAACTTGACCGATGCCATCTGGCGCTTTAACGAGGCTGATAAAGTTGCTGGTGCGGCTTATACCATTGCCCATGGTGTCAATGATCCTCGTGATGCTGGTACGCGTGAAGCCGTGATGCCTGCCTTTGGGCAACGTCTGAAAGAGAACGATATTAAGAAGCTGGCAATTTACGTTCACAAGTTGGGCGGTGGCCAGTAAATATCAGCACTGGACACGGATTTAACCCGTGTCCAGGATTTAGGATAGGGAGTACTCTATGGGTATCGATGCTGTAGTTGTAGGGTCCGTTTTATGTGTGGTGGCAGCAACAGGAATAGTTGTATACCTGTGCTTTAAAGCAGTAAAACTGATAAATGAAGCTCAAAGCAATGATTAGCTACTGAGATTTTATAAAAAAAGGGGCTAAGCCCCTTTTTTTATATCAAAATTATTTGCAGTGCGCTGCTATCAGTGTCGTACGTTGCTACAATGGCACCAATATGGCTTATTAGATAACTCTGATGTTCTGATGGCAGGTCAGCCGTAACAACGCAGGCTCTGAGTATTGACTCTTTATTGCCGGGAGATGTGCAAGTGAGCGAACAGAATAACCAGATTCCAATGACTACCGTGGATGATATCTATGCTGAATCGGGTCACTGGCACGTTAATACCGGTGAAGAAACGATTCATGCCAAGCGCATGCCGGGAAAGTGGCGTTCGTTTAAATGGTGGGCAAACAGCTTTTGGTTGTTTTTTTTCTTAGGGCCCTTGCTTCGCTGGGATGATCGTCAAGCGGTTCTTTTTGATATTCCCAATCGTCAGTTTCATATTTTTGGTGCCACTATCCTGCCGCAGGATTTCTGGATGCTGTCGCTACTGTTGCTATTTTTTGCGATTTTATTGGCGGTCGTTACAGCGGTAGCGGGGCGTGTTTGGTGCGGATTTTTTTGCTTTCAAACAGTCTGGACCGATGTTTATACCTGGATCGAAGAGAAGTTAGAGGGGAGTCCGCAGAAGCGCCGCAAGCTTGAAGCCGCTTCTTGGGATTTTTCTAAGATAAAAAATAAGCTTATCAAGCATGCGCTGTGGTTGTTCGTTGCTTTTTTAACCGGGATAGCTTTTGTTGCTTGGTTTATCGATATTTTCTCTCTTTTAGAGGGGATTTGGAATTTTGAGCTTGGTTTTTCCGCGACTCTGAGTATTTCGCTTTTTGTTATAGGGACATACGTACTGGCTGGGTTTATGCGTGAGCAAACTTGTCTCTGGTTGTGTCCCTATGCTCGTATTCAGGGAGTGATGATCGACAATACAACCGTGTTACCGACCTATGATTTTAACCGTGGCGAACCCAGGGGCAGAGTTAAGAAAGGACAAGCTGAAGAAGATCGCACAACGGGTGATTGTGTCGATTGCTATCAATGCGTTGCCGTCTGCCCGACCGGTGTAGATATCCGTCAGGGCCAGCAGGAGGGGTGTATTACCTGTGCGCTTTGTATCGATGCCTGTGATTCGGTGATGGAGAAAGTTGGCCGTCCCAAGGGGTTGATTCGTTATGAGTCACTTGACGGTTTAGAGAAGGGCGTCAACTCATCTATTGTTAAGCGTCCACGTGTCTGGGTGTATTCGGCGATATTGCTGGCTGCACTGGGCGGTATCGTTTATGGCTTGAGTACGCTTGATGCGATAGAACTGAAGGTTATCCATGATCGCCAGCCACTCTTTGTACTACAGAGTGATGGTTCAATTCAGAATAAATATACGTTAAAAGTGCTCAATAAAATGAAACAAGATTCGCGGGTTTTGGTAACGGCAACGGGCCCTGATGGACTGCAATTGCTAGGCGCTGAAGAGGGGTTTAATGCCCGTCATGGCAACGTTACGGCGAAGACTGTATTTGTGCGGGTACCAGCAAAATCGCTATCAGCAACATCTCTGCCAATTACCTTCACGATCGTGACAACTGGGGTTGGTGAGCAGTTTACAGGAGTTCGCGAGAGTGTCTTTATCGGACCTTCACGTTGACCCTAGTGGGTAATTTTACATTTTGTCGTTAGAGTGATTTTTATGTCAAAATCTTCGCCTTGGCGTAGTCCTGTTGTTAGAGTTTGGGCTGGTTTGTTACTGCTGTTTTTTATTGCCAATGGTGTCTTTATCTACTTGGCATTAAACAGTAATCCAGGCTTGGTCATCGATAATTATTATGATCGGGGCCAAGATTATGAAAAGAACATGCTTAAGCGCAGGGCTGAAGATCCAGGCTGGAATATGCGTATCGAGCTGGTGGCTTCGCCGGTGCAAGATAAGGCGGGAGCGATCCGCTTTCATCTGAGCGATAAGTCCGGCCGGTTATTAGTACCGGAAACGGTTAGGCTGTTCGCGTATCGTCCGTCTAATTCCAAGGCTGACTTCGAGCTGCCGATGCTTGAATTGCAGACGGGGACTTATCAGGCCGATGTTGTGTTTCCTCTGCCTGGCATCTGGGATCTACTGATCGTGGTTGCCAAGGAAGGGGCCGAATTTAGCGAGGCGTTACGCGTTAATGTTGCTAAAACGCCTGATTAAAACAGTATGAATCAATCCTCTGTCCTTAACGTGCCATCTGATCTAGTTGATCGTAATGATGGCGCTGAAGCCCATTGTTATCATTGCCAGTTGCCGCTTCCCGGCGATGAAGCGATACAGGCGGCTATCGATGGACAACCGCGGGGCTTTTGCTGTCAAGGCTGTCGTTCGGTTGCTGAGGCTATTCATCAGGCGGGTCTGGGTGGGTTTTATACTCGGATCCAGGATGGCGACCGCCTAGCCCCCCCTCCAGAGTTGGCTGAAGCGCTGGCAATGTACGATATCGAAGAGGTTCAGCAGGAGTTTGTCAGCACCGCGGATGCTCAATCTGAAGTTCAGTTGCTGGTAGAGGGTATCCACTGCGCAGCCTGTGTTTGGTTGATTGAAAACAGCTTGCGACGTAAACCGGGTGTGGTTGAGTCTCGCGTCAATCTATCCGGGCGTAAGCTCAAGGTGAAGTGGGATCGGAGTCTATTACCACTCTCTGCATTGATAGCGCATCTGGGTACCCTGGGCTATAAAGCAATCCCTTTCGACCCGAATAGCGCAGAAGACAGTCATAAAAAAACCTATCGCCACCTTCTCTATCGTATGGGTTTTGCCGCCTTTGCGATGATGAACCTGATGTGGATTTCGATAGCGCTCTATACAGGTGCTGATCAGGGCGAGTACCGTGGCCTGTTTCATTGGATCGGATTGTTAATAGCGACGCCCACGCTGGCCTATTCGGGGTATCCGTTTTTTAAAGGTGCCTGGTACGGGATACGAAATTTGCGTCCAGGGATGGATCTGCCGATCGCAATCGGTGCCTCGATCACCTACCTCTACTCTTGTTATATCACCTTCAGCGGCTCGCAGGTCGGCGAGGTATATTTTGATACGGTGGTTAACTTTCTGTTCGTCATCCTGGTGGGGCGTTATCTGGAGGCGATCTCCAAGCGTAAAGCGTTAGCGTCTACCCAGCGCCTACTCGATATGCAGCCCAGAGTTGCGACGCGTCTGACCTCGACCGCTCAGGGAGAAGTGTCCGAGCTGGTCGCCATTCGCGCGGTCAAGGTGGATGATCGAGTGTTAGTCAAACCGGGTGAGCGGCTGCCGGTCGATGGGCTTGTCGTCGAAGGTAATAGCCGGGTAGATGAAGCGATGCTGACCGGCGAATCGGTATTGGTATCGAAATCCCCGGGCTCTAAGGTCAGTACAGGCACGCTTAATGGCAACGGTAGCCTGGTGATTAGCGTAACGGGGTTACTCCAGGATAGCGCGCTGGGTCGAATCATTAATCTGGTTGAAGACGCTCAATCCAGTCGTGCGCCCATACAGCGACTAGCAGACCGAATCGTTCCCTGGTTTGTGATGGTTACGTTGACGCTGGCATTGGTCAGTTTTGGTTGGTGGTTAGATGCGGGGGTTGAGCAGGCGTTACTCATCGCCACTTCGGTTCTGATTATCACCTGCCCCTGTGCTTTTGGCATGGCGACGCCGATGTCAATCGCAGTGGCATCGGGGTTAGGTGCACGACGGGGGATTCTGGTCAAAAATGGTGAGGTGCTTGAACGGCTATCGGGAATACGGCACTTTGTTTTTGATAAAACGGGTACCCTGACCGAAGGCAAGATGCGC